>OGXD01002316.1_pt1 | contig 12066 bp, 8 predicted proteins | sample 1576211 | NCBI WGS metagenome assembly OGXD01 (sample SAMEA3541470, study PRJEB24748) | human gut metagenome | biome: human gut; feature: human-associated habitat; material: faeces | place: China | collected 2012
ACGGCAAGCTACAGCAAGTCCGGCAATCAATTGATACAAATCGGCCGAACCGTCAGGCGAACGCATTTCCACCGTCTGTTTCTGTGTAGTATCATAATGACTTGGGGTCTCCAACGGATTTGCCAACATGCACATATCCGTTTTTGCCGACCAGCCCAACGGAACGCGTACCAATACCGAACGGTTGCGGTCGCCCCAGCAAATGTTGGTCGGTGCTTCCTGATGAGGAACCAGACGAAAATAGGAAGTAGGATTTGTATTACCGAAAGCTGTAATGGAAGAAGCCAGCTTCATCATGCCCGCAATGGCCTTACGGGCTGTTTCAGAAAGTGCCCCATCTTTCAGCATCTGGTTCTGCCCGTCCTTCATGATACGCATATGTATATGTAATCCGGAACCGGCTTTTCCTGCCGTGATTTTCGGTGCAAAAGTAATGTTATATCCATACTGGCTAGCCAGATTACGAATAACCCATTTTGCTATCACCAGTTGGTCAGCAGCCTCCTCGGCACGCACCGGCAGGAATTCTATTTCATTCTGCTCATAAATCTTATCGTCCAGCGTAAAATTACCGACTTCAGAATGCCCATACTTTATCTGTCCGCCTGCCTGCGCAATATATGACATACATTCCGTACGGAAATCATTGAACTTGGCATAAGGGGCCGATTCGTGATAACCACGCTGATCGGTAGCCGGGAACAATCCGTCATTTTCAGAAATGACATAATATTCCAATTCTCCCATAGCCTGAAATTCCATCCCCGTAACCGTAGTGAATGCCTGACATGCCTTACGCAGGGTATATTCCGGAGAACTTTCCAGCGGTTCACCATCCTTATTGAAATAAGAACAGAGCATTGACAGTGTGGGCAATTCAGAAAAAGGGTCTATAAAAGCGGTCCGGAAACGCGGCACTACATACAAATCACTGCTACCGGCCTCTATAAACGGAAACAAGCTGGAACCATCTACGCGTTCACCACATGTAAGTATGGCATCAAGGTATGCTTCATTATTGATGACAAAGTTCAGTGTCTTCAGTCTCCCGTCTGCCGCAGGATACATGAAGTTCACCATACGAATGTCGTTCTCCTTTATATAGGAAACAATGTCTGCTTTCGTAAATTCGGAAGCCGGTTTTTGAAGGGCAGCCACCAATAGATTGGGGCTCATGGATAATTCCTGGTTCATAATACGCTGATTGTTTTTAGTTTTCTATATGGTTAACAAAACACATGCAATTTTCTGTCACAATAAAAAACTGCTGTTTCGCAAAGATACTAAAAGCTGTATCAGAAAAAAAACAAACAACCTAAATCTTATCAGTGAGCCTCAACCTTTTCCGTCGTATCCCCACTTCACGTAAATAGCTCCCCAGGCAAATCCTGCTCCGAATGCTGTAAAAATCAGTTTATCCCCCTTTTTAAGCTTATCCTCGAAATCCCATACACACAACGGAAGCGTGCCGGCACTTGTATTTCCATACCGTTCTATATTGACCATTACCTTTTCGGGAGATACTCCCAAGCGTTGCGAAACTGCAGTAATTATACGCATGTTTGCCTGATGGGGAATCACCCAGTCAATGTCCTCCTTCGTCAAGTGATTCCTCTCCATGACCGCCTCACAAGCATCCGCCATATTGGCCACAGCATATTTAAAGACTGTACGTCCTTCCTGATAAATATAATGCATCCGATTGTCCAGTGTATAGTAAGATGGAGCACATACGGAACCTCCTGCTTTGATATGTAAAAAGGGCAGACCTTTCCCGTCTGTTCTCAATACGGCATCCATTACTCCCATATCTTCCCGGGTGGGTTCCAGCATGAAAGCGGCAGCACCGTCACCAAAAATCGGACAAGTGGCACGATCGGTATAATCAATCACCGACGACATTTTATCAGCCCCTACTACAATGACCTTCTTGTATTTTCCCGAACGGATAAAATTGGCTCCAGTTTCCAATGCATACAAAAAGCCACTACAAACAGCCTGCATATCAAAAGCAAAAGCATTCTTAAGCTTTACTCTCTCACATAATATGGATGCTGTTGAAGGAAAATGATAATCGGCCGTTGTAGTGGCCACAATCACCAAATCAATATCATCAGGATTAGATTTTGTACGTTGCATTAATTGTTTTACAGCTTTACGGGCCATAAACGAAGTCCCCAATCCTTCTTCGTGCAAGATACGTCTTTCCTTTATACCGATACGCCCCATTATCCACTCATCTGTCGTATCTACCATTTTGGATATTTCTTCATTGGTCAGAATATAGTCAGGAACATACCCTCCCACTCCCGTAATTACTGCATTTATTTTCTCCATTAATTCTATCTAGTTTAGTATTGGAATCGGCTCAAAGATAATATTCTTAAAACGCCGAGCGCAAATATACTGAAAAGAGGGTAAAATCCAATAAAGGAAGAACAAAAAGACACTCCCGACAAACTATCACATGGATATACAAAAAAAATCAACTGTCCTTTTTCTATCATTCTTTTGTCAATTTTGTATCAATGAGTTTGAGCAATACAGACTAAATTTGCATAATAAAATGTATCGGGTATTTAAAGAGCAAGTAACTAATCAAAAATACATACAAATAAAATTAACATAACATTTTTATATCTTATGAAACAAAACCGCTTAATTAGCATTGGGGCTTTCATTTTAGTGCTTGCACTTTCAGGCCTTATGACAGGTTGTATGGAGAAAGACGTATACGACCCGAATCGTGAAAAAGAACCTCTTCCTGACCCGGATAAATATTTCGGCTTTGAGATGCGCAGTGATGTCCGGCTTTCTGTCAACTATGACATTTACGGGTTTACTCCTTTGATAGAAATTTACGGTGAAAATCCGATGGAAACAGTGGAAGGTACGCCGATAAAGAAAGAGGGTATAGAAGCCTTGTTCAAAACCTATACCGACAACAGCGGTAAGTATGAGGGAAAAATGCAGCTTCCTACCTATCTTAATAAAGTTTATTTATATACTGCGACATGGGGATTGCCGGGATGCATAGAACTTGAAATTAAAGACAATGCTGTCATTTTTGACATGTCGGCAAAATCAAATCCTAAAACAAAGTCTGTCACTCGCGCTTCGTCTGATGTACCTTATTTAGTAAACAAATCCCAAAATCTATACTCACTGTGCTATTGGGGAGAAGGAGGTCAGCTGAACAGCCAATATATGACAAAGGAAAAAAATATTGGTAATGAAAGTATTTTGGATTTGACAGACCGGATGAAAACATTCTTCAATAAAGGAGGACAAGACAATTCAAAATTACTTGGTAATGGAAAAACTATCAATATTTCGATAAAGGAGGACAACACCGCATTGAATCTCATTTTTCTCAATCGAAGTGCAAGTTATAACAATACTTTCGGATATTATTTTTATAAAACCGGAACGTCCGTCGATGTAGACCAAGTGAGGAAATACATTATATTCCCCAATGTGTCTTTTGACTGGTATGGCGGCCAAATATTGATTTTAGAATCCGGGAATAAAGTTCGTCTGCTTTACTTCGATGAAGACGGCCAAGCCCATGATACATTCCCAGCAGGATATACAGTAGGCTGGTTTCTTTATGCCGACGGTTTTAAGAACGGTTATGGAAATAATTTAGAAGATTATCTTAAATTGCCTGATTTATATAATCCATACAATTCAAATCTTCGCACTTCCAATCCCCAAAACAACATGTCGGCCTTTGTCTCTGTTAAAGACCAAAAAAGCGGCAAGACGATTCTTGGAGCAGAAGATGGTGTAAATCAAAGCTACTGTGACCTTTTATTTTATGTAGATGCTACTCCGGGAAGTTCTATTGACGATCCTGAAAGGCCGTCTATTCCCGATGAAGGTGATAAAGAAGAACCCAAACCCGATGAAGATGAAAATGTTACCGGCACACTGGCATTCGAAGATATTTGGCCTTCCGGTGGCGATTATGACATGAATGACGTAATTGTAGAATACGAACGCAAAGTCTATTTCGACAAAAAGAATATAGTAACGAAGATCGTTGACGAATTCACTCCGGTACATGATGGCGCTACATATGTTAACGCATTTGCCTATCAGATAGATGCAGCACAAATTGGCGATAAAATCACTTTGCCGGAAGGTGCAATATTGGAAAAAGAGACTTCGTCCATTATCGTAATGTCCAATGCCAAACAGAATATAGGCAATAAATATGTAGTCACCAGAGAATTCAACGGTTCTTTCCTAAAGAATCAGCTATTGTCCTATAATCCATACATCATCGTAAAATATTCACAAGGAGAACAGAATCGCACAGAGGTTCATCTGCCCAAACACAAAGCTACAGCTTATGCCAATCAGTCATTGATTGGCAGCAATGATGATGCTTACTATATCGACCGTAAAGGAGCATATCCATTTGCTATCGATATACCGATGCTAGGGTTTACCCCGGTAACAGAAAGGAACAGAATTGACAGCCAATATCCCGGTTTTGCTACATGGGCAAAATCAATGGGAAATGACTGTAAGGATTGGTATAAAAAATAACAGAACAAAAGACAATGAATCATGTGTGGAGTGCCCCCTTATTCGGACGCTCCACCTGTTTTTTTTTGAATTATTGCATATTGACTTGGAGAAATATTATATTCTGCCATGAAACACCTGGAAAAATAAGAAGGATTGGAATAGCCTACCATATACATTACTTCCGATACAGTGAATCTGCCTTGTAATAAAAGTGTAGCGGCTCTTATCATCCTAACACGCCGAATAAGGCTTACTGGAGTAACCCCCGTCAACTGTTTAATCTTTCGATACAACAGTTTTCGATTCATTCCCAACAGTTGACAGAGCATAGCAACATTAAACTCTGTATTTTCCATATGCTCTTCCAACACTGAAACAAGCTTGTTAAGCCAAATTCGTTTCAATTCCAGTTGTCTGTTTTCCAATGGTTTGCATGAATCCATTTTCTCCAATTTTAATATTCCTTCTAAGATCTGTTTGGCTTGTAGTGAGTCCATACCAACTTGATTTTGCAAAGCCTGCAGTTCATTTTTATCTGGTAAAGACACAATAATATTAATTAAGACTCCAGTATCATTTTCCTCACATCTTATGTCAACCTGGCCTTGATATAGATTAACAAATTGGGGAATTAAATGTAACCCCACAAGAGCGATTATTTCATCTATTATTTTAAGATATTCTTTCATATCTTTCTTGCCTTTTGGTATAAGTACAAATTATCCAAATATCAGACAAACATTCTCTCACGGTATTCTGACGGAGTAGTGCCTGTATGCTTACGAAAAAAACGTGTCATCGTAGAATTCGATTGAAAATTAGTTCGTGAAACCACTTCCTTTATTTCAAGATTGGAGTCTTTCAATAAGACTTTTATCTCAAGTATGGTATATTCCACAATCCACTCTTTAGCCGAACGACCAGTATTATCTGTTATTAACATTGTCAGATATTTAGGTGAGATACACATCTTATCTGCATAAAATGCCACATCACGACTTATAGTATGATACTCTATAACCAAATAAAAGAATTCAAAAACCTGCTTCTCTTTACGTACAAACTTCACGGAAGCCATAGCCTTGGGGTTACTCTTATAGCCCACATACAAGTCCCAATAATAAACCCTCAATAAATACATCACCGATTCCCTCCTAAGAAAGGCACAAGATAAATCTACACGGCATGACAATATATGACAGAAATGAACAAAGCGCTTATACTCTTCTTCACTGAGCGGAGAGCTATAATATTTCCTCATATAGAAAAAATAGTCAAGTGTAAGCCTACCCAGCCCATTAATGGTATCCATAAACAATTTCTTTGGTACTTTAAAGAAAATAACGGCAAAGTCTGTACTGATTTCGGTTATACTTGCCAACTGATAAGGAAAAATAGTTATCAAATCATTCTTCACAACCCTGCGTTTATTAGAAAACACATTAAAAAGAGCAGAGCCTCCGGTACAAACTCCATTTATCCCTTCTTCTAGATATGTCGGAATCCCGTCAAGAGGCAAATCAATTACCTTTGTATAAATATTGAACTCCTCTAAATCAAACACACCACTTGAAAAAGGCCTATTATCTTTTGTAGCTTTTACCATATTTGTTTTAAATATTATGCTAAGTTACAAAAAAAAATCATTTTTAGATTATTTGTTCTAAAATTGCACATATATACTGAAGTTCAGTCAAAACTAAAGTATAAATTCTTATTCTATAAAGGGCTAAATAATATCCGATAGGGCAGAGATAATGGAATAAAAAAAGTCCCACAAATCGTTGAATTTATGAGACTTACCTATTCATTATCCAGTTAGTTCAGCGGAGAGACAGGGAACGATTAACTTTCATCTCCCCTACTCATTATCAGCATCTTACCAGAAGCCTCTACTCCTATGACACCGAATAATTCACCGCGTATATGCTGCAACTTTCTTCCTGTTACACTCTTACTTTTGCAAAAGTAGTAAAAAAGTGGCATAAATACAAATCAAACGCTTGATTTAACGAACATAACTTCTATAATTTTCTTCCAATAACAATTGCAATTTTGAAAGAGGATAAAGAAACTTACCACCTATGGCAGTATAAGCTATCCCCTTTTCATCACGCAACTTTTGCAAGGTTCTGCTTGATATATGCAACATGCCACATACTTGTTCACCAGTCATATAGACCTCATTGGCTACAGGAACAGGCAAATCCTGAATTGCAAAAATCTCCTTGGAGCATTTCTTGAGCATCTCCATCATCCTGATATACTCTTCTGACTGTTTTGTAATTACCCCATCCATATCCTATTTGCCTTTTTGAGTTAATATCCTAGCCAGATCACTTTCCTTGTACACATTCTTTATGCAAATATAAAGTATAAAATAGTGACAAACAAATGAATCTGCTGAATATATCATCTGGATAACCACTTATTTAATAAAAGAATATTCTAATTTTCAATCATTTTAGTTACTTCATATAGTGATAATCATTATTGGTTCGTATTTTATTCGTTTGTTCAACTATTTGCGGACATGAAGATTTTGGATGTCTTAAGATTGATTTTGAGCAAACATAATCCTCATTTTTATCGTTATAGCCTATGAATTAAGTAGGTATAATATGAAAAGATTATTATTTGTTTTGACTTTTATGTCTCTCACTTTTCCTGTTATATGGGGACAAACTAAGATACAGAAGTATGCAGGGACGGCCATGCCCTATCCTAATAGGACAGACTCGTCCATTACTTTTCGGGATGGTATGACTCCATTTTATATAAATCATCTGGGAAGACATGGAGCCCGCTTCCCAACTTCAAGAAAAGCCCTAGACAAAGTGGAGAAGGTATTGGTATCAGCCCAACAAGAAAATGGACTGACCTCAGAAGGCATGGCTTTACTCTCTATGATACGACGTTTATCCAGATTATTTGACGGTCAATGGGGAAAATTGTCAAAGTTGGGCGAGACTGAACAAGAAGGAATTGCCGGACGTATGATAAGGAACTATCCTCAACTATTCAGCAATTCTGCCAAGATTGAAGCAATAGCAACCTATGTTCCACGCAGCATAAATAGTATGGACGCTTTTCTTTCTTGCATGATAAGGCATAATCCAGCTTTACAGGTACAGCGAAGTGAAGGAAAACAATATAATCATATCCTTCGTTTTTTTGATCTGAATAAATCTTATGTCAATTATAAAGAGAAAGGTGACTGGCTTCCTATATACAAAGCTTTTGTACACAAGAAGATATCTCCAGTTCCTATAATGAAGAAGTTTCTTCTTAATCCGGAACAATATCCGGATAAAGAGGCAGAGGAATTTGTCATGGCTTTATTTTCTGTTGCGGCTATTCTTCCTGATACAAGCATCCCATTAAATTTGGAAGACCTTTTTACACTTGATGAATGGCATCGTTATTGGCAAACCCAGAATTTGCGACAATATATGAGTAAGAGCTCTGCACCTGTCGGTAAGATGTTACCGGTTGCAATCGCTTGGCCTTTGCTTTCTGAATTCATTCGTTCTGCTCAAGAGGTGATAAGTGGGAAATCCGATTATCAGGCTAACTTTCGTTTTGCTCATGCAGAAACAGTTATACCTTTTGTGTCGTTGATGGGCATAGAAAAAACTGATGTACAGGTTTGCCAGCCCGATTCCGTTTCAGTTTATTGGAAGGATTATGAAATATCTCCAATGGCCGCTAATGTACAGTGGCTTTTCTATCGTGACAGAGACCAAAGGATTTGGGTTAAGATTCTGTTAAATGAGGAAGCAGTAGCGCTTCCTATATCAACCTCTTGTTTCCCATATTACTCTTGGGAAAAAACTCGTATATTCTTTAATCAGCGAATCGAAATGGCTAAAAAAAACACTTTCAGTTTTCAATGAATAGAATAAGCCATTTTTTAGTTTCTATTTACCAATGAATGACAGATACATAGATAGTGGTGGTTACAGTTAAATAAGGTTGCCTAGGTGAGGTATAAATTGATGTAAGAATGAGGTTAAAGCTAAAAATAAGTATTATACTTTCCCTAATATGTACCATGTAGCCAATTTTATAACGCCTATCTTTAAATACAATAATCGAATCACATAAAATTCTCTTAAGGTTTCAACGGTAAGCGGTGAGGCAGACGGATGTGTTATCTTATGTTTGTGTAGTAAGTCAATCTGTTCCCATCACTTCTTCCCAAACTGAAAATGTAGTAAATGACCATTTTAATATAACTTGTGGATGAAATAGTATATTCTTCTAAAACACAAGGACAATAATAATTTCATGATTGTAGAATATCTTCCAACTTGTAAAAGTAATAACAGTACATTGTTGAGTTGTCATAGGGGTGAGTGTTTCACTTTTGTATATCACTCTGATGACAATTTGGAATACCTGAGCTATCACTCCGAACAGCACCACCAACTCCATTTCTGACATCCATACATTACCCTTCGGGATATTCACTCTGCCGTTTTCTCTGATTGTTATAATTGTTCGTTCCATGAGTAATATAGCCACTGAGATTTCAGTAGATGACTGGTTAATTCTGTTGCCAAACGTTGTCAAATCCAGGTCTATTTTTCAGATGGTTATCATAACATACTTCTATGCAGTGATAATTTCGTATGCCGCAATACTCGGCTTATACTCTCAACGAGAATACGCCTACTGGGAGTAAGGGTCGCAAATCCATGACATGCGCAATAAGACATTACTGCCCATGCGTGATCGGGCAATGTCCTTAAGTTTCGACAGAAAATTATGGATGCGGTGTTACAGGTACAGACAGATCTTGTCACGAAAGAGCACCTGGAGCTTACCATGACGAGAACAACCTCATCCGTCAGCTTCGCCCTGCGCAATGACGCTGAAAACAAAGAGAGGATTCTCCGTACCTTGAAACAGGCAAACAGAAAATGAAAGGTTACCACCGAACTGCTCGGAATCGAACGTACAACACTGTATAGCAAACTGGAAGAAGTATGGATTGAAGTATAAATTCCAGTAATAATAGTCGGTAATTCACTAAGAATTGATATTACGCTTAAACCGGATTTATTTGGTGATGGTAAAAAGACCTCCACGTAAAAAACCCAGGACGGGGTGATGTGCTTCTGATTTTTATTCGTAATTTTGTACTAAAGTGAGTGATATTGACAGCAATATACAACAAAGCCCAGAAACGATTGCCAATCTGTTACTCTATTTAACCCTTCCTTCAAACTTCCTAAGACAAAGAAGATTAAAAAAAATCTTCCAGAAATACAACGAAAAGGTTTAATATTGAAGAAGGTAAAAAATAATAAACAAATCGTTATTATTTTACAATTTATGGTTACAATATATTTGGATAAACAAGTTTTCAGTCATCTATTTAATGCAAAAGAAGAAAAATATTCTCTTTTGCATGAAAAGATATTATCTCACAAAGATGAGTTTATTTTCTTCTACTCAAATGCTCATTTATTTGATTTGCAAGATGATAAAACGGATATTAAATATACTGAAATGGAATGTATGCAATCGATAGTAAGTGGATATCATTTAATATACGAAAACCATAAACAGGAAGTTATAAAGCAATCCCCACGCAATGCTTTCGAAACTATAGGCAAAATAGAGGATTTCTCTTGGCTTGAAAATTTTGATTTTTCACAAATAACAGAAGAACAGCGGAATGTTATCAATAACATTGTTGATATTAGCATTAAGGATTTAAAAGGTGAATTAGATTTTGATTGGCTAAAAAAAAGAGTCCCAATTTCAGTCGATGAACTCCAAATGGACATATCAACTTTTACATCATTAATGAAATTCGTCTCCCACTATTTTTATGAGAATAAGGAGTCATACAAAATTATGAGAGACAATACTATTGCTAGATATAATCCGACATCAATTAAAGCGGAAGGTGAAAATGTTTTTAACGAGCAGTTAGCCTCATCTCCATTAGGATTATCCTTTCTAGATATTATTCAAGCCTCTTTAACTCAAACAGGATTATCATACACTGATTTTGCAACGGTATATTATATGTCATATATACTTCTTGATCTATTTGGAGTTAATAAAGAAACCCGAAAGAAGGTTAAGTTTAGAAATATGCAAGTCGACTGTTACCACAGTTTCTTCGGCTCATACTGCGATTGCATGGTTAGTGATGACGAAGGTATGCGCCTCAAGAGCAAAACATTATACAAACTTTTCAATTTCAACACTAAAGTATATTCAATAGATGAGTTTATAGAAAAATTTGATGAAGCAATAAATAACAATAAAAAATCTGCGCGTGAATATTTTGATGAAGTTCTTAGCGATTATATTACAAGGCAAGTAACTAGAGTCGAAACAAAATCTGGGCAATTTTTAACTTATCTGAGTGCTTCTTATAAATACTTCGGATATTTTAACTGCATGATAGAAAGAAAATCAAAAGATGAGACGGTTATTATACTCCATAAGAACAACGACTTGAAGCAACCTATTCTGGCGAAAGAATTAGAGATTATAACTAATAGGATTGTTAGAGTATTTAATGATATGGGAGCTACCTTTACTTTATTCGATGAAGCAGTAGAAATTCCTCTATTAAAAGCTGACAATTGGAATAGATTTCTAACGTTAAATGATGCTGATGTGTGTTTAACTAAATTCAAAGATACACCTATGTTGTGTTTATGGATTAAGTTAAAGCAGCCAATATTACAAAATAAAAATTGAAGAAATTAAAGATTCCTGCAACAAGCCACTGACGAGGATATAGTGGTTTCCGATTTGTGTCTGCTCGCTAGTATGTATCAACTTGTTGCGTTGAATACGCAAGGAGAGCAAAAGTTTATTTTTCATCAGATTAGGATATATGACATCCAAAAATAGCGAGCCATCAGCTACGGATCCTATCAAAATAGTTTTTTATGCATTATTCTACAGTAAAAGCCAGCATTTACTTTTTTCACTGCTAGAAAGAACAAGAACTATAGAATAAGAAAACACAAACATCATATACTAAAAAATATCATATATCCTCTCGAAAAAACAACAATCTTTGATTATAATTTTTTCCAGTGCTCGCATCTTACAGACCTATAGAACTCACTAAAAGAGTTTTCCAACAAAACACATATTAACAGCGATGTAGTCATATAGCTCAAAGAGCGAAGGCTATTGTATTTCCTCCATTCTAAAGAGAGGTTGTGCCAGAGTTGACACAACCTCCTACCAAATAATTCTAAATAGAGATATGAAAATCCATCTTTATCTGTGACATCTCACGTATCACTGTACGATCCAGCACACGTGCATAATGACGGGTCATCTGGACATTGGTATGCCCTAACATCTTAGCAACGCTCTCTATCGAGACACCATTGGCCAGAGCAAATGTGGCAAAAGTATGACGCCCAACATGGGTGGTCAATGTTTTTTTAATACCACAAATATCAGCCAGTTCCTTGAGGTATGCATTCATTTTTTGATTACAAAGCACCGGAAAAAGCACACCATGTTTCCTGCAATATT
>OGXD01002321.1_pt1 | contig 12043 bp, 7 predicted proteins | sample 1576211 | NCBI WGS metagenome assembly OGXD01 (sample SAMEA3541470, study PRJEB24748) | human gut metagenome | biome: human gut; feature: human-associated habitat; material: faeces | place: China | collected 2012
GCATCCTCACCCTCTCCGTCATTGCTTGCGCAATGCCACCTCTCCCGAAGGGAGAGGCAAGGGCGGCCCGGCCTTCAGCTTCAGCTGCCCTCTGTGATGTCTTGGCTCCCCCTTCGGGGGAGCTGGCAAAGCCGCAAGGCTTTGACTGAGAGGGTGAGGACCTTACCCCCCCGCCGCGAGGCTGCCCTTGGGGCAGGCATCCGGGGCGCTCTGGGCCTTCCGGGCCTCGGTGCGGGCCTTGTCGTAGCAGTAGCGGATGATGGCCTGCCGCCGCACGATGCCGATAAAGATGCCCCGGTCGTCCACCACGGGCACAAAGTTCTGGTTCATGGCTGCTTCGATCAGCTGGTCCATGCTGGTGGTGACAGTCACGGCCTTGTAATCCCGCTTGTGGGCAAAGCTCGAGATGGGCACATCCTCGGCGGCTTCAATGTCCAGCCCGTGCTGCTGTTTCAGCCCCCAGAGGATATCCCCCTCGGTCAGGGTGCCCACATACTCGCCCCTGCGGTTGAGCACCGGAATGGATGCGTAGCGGTTGTTCTCCCATTTTTCCAGCGTCTGCCGCAGGGTGAAGTCATCGTAGACATACATCAGGTCCTGCTTTGGGGAAAGGAAAAACAAAATGTTCATCAAACAGCTCTCCAATCGTTATCCTATCGTAAACAGTGGTTCTGCCGTAAGGGCGCAGCTCCCGTTCCTCTGCTTTGATTTTAGCACTTTTCCACAGCCGAATAAAGTCAAAACTCATACTTTTTAGAATTTATTCACAGTCGCGCCCGGCCTTTTTGCAAAACATGCAGGAAAACCGTGCACAGGGCAGGGTTTTGTGGTATAATAGGAACACGAATCGGCTCACATTGCCCGCCCTTTGGAAATTGTGCTGTACACAGGGCGTGGGAAGTTGTATAATAAGGATACCGATTCCTTTCCCGGTATGCGGCGGGTTTGCCGCGGCAAGCCGGGCCACCCCAACAAGATTTCAAATAAAGGAGCAGAGCGACTATGATCACTTCCCGTTTCCCGCTGGGAGATGTCAGCTTCTCAGCCGAGTATTTTTCCACGCTCGTGGGCGAAGCAACCAAACAATGCTACGGCGTGGCCGCAATGACCCCCCGCGACCTGACCGACGCGGTCAGGAGCGTGGTGCGCGGCAGCGATTACTCTGAAAAGGGCGTTCGTGTCACACAGGAAGAGGGCCGTCTCGTGATCGAGCTGCACATTGCCGTCAGCTACGGGCTGAACATCTCCACCGCCGCGCGTTCCATCTCGCACCGCGTGAAGGACGAGGTGGAGCAGGCCACCGGCCTGAAAGTCGCCCGCGTGGTCGTATCGGTCGATGACGTGGTTGCCTGATGAGACAAAGCCCGCCCGGGGGTACCGGGAAGATATAAGGAGTAAAAAGCAATGATTTCTGGTAAGATCCTGCGCGACGCCATTATTTCCGGCGCAAACAACATCAACAACCAGCGCTCCCGCGTGGACGAGCTGAACGTGTTCCCCGTCCCCGACGGCGACACCGGCACCAACATGGGCATGACCGTCGGCGCAGCCGTCCGTGAGCTGCAGGCCATGGACGACAGCTGCACCGTGGGCGAGGCCGCAAAGACCGCTGCCTCCGCCATGCTGCGCGGCGCACGCGGCAACTCCGGCGTCATCACCAGCCTGCTGTTCCGCGGCTTCTCCAAAGCTCTGGAGGGCAAAAAGGAGGCTGACGCTTCCGACATCGTGGCTGCGCTGAAGAAGGGCGTCGAGGGCGCTTACAAGGCTGTCATGAAGCCCACCGAAGGTACCATCCTGACCGTTGCCCGCATCGCTTCCGAGGAAGCTGCTGCCTGTGGCAAAGAGGACGTGGCCGAGCTGTGGGACGTGGTGATGACCGCCGGTCAGAAGGCTCTGGAGGACACCCCCAACCTGCTGCCCGTCCTGAAGAAGGCCGGCGTCGTGGACGCCGGCGGTCAGGGCATCATGATCATCTTTGAGGGCATGGGCAAGGTCTTCCACGGCGAGGCCATCGTGGCCGGCGGCGAGGCTGTCCCCAACAAGGCCAAGCTCTCCACCGCGAACGCGGGCAAGGGCGTCTTCACCGATGACCTGATGAAGGTCGAGGACATCAAGAACGGCTACTGCACCCAGTTCCTCATCAATAAGAACGAGGGCGCAAGCGCCGCAAAGATGCGCGCTTTCGCCGAGTCCAACGGCGACAGCGTCGTCTGCATCGAGGACGATGACGTCATCAACCTCCATGTCCACACCGCCGACCCCGGCAAGATCCTGAGCGAGGCCATCAAGTACGGCTACCTGACCAACTTCAAAATTGAGAATATGCACGAGCAGTTCCTGGCCCGCCAGAAGCAGGGCAAGAGCCTCGAGAAGCAGGCTTCCGCTGAGAAGAAGCCCGACCCCGCCAGCGAGTTCATCTACGCTGCCGTTGACCCCAGCCGCGACTATGGCTTCGTTGCTGTCGCCGCCGGTGAGGGCCTGAAGGCTGTCTTCACCGACCTGGCCGCTGACGCTGTCGTCTCCGGCGGTCAGACCATGAACCCCGCCACCGAGGACATCCTTGCCGCCATCCAGAGCGTCCCGGCCAAGACCGTCTTCGTTCTGCCCAACAACAAGAACATCATCATGGCTGCTGAGCAGGCCCAGAAGCTGGCTGACCGTCAGGTGGTCGTCCTGCCCACCCGTACCGTCCCCATGGGCATCACCGCTCTGCTGAACTTCGACCCCTCTGCCACCGTGGAGGCCAACACCATCAACATGATGTCTGCTGCCGATAAGGTCTCCACCGGCCTCATCACCTACGCCGCCCGCGACAGCGAGTACGACGGCAAGCGCATCAGGAAGGGCGAGATCATGGCCCTGGAGAACGGCAAGATCGTCTCCACCTCCAACGACATCACCAAGGCCACCTATCGTCTGGCCCGCGGTATGTGCAAGAAGGATTCCAGCTTCGTCACCATCATCTCCGGCTGCGACGTCTCCGACGAGGATGCCGAGAAGGTGACCGAGATCGTCAAGGCAAAATGCCCCAACCATGTTGAGGTCAGCCACATCCGCGGCGGTCAGCCGGTCTACTACTATATGATCAGCGTGGAGTAAGCCTCTTCCCTGTTCAAAAACTCAATCGTATAACAAAACGGCCTCTGCTTCCGGTCCATCCGGCTGCAGAGGTCGTTTTTTGCTGCAATTTTAGAAGAAGCTCACCTGACTGCTTTCCGGCAGCTCACCCAGAGCGCCCACCTGACGCAGGCGGTCGATGATGCTGCTGCCAACGCCAGAGGCCTGCTGCAGTTCCTCGATGGAGAGATACTCTTCGCCGTGGATGGTCACATTTTCCAGCGCATCGGCGGCGGCACCGCCCAGACCCTTCAAGGAGCAGAAGGGCAGGCGTACCTTGCCGTCCTCCACCACATACTTGGAGCCCCGGCTCTTGCCCAGTTCGATGGGCAGGAACTCGTAGCCGCGCACCAGCATCTCGTTGACCAGCTGGAGCGAGACGAGCACATCTTCATCCTTGGCGTTCTTTTCTTCCTTGAGGCGGCGCTTCACCTCGTTCATGTGGGCGCGGGCCACCGCCGCGCCGCCCACAGCGGCTTCATAGTCGATGTCATCGCCGCGGACGGTGAAGTACACCGCATAGAACGCCTGCGGGTGGTAGAGCTTAAACCACATGAGGCGGATGGCCGACATCAGGTAGGCCACCGCATGGGCTTTCGGGAACATATATTTTATCTTGCGGCAGCTCTCGATGTACCAGTCCGGCACATCGTGCTCCCGCATGGCCTCTTCCCAGCCGGGCGCAAAGCCGCCCTTGGCCACCTTGCCCTTACGGACGGCCTCCATAATATCGAAAGCCATCTTCGGCTCGAGGCCCTTGCGCAGCAGATAGAGCATGATACTGTCACGGCAGCCGATGACCTCCGCGATGGTACAGGTGCCGCTGCGGATGAGCTCGTCGGCATTGCCGGTCCAGACGTCGGTGCCGTGGGACAGGCCCGAGATCTGGATAAGCTCGGAGAAATTCTTGGGACGGGCCTCCACCAGCATTCCACGTACGAAGTTGGTGCCCATCTCGGGGATGCCGAAGGTGCCGGTCTGGCTATCGATCTGCTCCGGCGTCACACCCAGCTCTTCCGGGCTGGTGAGCAGGCTGTAAACCTTGGGGTCGTTCATGGGGATGCTGTCCACAGGGATGCCGGTGTACTCCTCGAAATACTTGTAGAAGGTAGGCATATCGTGACCCAGCTCGTCCAGCTTGAGCAGGGTGTCGTGGAGGTACTTGAACTCGAAGTGAGTGGTCAGCAGGCCGCCCGCCACATCGTCCGCCGGGTGCTGGATGGGGCAGAAGTCATAGATCTCATAGGTATCCGGCACGACGACCATGCCGCCGGGATGCTGGCCGGTGGTACGCTTGACGCCGGTACAGCCCAGCGTCAGGCGGTTCTCTTCCGCGTGGTTGACCGTTCTCCCCCGCTCATCCAGATACTTTTTGACGTAACCGTAGGCCGTCTTGTCCTGAATACCGGAGACGGTGCCGGCCTTGAACACGTTGGCCTTGCCGAACAGCTCTTCCGTGTAGCGGTGGACGTTGGACTGGTACTCGCCCGAGAAGTTCAGATCAATATCAGGCTCCTTGTCGCCGTAGAAACCAAGGAAGGTCTCGAAAGGGATGTCATGGCCGTCCACCAGCATCCGGGTGCCGCAGTGGGGGCAGTTCTTGTCGGGCAGGTCGAAGCCGTCGTCCACGCTGCCATCGGTGATGAACTCGCTGTACTTGCACTTGGGGCAGCGGTAGTGGGGCGGCAGACTGTTGACCTCCGAGATTCCGGAGAAGTGGGCCACAGCTGACGAGCCGACCGAACCACGACTTCCCACCTGATAGCCGCCCGCGTTGGAATAGGCCACCAGTTTGACCGCGATAACGTACAGGACGGCGTAGCCATGGCCGCAGATGGAGTCCAACTCTTTTTGCAGGCGCTTCTCCACGATCTCAGGCAGAGGGTCGCCATAGTCCCGCTTGGCGTGTTCCCAGGTCGCATCCCGGAGCTGCTGTTCTGCACCCTCGATGCTGGGCGGGTAGGTGCCGCGCGGGATAGCACGGACGCTGCCGTCGATGCTGGCCGCTATCTTGCGGGGATTGGTCACGACGATCTCGTAGGCCTTTTCCTTGGGCAGGTAGCTGAACTGGTTCAGCATATCCTCGGTGGTGCGGTAGAACAGGGGCGGCTGGTTGTCCGCGTCCTTGAAGCCGTTGCCCGCCTGCAGGACAGAACGGTAGATGGCGTCCTCCGGCTCGGTGAAATGGACGTCGCCGGTGGCGATGACGGGCTTGTGCAGGTCTTCGCCCAGCTTGATGACGGTGCGGTTGAAGTCCTTGATGACCTCTTCGCTCTCCACCTTGCCCTCCCGCACCATATAGGCGTTGTTGCCCAGGGGCTGGACCTCTAAAACATCGTAGTACGATGCAATTTTCTTCAATTCTTCGTAAGAGCGGCCCTCTACGACAGCCCTGTAAAGTTCTCCTGCTTCACAGGCAGAAGTGAGGATAAGGCCGTCCCGATACTTGTTCAGAAGGCTGCGAGGGACGCGGGGCTTCTTGAAGAAGTAGTTGACATGGGCCTCGCTGACGATTTTATAGAGGTTTTTCAGGCCCATCTGGTTGCGCACGAGGATGATGAGGTGATAATACTTCTTTTTCAGTACCTCGCGGTTTCCGCCGAGGCCGGTGTTGATGCCGCTGACGGCAGTCACCTGCTTTTCCTCCAGATCTTTCAGCATAACGCAGAAGATGCGGCCCAGTGCGGCAGAGTCCTCGCAGGCGCGGTGGGCCTCGTAGGCGGGCAGCTCCAGATGCTTGTTGATGGTCCCCTGCTTGTAGTTGTGGAGACCGGGGTACATGGCCTGAGCCATGGTCAGGGTGTCGATATAGGTCGGCTCAAACTCGATGCCGCTCCGCTTGGCGGCGGCGCGGAGGAACCGGATGTCGAAGGAGTGGGCATTGTGAGCCACAAGGATGCGGCCATCTACAAAGTCGAGGAAGGCTTTCAGTGCCTCGGCCTCGCCGGGGGCGTCAGCCACCATCTCGTTGGTGATTCCGGTCAGCTCGGTGATCTTGGAGGTGATGGCCTTTCCGGGTTTTACGAAGGTGTCGAATTCTTCCACCACTTCCCCGTTCCGCACGATGACCGCGCCGATCTCTGTCAGGTACTCCACGCCGGGGTCGAGGCCCGTCGTCTCAGTGTCGAAGACGCAGAACTCACCGTTCAGCGGCTCGTCTTTCACGCCGTAGACGCAGGGTATCATGTCATCGACAAAGTAGGCCTCACAGCCGTAGATGAGCTTGAAGTCCGGGTCTGTCTTGTGGATGGCGTCTGCAGCCAACATAGCCTCGGGGTAGCCCTGACAGACGCCGTGGTCGGTGATAGCAATGGCCGGGTGGCCCATCCGGTGGGCCAGCTTGACGATGCCGCCGGGGTCGCAGAAGGCGTCCATGCTGGACAGCTTGGTATGCAGATGCAGCTCCACCCGCTTGACGGGAGCGTTGTCCTCCCGCTTTTTGCGCTCGACAAAGAGGACGTCGTAGGGCCAGACGATATAGTCGTGCTCGTACTTATCGTAGGAACAGTCGCCGCGCACCACGACCGTCGTACCCTTGGGGATGGACTCCCACTTGGAGCAGTCCTCCCCTTCCTGCGCACGGATCTTCAGGTTGATGGAGCCGGTGTAATCGGTGATGGAGACAGTGTATATCTTGCGGAAGTTGCCCTTCACCTCGGTGAAGAAGACGTCGCCCCAAATCATGCACTTGCCGCCCTCGCCGCCCAAATCCTTGAGGGGGGTGAGGTTTTTCGGGGTGAACATCTTGCCGTGGAAGATGGTGACGGGCTTGTCCGTAAGGTCGAGGCCCTCCACCTTGATGGAGGGGGCAGTGTTCTTTTTCTCAAACTTGACGACAGGCGGCGCAATTTTCCGCTCAAGCTTTTCTTCCATCTGGCGCTGTTCGGCTTCGCCCACGCTGCTTTCCAGCGTCACTTTGGGCTTTACGCCGGTGTGGGCGGCGATGCGCTCCGCCAGCAGGCGCTCGAACTGCATCTCCTGCAAAAACTTCGTGCCGTGGCAGACGCCGATGGTGATGTTCTGACCGGTGATGGTGATGCGGCAGCGGTCGAGGAAACCGTTGATGGGGACGCCATCCCGTTTCATCTCCTCCATCATTTCCCGCAGACCGGCTTCATCCAGCGTCGCATAGCCGAAAAGATTGTTGATGCGGAGCTCGAAGCCCTCGTAATCCGGTGTCAGCGAGGCCAGCAGCCGGGCGCACAGCCCCTTGTCCAGCGGGGCAGAACTGCGCAGCGTAAAGATGACCTGCCGCTCCTGCCGCAGCATCTGGGCGTGCTCGACGACCACACGGCCAAAACAGGCCGCAAAGTCCGGGTCCGCCATAAACTGCGGCCATAGCTGGGAAACAAGTGGTGTCACAGTGGTACTCCTTTTCTATCAGATAACAGCACAAACTGCCGCGCCCCGGAAAAGGGCGTGGCAGCAGGTTGTTCTTGAGCTTACAGCTTATAGATCTCCTCCATGAACTGGTCGAGGATATTATCCCCCGTCAGCTTCTTGACGGGGTTGCCGTGGACGAACAGCACCGCCTCGCCCTTTCCGCCGGCAATGCCGATGTCAGCCTCACGGGCCTCGCCGGGGCCGTTGACGACACAGCCCATGACAGCCACCTTGATCGGCTTATTGCAGCCGCGCAGACGCTCCTCGACCTCCGAGGCGATTTGGGCTACGTTGATATTTGTACGCCCGCAGGTAGGACAGCTGACGACCTCGGGGCCGGGCACAAAATGTCCCGCGGCGCGCAGGATGTCAAAACCCGCACGCACTTCTTTTTCCGGCTCGTCCGTCAACGACACGCGAATGGTGTCTCCAATCCCCTCCAACAACAGTGTCCCTATGCCCATAGCCGATTTAATAAGGCCCATACGGTATGTACCGGCCTCGGTAACGCCCACATGCAGAGGGTAATCGCACCGCAGGCTGAGCTGGCGGTATGCTTCCACCACCACGGGGACATTGGAGGATTTGATAGAGATGACAATATCGTTGAAATCGTGCCTTTCCAGCAGCGATACATGGTACATCGCGCTCTCCACCAGCGCTTCCGGCGTAACCTTTCCGTATTTTGCAAGGATCTCCTTTTCCAGGCTGCCGCCGTTTACGCCGATGCGGATGGGGATGCCCCTTGCACGGCAGGCCGAAGCGACCTCGCCGACATGGGCGTCATCTCCGATGTTGCCCGGGTTGATGCGTATTTTATCCACGCCCGCTTCGGCGCAAGCCAAAGCGACCTTGTAATCAAAATGAATATCCGCCACAACAGGCATTTTTACAGCATTCTTTAATGCCTCTACCACGGGCACGTCCGCAACGGACGGAACCGTGACCCGTACGATCTGGCAGCCTTCTGCTTCCAGCCGTTTGGCCTGGGCCACATTTCCCGCGATATCATGAATGGGCACATTGAGCATGCTCTGCACTGCAACAGGATTTCCACCGCCCACTGTAACGCCGCCTATACGGACGGCTCGTGTATTCTTGCGCATTGTCTTCCCTCTTTTTATACGATCAGTTTGGTGATATCGTTGAATGTGGCGAAAATCATCAGCCCGATAAGCAGGATAAATCCCGCGGCGTTGATGGCGATCTCATATTTTTGGCTGATGGGTTTTCGGCGGATCGCCTCGATGATAAGGAATACCAGCCGTCCGCCGTCCAACGCAGGAATGGGCAGAAGGTTAAAAATGCCCAGATTGATGGTAATGAGCGCGAGCAGCATCAACAGTGAAGAAAGCCCCAGCGAAGACGCCTCACTGATGGCGGAAACAATGCCTACGGGACCGGACAAATTGTTGACCGCGATACGGCCCGTAATAAGATCCGTCAGGCTGAGCACGACCATACGCCCCAGCGAGAGCGTCCAGTTTCCCGCCTCTTTCAAAACGCTGCCCACCGTCTTTTTCTCGCCCAGCACTTTAAAATCAATGACAAGCTGGTTGACGCCGTTTTCTTCGTAGGTATCGAACACCACATTGTCCAGCTGCACGCGCTTTCCGTCACGCAATACGGTCAAGTCCGCCTGCCCCTGCTGGGTACGGGCGAACTCATAGATGATATCATTTGCGATAAAGCAGCGCCGTCCGTTTACCGCAACGATGGTGTCTCCCACCTGCAGGCCGGACTGCTGTGTGGACGAACCCTCGTAAAATTCCGCTACGGTGCGCGTGCTGATGAGCTGCTGCGAACACACCACGCAAACAAGGACCACAAAACCCAGAAGGAGGTTCATCACAGCGCCCGCCACGGTGACAAGGATTCGGTTTCCCACCGGGGCCTTTGTAAAGGAACCCGCCTCTTCGCTCTCCTCGTCCTCACCCTCCATACTGACAAAGCCGCCGATGGGAAACAGGCGCAAGCCGTATTTTGTTCCCCCGCGGGTGAAGCTGAACAGCGTAGGCCCCATGCCCAGCGCGAATTCGTTCACCTGGATGCCGCTGAACTTCGCAGTGAGGAAATGCCCCAGCTCATGAATGAAAATCACAATGCCGAATACGAATACCGACGCCAACACCGTAATGAGAAACGACCCCGCGCTGCTGAAAAATGATGCCATTCTGTGCCCTGCCTTTTATTTCATTTGTTCGGCCGCGCCGTACGGACCGTATAACAGCCCGGCGCGCCGCCGCCCATTCTTTTAGGATACATGTGCTAAAACATATGCGCGCGCCGCCGCGTCGCATGCATACACGTCATCCAGAGTATATGGCCCGCCGAAGGCTTCGCTGTCCACAACGCCCTCCACCAGCTCACCGATTTTCAGGAACGGAATGCGTCCCTCCAGAAACAGACGCACTGCCTCTTCGTTTGCGCCGTTTGCAGCACACGGTGCAAGGCCGCCCTTGCCGATTGCTTTTTTACATGCCGCGAGGCAGCGGAAAGTAGCCTCATCCGCTGTGTCAAAAGTCAGCTCGTGCAGCTTTGTGAAGTCCAGCTCCGGCGCAGGGCCGGGCACACGCTCCGGCCAGGTAAGCGCGTACTGGATGGGAATGCGCATATCCGGCACCCCCAACTGTGCCAAAATGGAGTTGTCACTGAACTGCACCATCGAATGGATAATACTCTGGCGCTGTACCACCACCTGTACCTGCTCTGCCGGCAGGCCGAACAGCCAGACAGCCTCGATCAGCTCCAACCCTTTGTTCATCAGCGTGGCGGAATCAATGGTGATCTTGCTTCCCATACTCCAATTGGGATGGCGCAGCGCATCGTCCTTTGTAACATTCTGCAGCTCCTGCCGCGTGCGGCCGAAAAACGGCCCGCCGGAGGCCGTCAACAGTATCTTTTGCAGGCTTTTGGCCGAGTATTCGTCCTGTAAGCATTGGAAAATGGCCGAATGCTCACTGTCCACAGGCAGAAGCTTGACGTTATTCTCCCGGACGGCATCCGTCACGAGGGAACCTCCGGTGACAAGGCTCTCCTTGTTGGCCAGCGCCACATCCCGCCCGCTTTTGATGGCGGACAGCGTCGCGGCAAGCCCGGCAATGCCCACCACCGCGTTGAGCACCATGTCAGCCTCCGGCAAGGCCGCCAGCTCGCACAGGCCCTCCATGCCGGCCGTTATCCGCACCGGCAGATCCCGCACCCGCACCTTTAGGTCGGCCGCTGCCTTCTCGTCAAACATGGCCGCCGCCGCCGGCCGGTACCGGCGAATCTGTTCCTCAAAAGGCTCCACCCGGCTGCCGGCGGCCAGGGCGGCGACGCGATAGCCGGCCCCCTGCGCCACCTCCAGGGCCTGCACCCCGATGGAGCCGGTGGAGCCGAGCAGCACCAGCGATTTTGTATCCGCCATACCTATTCCTCCCGCAGACGTCCGTGTTTTCGAATCTTCTCTAGTAAATCAGCGGCAGGAAACGCAGCACGACAAACAGAACCGGCGAGACGAAAATCATGCTGTCAAAGCGATCCATGATGCCGCCGTGTCCCGGCATGATATGGCCGAAGTCCTTGACCTGGCTCTGCCGCTTGATGATGGAGGCGAACAAATCGCCCATCACCGACAGGGGCGAGAGCACCAGGGCCAGCAGCCCCACCTGCCAGAGGCTGACAGTGCCGAGCTGGTTGGGGGTCAGATGCAGCACCTGGTACAGCCAGGCGGCCAGCACGCTGGCGGCCACGGAAATGACGATGCCGCCCACCAGGCCCTCCACCGTCTTTTTGGGGCTGATTTTCGGACACATCTTATGCTTGCCCAGGAAGGTGCCCACAAAATAGGCCCCGATATCGCACATCCAAGGGATGATGAACGCGAGAAATACATAAAACCGGCCGTGCACCCGGGAGAGGGTCTGCAAATACGGGGTGCAGGACAGGGCGATGGGCACGATGATGGAGACAAAAAAGACAAAGCCGGTGCGCTCCACCCGCAGAGTCTCGTGATACAGCACCTGCACGAACGCCAGCCCCAGCACAAACAGCAAAATCACAATAAACGCCGGATATCGGCTGGTGGTTTCCAGGAAAAACGGGGTCAGCATGGAAAAGGCCACCGCCGCGGCCATCAGACCCTTGTGCTCCACAAACCGGGTGACAATCAGCACCTCGTACATCGCCAGGGCGCAGACCAGCACAAAGGCGATATTGAGGCAGATATCGGGGCACAGCAGCAATATCGCCAGAAGCAGCCCGCCGCCCACGACGCCGGTGATTATCCGGGATTTCATGAATCAAACTCCTCCAAAACGGCGGTGCCGCCGCGCGTATTCGGCAAAAGACTCGTCCAAATCCCTCGAGGTGAAGTCCGGCCACAGAATATCCATAAAAACATATTCCGCGTAGGCGGACTGCCAAATGAGAAAATTGGACAAGCGGAATTCACCGCTGGGCCGCAGAATGAGATCCGGGTCGGGCTGGCCGGCGGTGTACATCCGGTCGGACAGCCGCTCCTCGGTAACGTCCTCGGGGTTCAGGCGGCCCTGCCGGACGT
>OGXD01002322.1_pt1 | contig 12036 bp, 15 predicted proteins | sample 1576211 | NCBI WGS metagenome assembly OGXD01 (sample SAMEA3541470, study PRJEB24748) | human gut metagenome | biome: human gut; feature: human-associated habitat; material: faeces | place: China | collected 2012
ATTAAATTATAAAATTTTGTAGCATTATTTAAAAACTGTAGTGATTCCGGACTGTCCATCCTGAGTTTTTTTACTTCATCTTTTATCATGGAACTTTTCTTTCTACCTCATCCCTGATTTCAAAACATTATTTATTTTGATAGTTGATTCGTTCTCCTTGAATTACTGGATAACAAATCATTTTTTCTATATTCATATCTACTGCACTGATCTGATGTTTTTCATAAGTATTGTAATAATACCATCCTTATGGCAGACAGTGGTTACGAAAGTTTTAATACCTTTGCACACCTGATCCGGAAGGGAATGTATTTCGTTATCCGCATGAAGGATATCAACAGTAATGGTATCCTTTCCTCTTATGATTTGCCTGACAGCGAATTTGATACTCATATAAGGACAACACTTACCAGACGCCATACGAAAGAAACACTGGGGAATCCTAACACCTATACCATACTTCAGCCTTCTACCGATTTTGATTTTCTTGATGAAAACTGCATGTATTACGATATTGAATTCCGTATTGTACGTGTTCGCCTTGATAATGGAACCTATATCTGTATTGCCACCAATCTTTCAGAAGAATTTCCTCTGGAAGAAATCAATAAACTTTACCGGATGTGCTGGAGCGAGGAAACAAGCCTCCGTGAACTCAAATACACCATCGGTCTGATCAACTGGGTAATAAAATAAAAAGCAGATGTGGAGAATAAAAGAATATGATAACAAGTACATTTATGATAGGATTCAGTACATTAGTAATGTATACATTAGCTATAGGATTTTGCATAGCTGTGCTTAGGGGAGAATGGTTAACAAAGGGATGTATTCGATTTTATAGAGGACTCATTGCAGTAAATTTAATTGCAATTGCTGTATTTATAGAAAAATGTTTTACAGTGGAAAAGACTAGTAGAGAAGAACAATTATTGATTTTTGCAAGCATCACATTTTTGGTATTTATAATAGAAACAGTATTGATTGTGGTTGCGCCTATGAAGGGTGATCACAAAATTAGTAAGACAGTACCGCGTGAAACATTTGATTTAAAGGAAGAAAACTTTGAAACAGAAGAAAACATCAAAATCTGCTGCACACAAATGAAAAAAGAGAGCAGTTTCAAAGGAACTATTGTGTTCATGCAGCCTGATTATTACAAAGCCGATTTAAATGGAAAAGTGTGGTTTCACAAGAAAAACAAAAAAGAATATCTTGGTCATACAGGAAAGTATGACGAGATATCGGATTTTTTTGTGAGAGCAGGGTACCATACAATTCGCTATGATCACAGCGATAATCGAGAACCCATTTCTATTGAGACTGTATTAAAGAGAGTGAGAATCATTCTGGATGAGAGAAATGAAGCAAATGTCGTAGTTTTTTGTGCAGGAAATATTAATGAGTTTATCAATGAAATATACGAGATATTGAAGCCAACAGAGCTGATTTGTATGGGAGCTGCTAATCAGGAAATATTAGAAAATATTTTTAAAGTGAAAGAACACATCCCAGTATTTATTGGAGATTTCGGTGATGATCCTTATTGCAATGTGAAAAATGAAAATGCCGTACATTTTGAAAACACAGACTTTACATTTTGCGTGAGAGGAAAAAGAAAACTGAAAAAATACGGACGTTCCGCAGACAATGAAGGAATCACGGATGTATCAGCATTGGGTGTTATTGAAGAATGGCTGACAGAACAAGAGAAGGCTGGATTGGAACAACCAAGATAGCCATGAATGATTATAACCTGTGTTGCAGCAGAACCGGATCATTTTAAAGAGAAGAAACAAGGCAAATAATTAATAATCATACTCAAATAAGATAAAAGGATATCATTTGCACCAAAATTATCTTCAAAATTTGCCCCATATTTAAGAAATTTAGTTTCACATGAAGAAATTGGGGAGATAGCAGATTGGCTTGTTAAGTATGCAAGAAGTTGTGCTTTAGATGCAAAAATAAATATTGATTTCAATGGCAACATATGAAGTTAAAGGCATATTCAGTATCTGCTTAATATTATGTGTTTTAGAAGGAAGTTATTTCCTTTTATTTTGGTACAATAAACAAATTATTTTTACATGGAATGAAATTATATATCGTTCAATCTTTGGAATAGAAAAAATATATATTGAAACGGGAATGATGAAAAAATGTGAAGATGTTGAGAGAGTAATAAAAGAAAAGGGTTATTTACGAGTAAAAATCAAATAGGTATAATGATTTAGAGTAGATTTTATTGGAATAATCTTACTGTTACAAAGCCTTGGGAAGCGGCGGAAGCCGGACAAAGGACAGAAGATATGATGCCGGAGCGGGCCGTTTCATAAGCGAGGACTTGATAAAAGGACACACCGCAGTGCCATACACGATGAACCATTACAGCTACTGCTTCAACAGACCGATGATCTGGTGGACCTGAATGGCATGTGGCTCAGCCTGAAGGATACAATAGGTATTGTGGCGGCTGGAATTGCAACAGCAAGTGTGGCAACAGGTTTGGCGCAAGCGGGAGTTGGCAAAGTAGGAAATTTATTAGGAAGTGGTGCTGGATTAAAGGCAGGAACGCTTGCAAACGGAATTTGAAATGGATTTTCTAATTTGTTAGGATTTTCAATAGGAGATATTTCGTATATTCAAACAGGTGCGATATATGATAGTGTAAAAGAGTTGTGGGATAAAATAAATGGGATCTTGAATGGCATAGAAAAATCAAAAGAATAGAAAGCTAAGAGGAAGATAGTTATGTTGTCTGATAATAGTATTGTTTATATTTTATACACATTATTTTTAATTATAATAATTCCCATTTTTTTGCGTATATGTGCAAGCACATTTACAGGAGGAGATGTGGAAGCAAAAAGTCCAATACAAAATATTGTACAAAATGCAGCACATAATGAGCAGCTAGATAAAATTTTAGATTTTGTTTTGGGAACAATTTTAATGGGGATGTTGATTGTATATCTTATAATTTGGCCGCCAGTTCTTTTGGATGCGCCGGAATACCTTAGCGGAACTGGCGAAACGGTAACGGGCACAATTACAGAGTTTACGGACAAAATCAGACCGGTTGAAGGAGAATGGGCATTAGTATCGGCAAAGATACAGGACGAAAATACGAAAAAGATAGTTTCCATAAAAAAGACATATTTTCCATATGTGCAGGTAGGAGATCAGGTGACAGTAAGTTACTTACGCCATTGTAAAATGGGAATGGTTCAGGAAGTAAATGGAAAGCCATATGCTTTAGAACGAAGGGCAAATAAAGCATTCTATATCATAATAATGATTTTATTACATTTGTATTTCATTGCGAGGATGCTGCTTGTATTAAAAGAAAGTATAAAATCTGAGAAAAAGTACAAAGTACATATCCATAAGGGAAGGTGTATCACATGGATCTTTGCGGCAGAAATGATAAATGCATTGGGTTCTATCATACTGGCAGCGTCTATGGTGGGGAAATGTAATACTGCAGTAAAAATAATTTGGAATATTCTGGTAGTAGTTTTTTATATACTTATATTTGGCTTATTTATGGAAGACCGCTACATATTAAAAGTGAACCGTAAACGCATTTTCTATTGTGACCGAAAGCTGAGGTATTTGGGACAGGCAACTGAAATAAAAGGTGTAGAAAGAAATGGGAAACAGATTGATGTTATATTAGAAAATGAAAAAAGACTTCCTGTTTATGATATAGAAACGAGTAATGGAATGGAAACAGATTGAAATCCTACAGTTACTGATTCAATTGACCAATAGATATGAATGATATGGTATCGGCAGTAGACTGCGCAAAAAAAGAATGTTGAGAAATCAGCATTTCAAAATGACAGTTGGAAATATGAACGTAAATTCAAAGGAGTAATTCAGACAATCTCTATCTATCCATATCGTTTTGACCAGAGGATGATAACCTTTGAACTGTATACAGATGTGAAAAACTCAGCGTATGCCAGTGAAATGGGAACTTGTGGAGATGGCAGCTTTTTTGGGAAATCAGTTGGTAAAATATTTAGATGGAGAATGGTATGGATTGGGTAAAAGAAATTTTTTTGGAAAGATGTAAAAAGAAAATTGTAAAGAACAGTTACAATATTTCAAAAATGTGATTGCAATATAATATTGGTAATCTTAAGGATGTCGTGGATATTGATGGACATGTAAATCAATTTATATGTGCATTTACATAAGAATCTGGAGGAGAAAAACATGTTAGCATTTCTTGTAACGTTAATCAAAGTAATAGCTCCGTGGGTGGCAGCAGCGGTAGTGATTCATTATCTGAATGTGTATAATGAGAAAAAATATCCGGAGTTTTATAATTTGGATGACAAAAAGACTCCACAAAGTTTATTTGAGAATTTGGAAATAGGGTATCCGTTTGAACTGGCTTTCATAATGTATATTTCTTTGATTTTCTCTTTGGGGATTATCATAGGGGCATATGTCGACGGACAACTGGATTGGTTTGTTGGCATATTAGGTGGTGCATATATGTTGTTGTCACTCTGTTCGGTGTTAGGCACGCACGTCTGGAAAATCTGGGTAAAAGGCGAAAAAATCATCTATCGTAGTTATACAGGCATAAAACATTATTATACATTTGCAGACATTACCAGAGTATCAGAACGATTAGACGGTGGATATGAATTTTATTCCGGGAAGAAAAAGCTTTTCAGGATTGATAATAATCTGTCAGATGGTTCAAAATTAGCAATAAAATTGCAAGTTAAACAAGTACCATGCGACAAAGCGGGAATGACTATTGATAAATTTACATTAAAAACAAGGGGCGTTTATAAAGCTGTTTCCGCAATGTCGGTAGGCTTTTTCTGCTGGATGGTATGGGTGATGATCGAGCAGAATGAGACAAGCATAATATTCTTCCGTCCGATGCTTGCATTGGCGGTAATTTCCTTGATTATTTTCATAGACCTTATAACTGACAGATTTTCAGTAAATGGAACAAGAGTGACACGCAGACGCGGACTGATCGTGAAAAAATTTGACATCAGTGAAATTGAGAGTACGAGATTGAAAAAAGGATTGTTCGGTGAAAAAATTGAGTTCTATGTGAAAGGAAAGTGTATCGCAAAAGTCTCGACGAACAACCAGCCATATGATTTATTGGACAAGCGCATCAGAAAGGAACATATTTTGCGTAAAAGATAAAACATATAATCAGAATTGTTGATTAATTATTCCAAAACATATAAATGGTGGTAATAAAGCTTACAAATAGCTTGAAAAAGAGCGAGAAGTACAGATGGTGCCGATATGATGTCACCGGAGGATGCAAAAAGATATTTAGATTTTCTGGAGAATGGAAGCAGAGAAGGATTGACAAGTGCCGAGCTGGCAGGAGTAGAAAAGGCAGATGCATTGCTGGTATCCCAGAAAGTTGGATATGAGGATGTATGGAATTTAAGGAATCCGTGTGATGTGCTGGAGAGTGGTACTTCATCAGAATTGAAGGTTATTGGTACTTACGATAATAATAATTATTTTACTAGAGCTGTAGAGTTTAATGCAGGTTCTGAAGGAACAGGATTTACTTATAAGGTATATCAAAGAAATGATATTGATTGGAATATGGTTAGAACAACTGGGGCAAAGAAAGGAAGAGGTTTGACTAACGCACAAGCCGCTGAAAAGTATGGTTTGGCACCTATTCTTAATGATGGTTATGTTGTCACATTGCATCATTCACAACAGAGAAGTGTTGGACCATTGTTTGAAGCTTCTACACGTTATCATAATATTTCCAATGCTAAAAAAGGACCGCTCCATCCATATAAAGGTCAACTTAATCCGTTTAACCCGATGGATAGTAATACAAGAGGTTTATTCCAAAAAGTAGATTCTATTGAATATTGGAAAGCAAGAGGAAGAGATGCTATGAAAGGAGTACAATAAAATATGAGCATTATAAGTAAGTTAAAAGAAATTTTGGATAGTAGCACATATGCAAGAGAAAATCCAGATGAGGTAATACAAACTTTTCAGCGATTAAGTGTGAAAGTATCTAAAGATGTCGAGGAGTTTTTTGTAAATTTTGCAGGACCATTTTGGGAAGAAACATTGGGTATGGAATTTCTTGATATAGTTGAAGATGAGATAAATATCGAGAGTGTGACGATGGAATGTAGAATAGAGCATTCATTTCCTGTGCATTATCTTGTATTAACAGAAATGGTGGCAAATGAAGTAATTGTGCTAAATACCCTAGATGATAAAGTGTATAGGGTGGATTTTGAAGGCGGTGATGAAAAGTTACTGAATGGTGTATTGCAAGCTGAATGGCAGAGTTTTGAAGAGTTCTTGATTGCATATTTTGACTTATAATATGTTTAAGTATGTCTCTACTTAAGTATGTCCACCACCTAAAAAAATAATCATGGTCTTTAAATTAATCGAAACACCTCATACGAAGTAATGCTAGTTGTGAAGATTAATTTAGAGACCTTTCTAGGGCGAAATTTGCCATCTGGGTGTACATAAGGACATCCAGATTCAAAACTTAATTTTGTTTCAGCAAAGATGAAGAACGCATTGTTTTCATGTCACCTGTTGCCGTGAAGACAATGCGTTTTCTGTACAAACTGGTGAAAAATAATCTCAAAAGGCGGCATTTTAGATATAAAATTGGTCAAAAAGCGGTAATCCAAAGGGAGATGTTTTTCATTTTGGCGGAAGTGGAATGAGAAGTATCTCCGCATATTCTAAATAATGCATTTAGACCAAAGTGTTGGACAAAGTTTTCAGACTATGTGGAAAAACATACAGTATCTGCATTTCTGCTAATGGAGAAATATAGTTGTTCCACAGAACTGATGTTTCGATAAGTGTTTGGAAACCTTATATTATCTGATTTTACGTAAGAAGCACCGACCTCTGCATTATTATTTCGGTACGAGGTTTTATATTAATTTTCTTCATATTGTGGTGGTATGAGAAGGATATCTCTTTGCTCATTTTTATAGCACAGAACTGTCAGAATGTACATTGAAACCTTAGGAATGCAAGTGTTTTCCAAGATTTGACTGCAATTTTTCGGGGTAGGAGCATCGGCTTGGATAATTATAAGGGTAAAGAGTCTTTGTCAAGACCAGAGTGGTATAAATTCTATAGATGATATAGCATTAAAGCATTCATCGGTAGGCGATTTTACATATAACCCTAAAACAGGTCAAATATCTAGGATGAAAGGTGGAGGACATGGTCAATCTAATATCAATTTTTAGAAGAGAATGGAATTGAGTATAATATTGTTAAGGAATATGATAATGGAGTTAGAGTAGGAAATGTTCCCAAACATAAGACACCTTCAAAAAGAACAGGAACAGGACAAGCATGGTTTCCTAAAAATTGGTCAGATAGTAAGATTAAAGAGGCAGGAAATTATGTTACTAATTTACCGGATAATAAGAACTTGCCAGATGGTGTTATTGGATATGGAGAATATGATGGAGTAAGAGTAGGAATTATAAAAACAGATGGAAAGATAGGGACTATTTTTCCAGATGCAGATTTACAACCATAAAGGAGAAATATATATGTTAAAAAAAGTAAAAGAAATATTAGACAAGAGGTCGAAAATAAATGACGAAGATGATTATAGAATTGAAAAGTGTAGAGATGAATTAATAGATGCATTAAGTCAAGATGAATTGCTTACTATTGATATACTTAATCAATTAAATGAGAAAGAGATTTTGTATACAAGTGAAGTGTTTGAGGAAATTGCATATAATTTGCAAAGTGTTAACTATATTAATTGTTTGAAATATATAGAAAAAAAATATCCTTCTTTAGATATAAAAGATGCTATTGAAGTGGCAACGGAATTTATTTAATTAGGGTTATACTTTAGGATTCAAAAAAACTCTTAAATCTGTTATAGAAATTATTGCTGAAAAAAATTAATATTAATGTGCTTCAAGTATGATACAAGTCCGTAGCAAATGATGGAATTCCAAGAACAGGTGGTGCCAATCAATGGTATATTAATAATTTGGAGGATTTAATAAGATGTCAATAGAAGAGAATTTTAATAAAAGAAATAGCGAATTGCAACAAAAAATAGAGTTGGAAATAGAAAAAGTTAAAGTGGGACAAAGTAAGAAAAATATTGTTCAGTTGCAAACTATATTGACAGAACTTCAAAAGAGCAATACGCAAAAAAATATCATTTTAAGTTATCCGCGGATTATAGTGGATTCATGGGATTATTCAGACCAGTTAGGTATGGAGTTGTTGGGAGTGGCAGAATTGTATAAAAAAATATAACAGTTGTTCTTATTTATGTTTTCACTTAAAGATGCGTTTTTTCTATGATAATTTTAAATTCTTTTCCAGACTGCGGATATCAGTCAACTTCTTTCGAATATCGTGTCCAAAGTTTGCCTTTTGGTCATCTCACGAAGAGAAGTATCAGGCGCAGGAAAGACAGAGGATGGACTGGTACGATATAATGAGGAAGTCAACAGACCGGAAGATGATCTGAGGGAACTGTATGAGACCATCCGTGTGAACGTGGATGAAGAAGAGCAGTGGAAAGTATTTGACTTTGTAGAAGATTTTTTTATGGAAGAACTGGAAATCGGAGATTATATCAATGACATTAACAGTTACCATTTACATATGTTTGACAAACATGATGTGACAACAAAGAAGTTTGATCTATAGTAGAAAAAGCAGGGAAAGTGGATGCAAACTATGCGGCACAGATAAGAAGGATACTGCAGCCTGCTTGGAGAATACAGGAAAAAATTTGAGACTGTATGTGCCATGCTTGCACTTGATCTTATCGGGGTAAAGGTCTTCAGGTATTCGGATGAGACAGCCGAAGCAGTGGCATCCGGAGAAAAGCTGTTAAAGGAAAGCGGGACAATATACGAATCATTTGCCGATATGATGTCACCGGAGGATGCAAAAAGATATTTGGATTTTCTGGAGAATGGAAGCAGAGAAGGATTGACAGGTGCCGAACTGGCAGGAGTGGAAAAGGCAGATGCATTGCTGGTATCCCAGAAAGTTGGATATGAGGATGTATGGGATTTAAGGAATGCAGGTGATGCGCTTGAGAGTGGTAGAGAATCATCAATAATGGATTACTCAAATAGATTTGCGGATAGTTTGGCAGAGGATTTTAATCATGGTGTTGAAGTTAGAGATGTTGTAAAAGAAGATATGATTTTGGTTCAATTTAGTTCTGATGCGCCAAATGCATCACTTAGGTATTGGACAACAATTGATGAGGCTAATGGAATTTCTACAATTGAAGAATATATGGATAAAATGGCGTTATCAAAAGAATGGGGAAATCGAAATGTCGTAAAAGTTGCTAGAGTGAAGAAGGGAACTGAAGTTACTCATGCTATTGGAACAGCAAAAGCACAAACTAAAATTAGTGATCCTAGACCTGGAAATGGTAAACAAATTTTATTTAGTAAGTTTGATTCAAATTGGATTACGGAAGTAAGAAATATAAAGGAATAGGTGTTAAAAATTATGAAAAGAGAAATTATGAAGAAAAAGTTAAATGATTTACAATGCGAAATAAGAAAAATTCAAGATGGTGTTGATGATTATACAAGAGAGTATCTTAATAAATTGGAAAAAATTATAGAAGAGTATAAAAATAAGTTGGATTCAAATAAAATGGATGCATCAGATGGTGGGACATTAGGATTTAGAAGAGCAATACTCGAGGATGACAATCTCGCTAATATAGACTCTTTGTATAATGCAGCGGTAGCAGTTGATAAATTTTATAGTCAAGAATGTAGAGAGTGGTAGTAAAACTATTAATGGTTTAAATATAATAGATGGGAAAGTTGATGGGAAAATACCTCTAGCAGAGTATAAAAAATATCGAGTTGATAGTGTGCATAATATAGATTCGGATACGATGACCTTAGGAAAGTATGAACCAACTATAAGGGCAGATGGTACTAAAGATTTTTCAATTCCAGGTCCAGGTGCATATACTGTTAAGGCAGGAGATACAACATATTTTAGTCTGGGAACGGAGTGGGATAAAATTACGGATACATATGGTTTAGATGTAGCAGGTCAAAATATGTTTGACTATTTTAACAAACCTGCATTAGATGATGCCATAAACGCAGGTAAAGAGATACGATTTTCACATAATCCAGAGGCATATGGTGAATGCGCATTGAAATGGGAATGGGATTATTTGCAAGAAAAACATGGGTATTTTGCATTAGAAAAAAAGGAGATTTTTGGTATGCAACAAAATAATTTTAATGATATTAGAATCGATACGGGTAAAAAAATAAAAAAAATATTTGGTAATAAAATTAGAGGTATAGAATATTATGATGTGGTGGAAGAAGCAGGACATTGGTCGTTTAAAATAGGTTTTTTTGCTTATGATTATTTTTACGTTGTTTTCACTTATGAACTTGATATTATAGGGTTTTCTATAGAAGTTGGAAATGGAAGATTAATAAGCGTAATGAATACACACAATTGCTATTCAAATACAGATATGGAAGCTTATATACAACGAATTGTTGAGGAACTTGAATTAAGAATTCCAGATAAATATCTGCAAACACGAGGTTGGTTATAATTTTAAATTCTTTTCCAGACTGCTGATATCGGTCTGCTTCTTGCAAATATCGTGCCCGAAGTCTGCCTTTTTATCATCTTACATAGAGAAAGTGCTCAGCTGGCTCAAGAAAACATCAAGTCAGAAATCTTGATTCAGATGCAGGATTTTCAGAAACTGATATTTTAAAAATTCAAAACGGAAGAGTACCAGATGGATGGCAAGTCCATCATAAGTAACCGTTAGATGATAGTGGGACGAATTCGTTCGATAATTTAGTTCTAATACAAAATGAGCCATATCACAAAGTTATAACAAATTATCAAAACAGTATAGCAAGGCAAATGAAAATTGGAGCGGTACAAGCAGTACAATGGCCAATGCCTAATGGAAATATATATCCAGCACAACACTAGGAGAAATTACAAATGTGGAAAGATAAATTGCAAGAAATTATACAAGAGAAAAAAATATATGGAGAAAAGATAAATATTGGAGCAACAGAAGATGAGATTGAAATATTTTTTAAGGAAGCTAAAATTGAACTTAATGTAGATTTACCTAATGATTATGCAAATATATTAGAAATAGTAAACGGGTTAGAGTTTAATGGATTTATCTTATATGGAATTGATCAGAATCTGCTTAGCAAACAACCAAATCAAAGCATCAATGGATTAATTGAATATAATAAAATATGGTATGAAAATGAGTGTCAAAAAAAATATATTTTCATAGGAGAAAGTAATATTAGTTGGTATGTTTATGATTTTACAGAATGCAAATATGTTGAATTGGATAATCCTTCTGGAAGAGAAAATGAAGTGTTTTCTAGTTTAGAGTATATGGTTGAAAAAATATTAAGTGATGCATTGGCATAAAATAGCAAGAATTGCACGTAACAAAATTATAATATTTCCTTTGCCCCCTGTTAACCTGTCACTCACCAGGGGCATAGGGGTTGAAAAATTCATTTTATAACTGAAGTGGATGCAAACTACGCAGCACAGATAGAAGGATACTGCGGACTGCTTGGAGAATACGGGAAAAAATTTGAGGCTGTATGTGCCATGCTGCACCCGGAGGAACTGCGACTTTCCCCGGATAAATACCGCGAAAAACTGGAGGGGATCAATACCGGCTATCAGAATGCCAAGGATATCCACGAGCAGGAACAGTCGGCTTATGAAGCAGAACTGTACGAGATAGAGACTGTCTGGTATAAAAAAATGCTGGACAAAGCGGAAGATTATCTGATACGGAGTGCTGAATGTATTGTCCTGGGTAATTTTACAGATGAAGTGACGCTGCTTGGGGTGGCGGGACAATATACGAATCATTTGCCGATATGATGTCACCGGAGGATGCGAAAAGATATTTGGATTTTCTGGAGAATGGAAGCAGAGAAGGATTGACAAGTGCCGAGCTGGCAGGAG
>OGXD01002325.1_pt1 | contig 12023 bp, 10 predicted proteins | sample 1576211 | NCBI WGS metagenome assembly OGXD01 (sample SAMEA3541470, study PRJEB24748) | human gut metagenome | biome: human gut; feature: human-associated habitat; material: faeces | place: China | collected 2012
GCCGCACCTCGCTCGCCGTATCGGCACTTAGAATTATGCGGTATTGCCCAAAAATATTCCCAAAACAAATATCCCCTGCAGACGCAGAATCACTTCCGCATCCACAGGGGATATTGTTTTAGGTTATTTGTACAGCATTGCTGAACGCTTTGCGCTTAGCGCAGGACCAGTTTGCCGTTTTCGGCGTCCACGGTCAGGGTATCGCCGGGCACATGGTTGCCGCCGATGATCTCTTTTGCGATCATGGTTTCCACGTTGGCCTGGATATACCGCTTCAGCGGGCGGGCACCATAGATGGGGTCATAGCCGTCATCCACAATCACGCTCTTGGCTGCATCGGTCACAACCAGCTTCAGCTGCTTGTCAGCCAGGCGGCTGCGCAGGTCAGCCAACATCAGATCCACAATGCCGCCAATCTCATCCTTGGTCAGGCTCTTGTAGTAGACAATATCGTCCAGACGGTTCAGGAACTCCGGGCGGAACTGGCGCTTGAGCAGCAGGTCGATCTTGTCACGCGCTTCGGCGGACAGTTCGTTCTTGCCGTTGGCACGGTTCTTTTCCAGGTCTTCCAGAATGATGTCAGAGCCAAGGTTGGAGGTCAGGATGATGATGGTGTTCTTAAAGTCCACGGTACGGCCCTGGCTGTCGGTAATACGGCCATCGTCAAGGACTTGCAGCAGAATGTTGAACACATCCGGGTGGGCTTTTTCCACCTCATCAAACAGCACAACGCTGTAGGGATGGCGGCGCACAGCCTCGGTCAGCTGACCACCCTCCTCATAACCCACATATCCCGGAGGCGCACCGATCAGACGAGACACACTGAATTTCTCCATGTATTCCGTCATATCGATACGAACCATGTTCTTTTCATCGTCAAACAGGGCCTGGGCCAGCGCTTTGGCCAGCTCGGTCTTGCCAACGCCCGTGGGGCCAAGGAACAAAAAGCTGCCAATGGGGCGGTTCGGGTTTGCAATGCCGGCGCGGGAGCGCAGGATAGCGTCCGAAACCTTCTGCACGGCTTCGTCCTGGCCGATCACGCGCTGATGCAGCACTTCGGGCAGGCGGAGTAGCTTTTCGCGCTCGCCCTCCACCAGCTTCTCCACAGGGATGCCGGTCCAGCGGGCCACAATGCGGCTGATCTCTTCGGCCGTCACGCGGTCACGCAGCAGGCTTTGCTCCTTCTTGTCGGCAGCAATCTTTTCTTCGGCTTCCAGCTGGCGCTGCAGGTCGGGCAGTTTGCCGTATTGCAGCTGACCAGCCTTGGCGTAATCGCCGTTGCGGGTCGCCTTTTCAATTTCGGCCTTGGTGGTTTCTACCTCGGCGCGCAGGCTCTGCACCTTATTGATGGCGTTCTTCTCGTTCTCCCACTGAGCTTTCTTGGAATTGAAGGAATCGCGCAGTTCGGCCATTTCTTTTTCGATGGCGGCAAGGCGCTGCTTGGACATTTCATCGGTTTCTTTCTGCAAAGAAGCCTGCTCGATCTGCAGCTGGGTGATCTTATGGTTTAGGTCATCCAGCTCTGCGGGCATGGAGTCCAGCTCGGTCTTGACCATTGCGCAGGCTTCATCCACCAGGTCGATGGCTTTATCCGGCAGGAAACGGTCGGTAATATAACGGTTAGACAGCGTTGCTGCCGCAATCAAAGCGCCATCCTGAATTTTAACGCCATGGTACACCTCATAGCGCTCTTTCAGGCCACGCAGGATGGAGATGGTATCCTCCACCGTGGGCTCCTGCACCATAACGGGCTGGAAACGGCGTTCCAGAGCGGGGTCTTTCTCGATATACTGGCGGTACTCGTCCAGGGTGGTGGCGCCAATGCAGTGCAGCTCACCGCGGGCCAGCATCGGCTTTAAGATGTTGCCGGCATCCATTGCGCCGTCGGTTTTACCGGCGCCCACAATGGTGTGCAGCTCATCAATGAACAGGATGATCTTGCCTTCGCTCTTTTTAACTTCGTTCAGAACGCTCTTCAAACGTTCCTCAAACTCGCCGCGGTACTTAGCACCGGCGACCAGAGCGCCCATATCCAGGCTGAACACGGTGCGGTCTTTCAGGTTTTCGGGCACATCGCCGCGCACGATACGCTGGGCAAGGCCCTCAGCGATAGCCGTTTTACCAACGCCAGCTTCACCGATCAGCACAGGGTTGTTCTTGCGCTTACGGGACAGGATGCGGATAACATTGCGGATCTCAGAATCACGGCCAATGACGGGGTCCAGCTTGTTGGCACGGGCGGCTTCCACCAGATCCTGGCCATATTTTTTCAGGGCGTCATAGGTGGATTCGGGGTTATCAGTGGTCACGCGCTGGTTGCCGCGCACGGCGGACAACACCTGCATGAACTTTTCCGGTGTGATGCCAAACTGCTTGAACAGCTCGCCAGCCACGCGGCCGGGGCGCTGCAGCATGCCCATAAAGACATGCTCCACACTGATATATTCATCCTTCATCTGCTGGGCCTGCTTTTCAGCGGCGGTCAGGGCCTGGTCCAGCTCATTGGAGATATAGACTTTATCGGGGTCACGGCCGGAACCCGTCACATGCGGCAGCTGGGAAACTTTTTCCGCTGCGGCAGTTTCAAAGGTACCGGGGTCAACGTTCATCTTGGTCAGCAGCTGGGGGATCAGGCCGTCCTGCTGCTGGGTCAGGGCCACCAGCATGTGCTCCTGTTCCAACGCCTGGTTGGAATATTCAATTGCCAAACGCTGGGCAGCCTGCAGGGCTTCCATCGTTTTTTGGGTAAATTGGTTGGTATTCATATCGCAAACCTCCTTTATCGGCAACGATAATGGTTTTCTATCTATTAGCAGCGAACCGGTTCAAGTGCTGCTTCGTGCCCGGCGGCTTGATATCCTTGCAGGTTCAAGGGCGTTATGCGGAAGCATTATCTTTATTAGCACTCTATCTGTTCGACTGCTAATATTGTAACACATAGCCAACCGTTGTCAATAGGGTAAATTGAAAAAGATTTATGAACTGTCAAAAAGTTTCCTGCTTTTTCGGGCGTTTTCCATCTTGCAAGATTTTGGATACAAGTATACAGTAGAATTAGAAAGTGAAGAAGCACAAAAAGCCAAAACGACAAAGGATCCGCCCATGAAACCTATTTTGATTGTGGATGACGAAGCGCCCATCCGTGCGCTGATCCGCCTGACGCTGGAGCGCGCGGGCTACACCTGTGACGAAGCTGCCACCGGCACCGAGGCCGCCGATAAAATTGAAGCAAACACCTATGATCTGGCCCTGCTGGACATTATGCTGCCCGGCCCCGATGGGTACGAGCTGCTGGACTACCTGCGCAGCGTGCAGACCCCGGTGATTTTTTTGACTGCCAAAGCCGCGGTGGCGGACCGTGTGCGTGGGCTGCACCTGGGCGCGGATGATTACATTACCAAGCCGTTCGAACCCACCGAGCTTGTGGCACGGGTGGAAGCGGTGCTGCGCCGCTGTGGTAAAGCCCAGGGTACTCTTGCTGCTTTTGATGTGGTGCTGGACCCGGCTGCCCGCCGGGTAACGCGCAGCGGCACCCCGCTGCACCTGACCCCGCGGGAATTTGACCTGCTGGAAGTATTGCTGCGCAACCGCGGCATTGTGCTGTACCGCGAAGTGCTCTATGAGCGCGTGTGGGGGCTGGATGCCGAGTATGACAGCCGCACGCTGGATCTGCACATCCAGCGGCTGCGCAAAAAGCTGGGCTGGAAGAACGAGATCCGCACCGTATTCCGTGTGGGCTATGTGCTGGAGCGCGGGGAATGAGCGCCGCTTTGCCTATCCTTTTATATAAATTATATAGAGCAGGAGTTTTGCCATGAAGTTTGCCCACAAGCTGACCCTTGCCCTGCTGGTGGTGCTGGCAGTTGTGCTTTCGCTGTGCAACACAGTGCTGATCGGGCAGCAGTTCCGGCAGGAGCTGCACACCGCGCAGGAAACGTTATCTGCAGACTGGCAGCGGGAAAGCCGCGCCATGCAGCGCACCTTGGTCACACCCGGCAGTGGCAGCCTGGCCGCACGGGTGGGCAGCTATTTGCAGGCCATCACCGAGCAGAACAGCCTTGCCTGCGCCGCTTACAGTGTGGATGGAACCTCCCTGTATTATGCCCTGCCCACCGCGGTTCCCTTATCTGAAGTGGAAGCCCTGCTTGCCCAGGATGGCGAGCCGCGCATGGTGCTGGCGAACAACCATACCCTGCTGTGCGCCGGAACGGTCGTTCTGCCGGAACGCTGCATCACCTTGGTCATTGCGCAGGATGCCGCCCCCGTGTGGCAGGCGCGGCAGGCCCGCACCCGAAATGCACTGATCGCAGAACTTTTGGCCATGGTGCTGGCCGGGGGCCTGGTTCTGCTGCTCTGCCGCCGCATGACCCGCCCGCTGGAGCAGCTGGAGCAGGCCAGCCGCCAGATTGCCGCCGGGGCCTACAGCCAGCGCACGGCCATCCATGGCAGTGACGAAATTGCCAGTTTAAGCCGCAGCTTTGACGAGATGGCCCAGGCGGTGGAGGGCACCGTGCAGACCTTGCAGCAGAACGCCCGCCAGAAAGATGATTTTGTGGCCGCGTTTACCCACGAGCTGAAAACCCCGATGACGAGCATCCTCGGCTTTGCCGATATCCTGCGCAGCGGCGAGGTGAGCCCCGCCACCCGCCGCACCGCCGCTGATTATATCTACCACGAAAGCAAGCGGTTGGAAGCGTTGAGCGGGAACCTGTTGGCTTTGATGGGGCTGGAACAACAGCCCCCGCAGCTGGAAGCCGTACCCCTGGGCCGTGTGCTGCAAAGCCTGCGCCGCGCCCTGCCCCAGGGCAGCCCGGTGCCCACCCTACCCCGCAGTGACGCCGTGGTGCTGGCCCAGCCGGAACTGTTGTGCGATATGCTGTACAACCTGATTCAGAATGCCCGCAAAGCCACCCCGGCGGATGGCAAAGTGGAAGTGCTGCTGGATGAAACCCCCACCCGGCTGACCATCCGCGTACAGGATACCGGCTGCGGCATTCCGCCGCAGGAACTGGCCCGCATTACCGAGCCGTTTTATATGGTAGATAAATCCCGTGCACGGGAGCAGGGCGGCAGCGGCATGGGGCTTGCCCTGTGCGCCAGAATTGCCGCCTTGCACGGCACAACGCTGCAATTTGCAAGTGTGCCCAGCCAGGGAACCACGGTCAGCTTCTGCCTGCAAAAAGCGCGCAGCCAACCGGAGGTAGAGCCATGAGGGAAAGGAAAATGTTTTTTCCGCCTGCACTGCGGTTGGCTGCTGTGGCTATTGCACTTTCTGCAGCGGCTTTGGCCCTGCCGCTGCCGGTTTTTGCCGTGCTGGACCGTGCCGCCGGGCACAGCATTGCGGTGCAGCAGGATGCTGAAGCGTTAAGCCCCGCCGGGCGCAGCTGTGCTGCCGCACGGGAGCTTTACTGCTGGCGTATGACCTGGCAAAATACATCCCGCACCATGGTGGAGCCTGATTCAACTCCAGCCAGCACTGCCCCCACCCTTGCCGCGGTGCAGCAGCTGCAGGCGGCCGGGGTACTGCCTGCCAGCATGGCGGATGTGCTTTTTTCCGCCATGCAGCAAACAGACAGTTGTACTACCTACACTGACGATACCGGCCAGAGCGAATATGTTTTTACATCCGATGAGAACCATGTCACCCTCACCCTGACAGCCAGCGGCCTGCCCGTTGGGTTTACGGTGGAGCAGTGCAGCTTTGCGGATTCCGCGCTGGATGAAACAGCGGATGCTTACGCCGCATTTTTAGGCGGGGATGCGATCACCGATTGGGAAACGCTGCCCCTGCAGCTGCACGAGCCCTGCGCGGTACGCTACAGCGTCAGTGCCCAGCTTTACCTTTGCGTGGCCCGCAGCGGGCAAGGGCTGCGGGTGTCGGCAGCATCGCTCTCCCCGCAGGATGCCGCCGCTTACCGCGGAGATGTTACGCCATAAAGGAGGTTTGCCCCATGAAAAAGACGTTCAACCAGACCATGCCGTGCGCTGTGCGCCTGGCTGCACTGCTGCTTGTGCCCGCCGTTTGTGTTGCCTTTTCCGGCTGCAGCGCTGTGCCGGGCTCTTCCGGCAGTTCTGCGGCGGAGCCGTCCCCCTCCCCTGCCGCCGCGGAACCGGCAGCGAAACCTGATCTGCCCAGCCTGCGCCCGCTGTACCAGGGGGATGAAAACGGATATTATACCTCCATGACTGCCGCTTCGGGCGATTACCAGCAGGTGCTCTATGCGGACTACCAGACCGGCACCCAGGCTCCGGCCTGCCATATTACCGGCTGCACGCATGACAGCCCAAGCTGCCCGGCCTGCTTTTTTACCGGCGTGCCCGTCACGCTGCCCTGCCCGGTTGGGGACGGCACTTATCTTTCCTTTGTCTATGGATATGATTCCGACGGCATGTCCATCGTGCGGCTGAATCAGGATTACGGCGTGGAACAGGTACTGTACCACTGCAATTACATTTCAAGTTTCTATTGCTACACGGACGGTTCTTCCCTCTGGTTTTCCACCTGCCCCAGCGGGGACAGCTATGACCGCATCAAACGCCTCGATCTGTCCACCGGCGGCATCACCACCCTGTTTGATGCCGGGGATACCAGCGGGCAATCCGCCAACATCATCGGCTGCACCGGGCGGCAGCTGGTGGTTTCGGTATCTCCTTATTATGACAGCAGCGAGCCACAGACTTCCTGCCTGTATCTAGTAGATGCCGACACCGGCGCGGCAGAACTGCTGCGGGAATACCCGATCACCAACGCTTCCGCCGGGCGCACCACTAATATAAGCACCGCTGTGCTGGACGATACTTTATATGAATATGACTACACCACCGGCGAGCTGACCGCCACCGGGCTGGCTGACCGGCAGACCCGCACCGTAACCGATGCCCTGCCGCCTGACCCATATGAGGGGCGCGGTGCGTTTGATGTGACAATTACCCGCATCCTGAACGGCCAGCTGGTTGTGGAGTACTATTCCAACGACTGGACGGACGACAACGCCGAAACAAAAACCCCCGTCTACCTGGTTGACCTTGCCGCCGGCACCGTAGCGGAAAAGCCCGCCCTGCCGCCGCTGAACTGGAACGGGTACGACCACACCAGCACCACCATCCTGGCCCAGCTGCAAGACCGGCTGCTGGTGCTCTGCCGTGCGGAGCCATACACCCGCACCACAACCGGAACGGACGGCGCACCCTACACGATTCAATCCTCCCACCGCTATTTTGGGCTGATCTCGTATGCCGATTACCTGACCGGCACCCCGAATTATACCGAGGTTGGGATGCTGGATTAAGCCGGGTATTTTGTTCCAATTTCTGCGCTTTTATTCTGCAAGAAAGCCGATGCTAAGGCAATACCGCACAATTCCCGCCTAACGGCTTAAGCACTGCTTCGGCGGCTGCCGCACCTCGCTCGCCGTATCGGCACTTAGAATTATGCGGTATTGCCCTAAACTTCTGCAACGCCTCCAGCAATTTGCAGGGGACGATGCTTGCATCGTCCCGCTGGATGGGCCTTGTTGCATTGCTTGCTTTCAAAAAAGCAATCTCCCTCACACACCATGCATTTTCCCAAACGTCCCCGCCGCCTGCCGCAAATCAGGCGGCATTTTTGTGTTCCTTTCCTGTTTTATGGCAACTATCCCCCGCCGCCCTTGATTTTACCCACCAAAACCTTTACAATAAGATTAAATATTACCGCTTTTGCGGAAAGGAAGTAAGATCATGGATCAGTCCAGCAAATACAGCATCAATACCCTGTGCGTACAGGGCGGCTATACCCCCGGCAACGGCGAACCCCGCCAGATTCCCATTGTGCAGAGCACCACTTTCAAATATGATAGCTCCGACGATATGGGCAAGCTGTTTGACCTGCAGGCCAGCGGTTATTTTTATTCCCGCCTGCAAAACCCCACCTGCGATACCGTCGCCGCCAAGATTACCGAACTGGAGGGCGGCACCGCCGGTATGCTGACCGGTTCCGGCCAGGCAGCCAACTTCTTTGCCCTGTTCAACATCTGCAACGCGGGCGACCACATCGTTTCTTCCAGCTCCATTTACGGCGGCACCTTCAACCTGATCTCCGTCACCATGGCAAAGATGGGCATTACCGCCACCTTTGTCTCGCCTGACTGTACCGAGGAAGAGCTGAACGCCGCGTTCCAGCCCAACACCAAGGCTGTCTTTGGCGAAACCATTGCCAACCCCGCCCTGACGGTGTTGGATATTGAAAAGTTTGCCAATGCAGCCCACGCCCACGGTGTGCCGCTGATTGTGGATAACACCTTTGCCACCCCCGTCAACTGCCGCCCCATTGAATGGGGTGCCGATATCGTGACCCATTCCACCACCAAGTACATGGACGGCCACGGCGCAACCCTGGGCGGTGCCATTGTGGACGGCGGCAAGTTCGACTGGATGGCTCATGCCGATAAGTTCCCCGGCTTGTGCACCCCTGATGACAGCTACCACGGTATCACCTATGCCGAGCACTTTGGCAAGGAGGGCGCTTTCATCACCAAGGCAACCGCACAGCTGATGCGTGACTTTGGCTGCGTGCAGAGCCCCATCAACGCCTACATGCTCAACCTTGGCCTGGAAAGCCTGCATGTGCGCATGGCCCGCCATTGCGAGAACGGCCAGGCTGTGGCAGAGTTTTTGGCCAGCCACCCGAAGATTGCCTATGTGAACTACTGCGGCCTGCCGGGCGATAAGTACCATGCTGTTGCCGAAAAGTACCTACCCAATGGTTCCTGCGGCGTTGTCAGCTTTGGCGTAAAGGGCGGGCGCGAAGCCGCCGCTGCCTTTATGGGCCACCTGAAGATTGCCGCCATTGAGACCCATGTGGCCGATGCCCGCACCTGCTGCCTGCACCCCGCCAGCTCCACCCACCGCCAGATGAACGACGAGCAACTGATTGCCGCCGGTGTTCAGCCCGACCTGGTGCGCATGAGCTGCGGTCTGGAAGATAAGAACGACCTGATCCACGATATTGCCCAGGCACTTGACCAGATCTGACCGTTAAGGAGTTTACTGTTTATGCCTTTGATCATTCCCAAAGAGCTGCCTGCCTATGGCGAACTTTCGCGCGAGAACGTGTTTGTCATGCACCAGCAGCGTGCGCAGACCCAGCAGATCCGTCCCCTGCGCATCCTGATTTTGAACCTGATGCCCACCAAAATTGTAACGGAAACCCAGCTGGCACGCCTTTTGGCCAACAGCCCCCTGCAGGTGCAGCTGACCTTTTTGCAGACCAAGACCCATGATACCACCCACACCCCGCAGGAGCACATGAAGGCGTTTTATAAAACCTTTGATGCGGTGCGCAATGAGCGCTTTGACGGTATGATCATCACCGGTGCCCCCATTGAGGACCTGGACTATGAGGATGTGGACTACTGGAACGAGCTGTGCGAGATCATGGATTACAGCCGCGAAAACGTATATTCCACCATTCATCTGTGCTGGGGTGCGCTGGCCGGGCTGTATTACCACTTCGGCGTGCGCAAGGTACACCTGCCGGAAAAAATGTTCGGCGTGTTCGAGCACCGCGTGGTGCGGCCCTCCAATCCGCTGGTGCGCGGCTTTGACGAAATATTCTATGCCCCGCACAGCCGCTGGGCCGGGCTGAACCGCGCCGATATTGATGCCGCCCCGGAGCTGCGCATGCTGGCCGAAAGCGATGTTGCCGGCCCCATGCTGCTTTCTACCGAGTCCGGCCGCCAGATTTTTGTCATCGGCCATCCGGAATACGACAAGTACACTTTGGATGCCGAGTACCGCCGCGATGTAAAGGCGGGCAAGGAAATTCATGTGCCGGTCAACTATTACCCGGACGATGACCCCAACAAGGACCCCATTTTCCGCTGGCGTGCCCATGCGCACCTGCTGTATACCAACTGGCTGAACTACTATGTCTACCAGAACACCCCCTATGACCTGGATGATCTGGAAGCCGTGGTGGACCCGCCCCGCACCTGAGGAGGACGTATGCCGAAGATCAGTGCCTGTATTGTGGCATACTGTGATTATGATGAAGTGTACGCCGCTGTGCGCAGCGTGCTGGCCAACACCCCCGGCGATGACTTTGCCCTGTATGTGGTGGATAACGCCAGCCCTGACGGCTGCGGCCCCCGCCTGGCGCAGACAGATTTTGGCGATGCTCGCGTGCAGGTGATCTGCCTGCCCAAGAACCTCGGCTTCGGCAAGGGCCACAACAGCATTATGGACCGCCTGACCAGCGATGTACACTTTATCCTGAACCCGGATGTGATCATTCACGATGACATCCTGCCCCAGATGGCGCAATGGCTGCTGGACCACCCCGGCGTTGTGATGGCCACGCCGCAGCTCTATTTTCCGGATGGGCGCATCCAGAACCTGCCGCGCCGCAAGCCCACCCCGTGGCTGCTGCTGGCCCGCCAGCTGGCCCCGCGGTTTGGCGGTGTGATGCAAAAAGCTGACGAACATTACACCATGCAGGATGAGGACCTGACGATCCCCCGCCCCATTGAGTTTTGCACCGGCAGCTTTGCCGCCATCCGCACCGATGTGTTCAAAACCATCGGCGGTTTTGACCCCGAATACTTTATGTATGTGGAGGATGCCGACCTGACCCAGCGTGCTCTGCGCCAAGGGCTTGTCTACCTGCTGCCGCAGTTCACCGCCACCCACGCCTGGCACCGCGACCCCATGCGGGACGCAGGCAAGTTCAAAATGCAGTTGAAGAGCATGGGCCGGTATTTCAAAAAATGGGGCATCGGCAAGGGGAATGTGTAAACGGGTTATTGTTTCAGCAAAAAACACTTGCACTTATTGAGACCGCAGGAGTGCATATTGTGCGCACCTGCCGCCTCTTCCTTGTCATCTCCCAAATTTAGCACTTGACGCACACGGCGTGAACAGATATAATAGAAATGTTCACGAGGTGTTGCGCAGCTGGTAGCGCGCGTGGTTTGGGACCACGAGGCCGCAGGTTCGAGTCCTGTCACCTCGACCAAAATAAAAACCGTAGATTCGTTAGAGTCTACGGCTTTTATTATTTTAAGTACACACTTTTATAGCTTTTTCGCAAATCAACTTTCAGGGAATCCACTTTTTACTATTTTGCAGTCCCACTATAAACGCTATGTAATGGTTACAGCATCCATCGTTCCAGCATCTGGATGATATTTGAGCGCGATCGTTGTTTTCCGCTGGCGAAGGAATCCATCTGTTCCGAATTGAAAACAAAGCACGTTTCAAATTTATCCTTATCCTGATCGGGAACCAGCGCACCGTTTAATGAACCATAAGAAATCTTTTTAATATGAGTTGTTTTTGGATCGTTTTATCATCCGCTTTGTTATTAAGTCCAAAGGCCGATTTCATCGCCGGATCCGTTAAAAAGCCTCTGGCATTGAAGGCACAAATCATAAGATTCCTCTTCAGATGGCACCAGTTCTATCGCTAAATATAATCGTAGAGCGGGCAGATATTTTTTGTTATCGTTTTCTTTCTTGTGTATTTTCCCCTTGGCTGATACAATGTAGAAAAAACAGTTAAGGAGCATCCCCAATGATTCGTGAAATTTGCAAAGATGAGACTTTTCTTGCGCAGAAAGCCGCGCCCGCCACGGCGGCGGACCTTGGCGTAGCGCAGGACCTGATGGAAACTCTGATTGCCCACAAGGATGGCTGCGTGGGTATGGCGGCAAACATGATCGGCGTGAACAAACGCATCATCGCTTTTGAGAATGACGGCGAATACATGGTCATGTTCAACCCTGTCATCGTCAAACGGTCCGGAGCCTATGAAACGGACGAAGGCTGCTTATCGCTTACCGGCACGCGGAAAACCAAGCGCCACAAAGTCATCAAAGTGCAGTGGCAGAATGAAAAATTCCAGACGCGGCTTAAAACGTTTACCGGCTGGACGGCGGAAATCATCCAGCACGAAATTGACCACTGTGAGGGAATTTTGATTTAAGGCAACGCCGCACAATTCCCGCCTTACGGCTTAAGCACCGCTCCGGCGGCTGCGGCACGGCA
>OGXD01002326.1_pt1 | contig 12020 bp, 10 predicted proteins | sample 1576211 | NCBI WGS metagenome assembly OGXD01 (sample SAMEA3541470, study PRJEB24748) | human gut metagenome | biome: human gut; feature: human-associated habitat; material: faeces | place: China | collected 2012
CCCCCTCGGCCCCGGTCATGCGCCTGCGCAAATATCTGGCCGGGCACCGTATCCTGGCCACGGTCTGCTGCTTCAGCCGCCGCCAGCTCTGGCTGCTGGTGGGCGGGGAGGCCGCGGCCGAAGAGGCCCTGCGCCGCCAGATGGTGCTCTGGAGCCCGGCGGAAGGCGAGGAGGACGGCCTTTCCCCTGAGAGCGGGGCGCAGCCGGACATGGCGGACATGACGCCGGAGAGCGGCGAGGCCGCGGAGCTGGAGCCCCTGGCCACCTGGCTGCTGCTGGACTTGCGCGAAGGGGCCTCGGTGCGCTTCTTGCCCGTGAGCCGCAGCCCGCAGGAAGAATCCTTGCGCTGGCCGGAGCCCGGGGAGCTGGAAGAGGCCCTGGCGCACTGGCGGGACTGGCCGGTACTGACCCCGGCCCTGCGCCGCGCCCTGCCCCTGTATGACGGGCTGGACCAGCAGGCCCTGCTGGAAGATCTGCGCCTGGGCGGCGGGGACGTGTTCTATTACACGCCGCCGGACGGAGAGGCGGAGGAGAAGGCCGGGAACGAGCGGCCCTCCTGCCGCATCGCGGCCTGGCCCTTACCGGACGCCCTGGCCCAGGGCTGGCACGAGGAGCAGGGGGAAGACATCCTTGGTCTGGTGGAGAAGGCCGGGCAGAAGCTGGTACTGGAAAAGGCCGCACGCGACGCCGCCGGTGCCGCGGCCCTGCCCCTGTCGCGCCGTCTGCGCAAGCTGGAACAGCTGCTGGCCAAGCTGGACGAGGAAGAACAGCGCCTGCTGGGCATGTGCGCCGCCCGTGAGGACGGCCTGCTGTTGCAGGCCTGGCTGTGGCGCTGGCCTGCGGATTTCCGCGCACCGGAGCTGGTGCTGCCGCCGCCGGAAGAAGGCGACGAAGACACGCCGCGCAAGACCGTGAAGCTGGATATGCGGCGCAGCGTGCGGGACAATATGGAACGCCTGTTCCACACGGCCCGGCGCGGGCAGCGCGGCCTTGAACATCTGGCGGAACGGCGTGCCGTGCTGCGGGCCGAACTGGCCACCGTGCAGGCGGCCCGGCAGGAAGCCCTGCTGGGCGGTATCGGGCACGCCGCCGGAGAGGCCGGGAAGCCCGACAGGAACACGGTGGCGCTGGGGGCCCTGCGCGGTGCGGCCCTGCCGCGCAACGTGCAGCTCTTCGTCAGTGATGACGGTTTTGCCCTGCTGCGCGGACGTGACGCCAAGGGCAACATCGCGGCCCGCAAGCTGGCCGCGGCCCACGACATCTGGCTGCATACCGACGGCGGCCCCGGCTCGCACGTCATCATCCGCCGGGCCCATGCCGGACAGGAAGTGCCGGAGCGCACCCTGGACCAGGCCGGGGCGCTGGCGGCCTGCAAGAGCTGGCAGAAGGACGCGGCCCGGGCGCGCATCCTCTACGCCGAGGTGCGCCACATCCGCAGCATGCGCGGCGCGGGCACAGGCACCGTGCGCATGGACAAGATCCTCTACAGCCGCGAGGTACCGGTGGATGCCGGCCTGGAGACCCGTTTGCTGCCGGAACAGGATGCTTTGCGCCGCTGACAGCTACCGGGAGGAAGGGGCTTAGGACCTTTGGGGAGAAGACTTTGTCCTGCAGCTTGTGTATCACTGCAGATGGCGTTCATATGGAGGGCGCCAGGGATGCCTGCTGTCCTGGGGGGCAGGCAGCGGGATACCGCTCACCCTGATCCCCCATACCCCAACGGAGGTTATCTCCATGACAGACCCCATCCGCATGATCCGGCTGCGCGAGGAGCTCCGGGAGCGACTGCGGTGCCATTTGCCGGGGCCCGGGATCCATCCTACGGCCATCGAAGGTCTCAATCTCGTCTTGCGGGAGGAGAGCGGCAAAGCGGAGAAATGCTTTGAGCGTCCGCTGGTGGGCCTGGTGGTCCAGGGCACAAAACATTCTTTCATGGGAGGGCGTGATTACACCTATGGCGATGGTCAAAGTGTCGTGGTCGCCGTGGATATGCCCATCATCTCCTATGTGACGGACCTCTCGCCGGACAGACCTTTCCTGTTTATCTACCTCTATCTGAACAAGGCCATGATAGCATCGCTGGTGGCGGAGATGCGGTCTGATCTGCCCCCCATGCCGGAGGGGGCCAATGCCGTATCCGTGGCTGGCACCGATGCGGACATCTTGGAGATGTTCAACCGTTTGCTGGGCCTGCTGGATAAGCCTGGACAAATCAGCGTGCGCGCGCCCATGATGCTGCGGGAGCTGCACTATCTTTTGCTGCTCAGTTCCCACGGGCCGCTGCTGCGCCAGCTCAATACCTCGGGCACACAGAACGGCCAGGTCGCCCGGGCCATTGACTGGATTCGGGACAATTTTCGGGCGCCGCTGCGTGTCGAGGCATTGGCCCGGCAGGTCAACATGTCCACAGCCAACCTGCACCGCCATTTCAAGCAGATCACAGGCCTCAGCCCGTTGCAGTACCAGAAACAGCTACGTCTCTACGAGGCGCAGCGCCTGATGCTGGTGGATGGTCGAGGGCGCGGAGGATCTGGGCGATGAAGTGGACGGTCTCCCGGCTGGTTATTTTGCCGCCCCGCTCGTTGAGGTACTCCCGGAGGGTCATGCCCTCCACGCACTCCATCACGATATACTGTAAGTTTTCGCCCACGGAGACGTCGTAGACCTTGACGATGTTGGGGTGGTTGAGCAGGGAGATGGCCTTGGACTCGTTCTTGAAGCGGCGGACGAGGTCGGCGTCGTGCATCAGCTCCTGACGCAGCACCTTGACGGCCACCACCGTGCCTTCCGGCACAGGCCCGCCGGGGGCAGAGACCACGGCCTTGTAGACGTTGGCCATGCCGCCTGCGCCGATGAGCTCCTGAATGGTGTAGAGCCCGTCCAGCGTCTTGCCGATGAGATTATCCATGCTTCACCTCCAGCGGCTCCACGCCCAGCAGCAGCGCGGTGATGTTGTCGGGGCCGCCGCCCGCGTTGGCGGCGTCCACCAGCCGGTCGGGGATGTCGTAGAACCCGCCCTTCGTGAAGATCTCTTCGATCTTTTCCTTGGGCAGGACGTTGGTGAGGCCGTCGGTGCAGAGCAGGATCATATCGCCCTTCTGCACCGGCACGCTGGTGAACTCGGGGTCGAGGCGGTAGTCCACGCCCAGCGCCCGGGTGATGATGTTCTTCTGGGGGTGATGCTCGGCTTCCTCGGCGGTGATGGTGCCGCAGTCCACCAGCTCCTGCACGTAGGAGTGGTCGTGGGTGAGCTGGGTGAGCCTGCCGTCCCGGACGAGGTAGGCCCGGGAGTCGCCTGCGTGGCAGATAAAGGCGTTGCCGCCCCGCACGAGGGCGCAGACCGCCGTGGTGCCCATGCCCGCCAGCTCCTCCTCCCGGGAGGCTTTCTGGAAGACGAAGCGGTTGGCGTTGATGAGCGCCCGCTTCAAAAACCTTTCCTCGTCGCCGGGCAGGCACTGGGCGTACTGCTCGTGGAAGCTGTGCTCGATGACGTCGCAGGCGCTCACGGAAGCCTCACGGCCTCCCCGCGCACCGCCCATGCCGTCGCACACGAGGCCCCAGGCCGCGTCGCTGTTCAGCTCGCCTGCCCGGTAGTCATCCTGATTCTCGGGGCGGACGCTGCCGACGTCTGTTTTTCCTGCAAGTTTCATAGGATTCTCCTTCTCAAACTTTGCCGTTCATCTCGTCGCGGCGGAGCTGGCCGCAGGCGGCGCTGATCTCGCTGCCCAGACGGCGGCGGACGGTGGCGTTGACGCCGAGGCTTTCCAGCTTCTGCTGGAAGCGCCGGACGTTGGCGGCGTCGGTAGCCGAATAAGGGCTGCCGTCCACCGGGTTGATGGGGATGAGGTTGACGTGAGCGCCCATCCCCCGGATGAGGTCGGCCAGCTGCTTAGCGCAGGCGTCGGAGTCGTTGACGCCCCGCACCATGGAGTACTCGAAGCTCACTCTCCGGCCCGTCGTCTCCTGATACCGGCGCACGGCCTGCATCAGCACCTCCACGGGGTAGGCATCGTTCACGGGCATCATGCCGCTGCGGATGTCGTTGTTGGGGGCGTGGAGAGAGACGGAGAGGGTGAGCTGGAGCTTCTTCTCGGCCAGCTGGTCGATCTTCGGCACGAGGCCGCAGGTGGAGAGGCTGATGTTCCGCATCCCGATGTTCACGCCCTCGGGGGACGAGATGTTCTCGAGAAAGCGCATGACTTCGTCGAAATTATCCAGCGGCTCCCCAATGCCCATCAGCACGATGTGGGAGATGCGCTCCCCGATGTCCTTCTGGGCGGTGTAAATTTCGGAGCAGATCTCGCCCGCCTCGAGGTTGCGCACCCGGCCCGCCTGGGTCGAGGCGCAGAAGCGGCAGCCCATCCGGCAGCCCACCTGGGTGGACACGCAGACCGTGTTGCCGTAGTGGTAGCGCATGACGACGGTCTCGATGCAGTTGCCGTCGGCCATCCGCAGCAGGTACTTCACGGTGCCGTCCTTGGCCTCCTGCCGCCGCTCGATGATGGGCGCGGCGATGTAAAATGCCTCCTCGAGCTTTGCCAGCAGGGCTTTGGGCTGGTCGGTCATGGCCGAAAAGTCGGTCACGAGCTTCTGGTGGACCCAGTGGAAGAGTTGCTTTGCCCGGAAGCCGGGCTGGCCCATCGCTTTCAGCTCCGCTGTCAGCTGTTCCAGCGTCAGGGAGGATATACAGCGTTTAGTCTCCATGAAAATCTCCTTTTGTCAGGAATCACGTTTCTGCATCGCGCAGAGGAAAAAGCCGTCCATGCCGGTGCGGGTGGGAACGGAAAGCGCACCCCAGTCCCCCACGGTCATCCCGGACGGGAAGCGGACGTCCGGCGTCACCACCCGGAACTCCGGGTGTCGGCCCACGAAGGCCCGCACCTGCTCTTCGTTCTCGGCAGGGTCGATGGTGCAGGTGGAGTAGACCAGACGCCCGCCCTCTTTCAGGTGGGCGGCGGCTGTATCCAGAATGGCCGACTGGGTGGCCAATAATTCATCGTGACGCGCTTTTTCGAGGGTCTTGTAGCGGATGTCCGGCTTCTTGGCGAGGATGCCGAGGCCGCTGCAGGGGGCGTCCACCAAAATAGCGTCCGCCATGGGCAGGTCGGCATCTGCCTTTGTGCCGTCGGAGACCCGGGGCTCCACGTGGGCAAACCCCATCCGCTCCACGGCCTTGCGGATCAGCTGGACGCGGTTCTCGCTGACGTCGCAGCTCACCAGCCGCCCTTCGTCCCCCATCTCCTCGATGAGGAGCAGGCTCTTGCCGCCGGGGGCAGCGCAGAGGTCGAGGACGGTATCGCCGGGCTTTGCCTCCACACAGAGGGCGGCAAGCTGGCTGGCCTGCCCCTCCACATGGAAGAAGCCGTCCCGGAAAAGCCCGCTCTCCGCCGGGCTCCCCTCGAAGCGGGCTAAGACGCTGCCCGGCACGAGGCCCGGGGCGGCGGTCTTCGCGCCCGAGGCCAGCAGCTTTTCGCAGAGGGCTTCCGGCGTCCCTTTCAGGGGGTTGGCCCGGAGGCTGGTCAGGCCGCCGTCGGCGGTGTGGGTCAGGATGTCCAGCGCCTCGTCGGGGTAGTGTTCGTGGAGGAACGCTGCCACGTCCCGGCCCGCCGAGCCCAGCACCATCAGCCGCTCCACCTCGTCGGCGAAGACGGCAGAGCCGAGGTCATAGCCGATGGCCCGGCGCAGCACGGCGTTCACGAGGCCGGAGGCGCTGGCTTTTCGGAAGGTGCGGGTCAGCTTGACGGCCTCATTGACCGCCGCCGAAGCAGGCACCTGCATATAGCGGGCCTGCGCCAGCGCGGCGCGGAGAATTTCCCGCACCTGCGGGTCGAGCCTGGCAAGCCCTTTGGGCAAAAACTGGCTCAGGATATAGTCCAGCGTCCCCTGATGTTCCAGCACGGTATAAAAAATCGCGCTGGCAAATGCTTTATCGCGGCCTTCTAGCTTCTGGCGGCGCAGCTCTGCGTCGAGGATGAGGTTCGAGAAACCGTCCTGCTCCTGCCGCACCAGCGCCGCCACCGCCGCCGCGCGGGGATTCGGGCCGCTCACAGGCTGTCCCCCGCCTTGAGGCGGAGTCCGGCGGCGAAGGAGGTGCCGTCCATGGGCTTCTTGCCCTCCGGCACGACGTGCAGAAGCTGGATCGCGCCCTCACCGCAGGCCACGGTCAGGGGCTTGGTGGCGAGGACAGTGCCGGGAGCTTCGCCGTGGCTTTCCGCCACCCGGCTCTCCGTCACCTTGAGCTTCTTGCCGCCTGCCGTCACGAACCATGCCCCGGGCCAGGGGGCCATGCCCCGCACCCAGTTGTGGATGTGGTCGGCGCTGTCGGTCAGCTTGAACTCCGCCATCTCCTTGCTCAGCATGGGGGCGACGGAAGCGTTCTCGTGGGCCTGAGGCTCTGCCTTGAGCGTACCGGCTGCGATGGCAGGCAGGGTCTCACAGAGCACCCGTGCGCCCACGGCAGTGACCCGGTCGAACAGCTGGCCGCTGGTCTCCTCGGGGTCGATGGCGATCTTCTCGCAGGCCAGCACGTCGCCGGTGTCGAGGCCCTCGTCCATCTGCATGATGGAGACGCCCGTCTCGGCGTCGCCGTTCAGCACCGCCCACTGCACGGGGGCGCTGCCCCGATATTTCGGCAGCAGGGAGACGTGGAGGTTGATGCAGCCGTATTTCGGCGCTTCCAGCACCGATCTCGGCAGGATGCAGCCGTAGGCCACCACGACGATGAGCTCCGGAGCCAGCGCGCGGATGTTCTCGTCCTCGCCGCCGTCCCGCAGGGTGCGGGGCTGAAAGACGGGGGTGCCGTGGGCCAGCGCCACTTCCTTCACCGGGGGTGCGGTGAGCACCTGCTTGCGGCCCACGGGCTTATCGCGCCGGGTGTAGACCGCGCAGATGTCGTGGCCCGCCTCATACAGGGCTTTCAGGCAGTCCGCCGCAATATCCGGCGTCCCCATGAACAGAATGCGCATCAGTCGTTCTCCTTCTTCTTGGCGGCAGCGGCGCGGCCCTCCTCAGTGTCCTCATAGAAGAACTCGCTGGACTCCATGATGGTGATGCCGTCCAGATGGTCGTTCTCGTGCTGGATGCAGCGGGCCAGCAGGCCCTCGGCTTCCAGCTCGAACCACTCGCCGTGGCGGTCCTGTGCGCGGACCTTGACGGCTGCGGGGCGGGTCACGGCGCCGTTGTGGCCCGGGAAGGACAGGCAGCCCTCGTAGGCGGTCTCCTCGTCCTCAGACACGGCGAGAATTTCGGGGTTGACGAAGTCGATGAACTTGTACTCGTAGTTCTCGGGGATCTCCTCCGGGGCGTCGGTGGTGTCCCACACCACGAAGAGGCGGCGCAGCATCCCCACCTGCGGGCCTGCGAGACCCACGCCGTCGGCGGCGATCATCGTCTCGCGCATATCGTCCAGCAGGGTGGCCAGACGGTCGTCAAAGTTGGTCACCGGGCGGCAGACCTTGTTCAGGATGGGGTCGCCCTCTTTTACAATGTTGCGGATAGCCATGAAGTATACCTCCAAATAATCTTATCAAATATCACCGTCAGAATGCATATCCACCACCACGGTGGCCTTGCTGGGCAGCTTTTCCTGCTCGTAGAGGCCAAGGGTCTGGCGGACAAGGTCGCGGAAGCGCCGGTCGGCGCGGCACTTGATGGTGAGCTTGTAGCGGTAGTTCTCGTTTATCTTTTCGATGTTGCCGGGGGTGGGGCCAAGCACCCGGAGGGGCAAGTCCGGCTGCTGCGCGGCCTGACGGCCTAAGAGGGCCGAGAACCGGGCAGCGGCCCGGGCCACCTCGATCTCCTTCGGGCCGGAGAAGCCCACGACGCAGAGCCCGCAGAAGGGCGGGTAGAGGCCCAGTTTGCGGTAGGCGATCTCCTGCTCGAAGAAGGCGTCGTAGTCCTGCGCGGCGGCCAGGTTGAGGACGGGGTTGTCGGGGTCGGTGGTCTGGATGATGGCGAAGCCCGGGTCTTTCGCCCGGCCGGAGCGCCCCACCACCTGCGTGATGAGGCTGAACACCGTCTCGTAGGCCCGGAACCCCTGCGCAAAGAGCAGCGAGTCGATGCCGAGGACGCCCACGAGGGTCACGTCCTCGAAATCGAGGCCCTTGGCCACCATCTGCGTCCCCACCATGATGTCGTACTCATGCCGGGCGAACTTCGCCAGCAGCTTTTCGTGGGCGTCTTTGGCGGCGGTGGAGTCCTGGTCCATCCGCAGCACTCTTGCCTCCGGGAAGAGCTGGGCCAGCTCCTCCTCGGCCTTCTGGGTGCCGAAGCCCCGGTAGAGCAGCTTGCCGCCGCAGGCGGGGCAGGTCTTGGGGGGCGGGTCGAGCTGGGTGCCGCAGTAGTGGCAGAGCAGCTTGTGGCCCGCCTTGTGGTAGACCATGGGGACGCTGCACTTGGGGCATTTCAGCACCTCGCGGCAGTCGTCGCACTGGGCCATGGTCTGGTAGCCGCGGCGGTTGAGCAGCAGGATGGTCTGCTTGCCCGCGTCGAGGTTGCGCCGGATGGCGTCTTCCATCGCAAGGCTGATCTCCCTCGGGTTGCCCGAGGCCAGCTCTGCCCGCATATCGACGATCTGGACGCTGGGCAGCGGGTTGCCGCCGTAGCGCTGGGTGAGCCGGACGAGCTGGGTGCGGCCATTCTGGGCGGCGTAAAAGCTCTCGGTGCTGGGGGTAGCGCTGGCCAGAAGGAGCAGGGAGCCGTTCTCCGCCGCCCGCTGCCGGGCCACCTCGTGGGCGGCGTACCGGGGCGCGGACTCGGAGCGGTAGGTGTGCTCCTGCTCCTCGTCGATGATGACGAGGCCGATGTTCTCCAGCGGGGCAAAGACGGCGCTCCGGGTCCCCACCACGATGTCGGCGCCGCCGTCCTGTATCATCTGCCATTGGAGCAGGCGTTCGGTGTGGTTGAGCGCCGAGTGCTGGACGGCCACCCGCCGCCCGAACCGGCTCTTGAGGCGGAGGATCATCTGAGGCGTCAGGCTTATTTCCGGCACCAGCACGAGGGCGCGGCGGCCCAGCGCCAGACACCGCTCGATGAGCTTTAAGAACACCAGCGTCTTGCCGCTGCCGGTGACGCCGTAGAGCAGCGCCGAGTGGGGGGCGGTGTCTTCGAGGCCGGGCAGCAGGGCGTCATAGGCCGCCTGCTGCTCTGCCGTCAGGGTGATGGGCTCGTTTTTCAGCGGGATAGACGAATACAGGTCGATGGATTTGTTCACCTTGCTGCATTCGACGACGCCCTTGGCGCAGAGGTTGTCCAGCACGGCTTTGGTGATGCCGTGGGCCTCCATCTCGTTCTGGGTGCGCTCTCCCCCGCTCAGCAGGGCCACTGCCGCCAGCTGCTTGGCCGTGGGCCTGGGCTTTTGCTGCAAGCTGCCCACCAGCTTATAGCTGTTCTCGGTGTGGCGGGTGAGCTGCTTTTGGAGCACCGGCGTCACGCCGTCCGCCGCGAGGGCGGGCTTATACTGCGCCCCATAGGGGATGACCGCCTTGACGGCCTCGTAGTAGGTGCAGAAGGTGCGCTCCTTGAGGAAATGCACCAGCCGCAGCAGCTCCGGCGTCAGGCAGGCCGAGGCCGGGGCCACGTCGAAGAGGTACTTGAGCTTTGCGTGTTCCGGCTCTTCGTCGCAGGCCAGCACCACGCCCATCCGGGCCTTGCTCCCCCGCCCGAAGGGCACCAGCACCATGCTGCCGAGGCGGACGGCCTCCTGCTGGTCGGGCATGACGGCGTAGGTATAGAGTTTGTCGAAGTGGAAGGTCGCGTTGCTCACGGCAACGCCTACCGTTTTTGGCATTCGCGGCTCCTTGTTATCTGTCGAGGCCGGCCCGCTGGCAGATGATGCCGTAGAGCTTCTCAGCGCAGGCGTCCACCTCGTCGTTCACGAGGGTGAGGGTGAACTTCTCCTGCTCGGCCAGCTCCTTCTTTGCGGTGTCGAGGCGCTCGAGGATGCTGGCTTCCGTCTCGGTGCCGCGGCCCCGGAGGCGGTGTTCCAGCTCCTCCACGGAGGGCGGCAGCAGGAAGATGGTGGTAGCCCCCGGGAACATCCGGCGGATATTGGCCGCGCCGTGGACGTCGATGACCAGCACCACCAGCTTGCCCGCCTCGAGGCGCTTATCCACCTCTTCGCGGAGGGTGCCATAGTAGTTGCCGTTGTAGAAGTTGTGCTCCACCACCTGGTCGGTGTCGATGAGGTGCTGGAACTGCTCCCGGGTGCGGTAGTAGTAGTCCACGCCCTCCTGCTCGCCGGGGCGGGGTGCGCGGGTGGTGGCGGAGACGGTCTTTTCGATCTCGGGGTGGGCCTCGCGCAGGGCCTTGACCACACTATCCTTGCCGGTACCGGCGGCACCGGAGACGACAAACAGGTACTTTTCGTTTTCCATTTTTTACTGCTCCTCTGTCGGTTTTCCTTCCGGCTGGCCCGCAGCGCGGCTTGCCACCGTCTCAGGCGTCAGGGCCGAAAGGACTACATGGTCGGAGTCCATGATGAGCACGGCCCGGGTGCTGCGGCCATAGGACGCATCAATGAGCATCCCCCGCTCCCGCGCCTCCTTCACCAGACGCTTGACCGGCGCAGAGTCGGGGCTGACGACGGCCACCACCCGCCCTGCGCTGACCAGATTGCCAAAGCCGATGTTGATGAGCTTCATCTGAACTCCTCCGTACTGTTTTTATTCGAGGTTCTGGATCTGTTCGCGGATCTTCTCGATCTCCGCCTTCATGTCCACCACCGTGCGGGTGATGTCCAGGTCCTGACACTTGGAGCCGATGGTGTTGGTCTCACGGTTCAGCTCCTGAGTCAGGAAGTCCAGCTTGCGGCCCACCGGCTCGTCCAGCTCCAGAATGGAGCGGTACTGGGCGATGTGGCTGCGCAGACGGACGGTCTCCTCGTCCACGGCGGTCTTGTCGCCGAAGATGGCGGCTTCCGTCAGGACGCGGGCGTCGTCGATGCTGCGGTCCTCGAGGATGGTCTTGAGCTTCTCGTAGAGGCGGTTGGTGTAGGCTTCGACGCGGCCTGCACTCAGGGTCTCCACCCTGCCCACCCGCTCCTCGAGGAAGCACAGGCGGCTCTCCACGTCGGCCTTCATCTTGGCACCCTCGGCGGCGCGCATGGCGATGAAGTTGTCCAGCGCCTGAGCCGTCACGGCGGAGACGTCGGCCCAGAGCTGTTCCTCATCCACGTCGGCGTGGCGGGTGGCCAGCACGTCCGGGAAGCGGGTCAGCGTCGAGACGGTGACGTCGTTCTTGATGCAGAGCTTCTCCGAAAGGTTCCGCAGGGCCTTCTGGTAGCTGCGGGCCAGCTCCATGTTGACGGTCACTTCTGCGTCGGCGGCCTCCACATTCTGGATGGTCATGCTCAGCTCGACCTTGCCGCGGGTGACCCGCTCGTTGAGCTGCTTTTTCAGGCGGCTGTCCATGTAGCTGCAGCTGCGGGGGATGCGGGACGAATACTCGAAATACCGGGAGTTGACGCTGCGCAGCTCGACCGTGATCTCGCGGCCATTCAATACAGCAGTCCCCCGGCCAAAACCGGTCATGCTCAGGATCATATGCTCCACGTTTCCTCTCTGTTGATGGGTGGATATGCGGACAAATTACGGTATATGTATCCGCGTTTGGGTATACAGGCCCATGTTACGATACATATGTTATTATTCTACTCTGATGGCCGCTTTTTTGCAAGTAAAAAAGCACAGAAATACTCCTCAGGCCCGCCTTCGTCCAAGCGCACAAAAAGCCCCCCGCATCCCTGCGGGGGGCTTTGAAAAGCCTTATGCTGTTTTATCAGACGGGGTGAGACTTGTTTGCAAAATCTGCATGGTCTGCATCCACGCCCTGAGCCTTGGCGTTGCGCTTCTCGAAGAACTTGGGAGCGACCTGCGGGAACATGGCGTAGGTCAGGACGTCCTCTTCCTGAGTAGCCCACTTTGCAGCCTCAGCCTTCAGCTTGTCCATCTCGGGAGCGAGGGTGTCAGCAAAGCGGCAGGTGATGGGCTGCTCGTCGCCCAGGATCTTCTTGGTGAACTCGG
>OGXD01002328.1_pt1 | contig 12014 bp, 14 predicted proteins | sample 1576211 | NCBI WGS metagenome assembly OGXD01 (sample SAMEA3541470, study PRJEB24748) | human gut metagenome | biome: human gut; feature: human-associated habitat; material: faeces | place: China | collected 2012
GCTGACCTCATTACCTCTGATCAATAAGGAAGCAAGACAATTTGCCCGTTTCTTCTTAGCCGGTGCGGCTACGGTGGAAGTGGACAAGCAGGGAAGAATCCTGTTGCCGGCACACTTGCGAGAATTCGCCGGACTGGAAAAAGATGTGGTGTTAGTCGGAGTCGGCAGCCGCGTGGAGATCTGGAGCAAGGATAAGTGGGAGGCCATGAACTTGGATGCGGATATGGATGAGATCACCGGTGCCATGGAAGGACTGGGACTGACCATTTAAAAGAAGCAGGAAAGGATGACCGTCGTGGAATTTAATCATTATTCTGTGATGTTGCATGAGACCATCGAACAACTGAATATCAGACCGGACGGCATCTATGTGGACGGAACCTTAGGAGGCGGCGGACATGCATATGAAGTGTGCAGCCGCTTACAGAACGGACATTTCTACGGGATCGATCAGGATGACGCGGCGATCGCGGCGGCATCGGAGAGATTACGATGCTTTGGAGATAAAGTGACCGTGATCCGTAACAATTACGTGAATGCGGTGGAGGCACTCAGAGAATACGGAGTGACCGGTGTGGACGGCATTGTGCTGGATCTGGGAGTCTCTTCCTACCAGTTAGATACCGAGGACAGAGGGTTTTCTTACCGATTTGATGCACCGCTTGACATGCGGATGGATCGCAGACAGACCCTGACGGCGAGAGACATCGTGAACAACTATTCCGAGATGGAGCTGTATCATATCATCCGGGATTACGGCGAAGATCCGTTTGCGAAAAACATTGCGAAACATATTGTAAAAAACAGGGCGGACAAGCCCATTGAGACTACCTTTGAATTAAACGAGATCATCAGGGCTGCAGTCCCGGCGAAGATGCGGCAGAACGGACATCCCTCCAAGCAGACATTCCAGGCGATCCGCATTGAGTGCAATCAGGAACTGGAAGTACTGAAAAAGGCATTGGACGAATTGATCGAATTGTTGCATCCCGGTGGGAGGTTCTGCATCATCACCTTCCATTCTCTGGAAGACCGGATCGTGAAAAATGCGTTCCGCAGGAATGAAAATCCCTGTACCTGTCCTCCGGAATTTCCGGTGTGTGTATGCGGTAAGGTCTCCAAGGGAAAGGTGATCACCAGAAAACCGATTCTGCCCGGTGCGGAAGAACTGGAAGTAAACAGCAGATCCAAGAGCGCGAAGTTACGCGTGTTTGAAAAGAAATAAAGAATTTTAAATATTTCATCAGTGAAAGTGGGAATAAAGTATGGCACAGAGAAGAAGTAATACCCCATACATATATGATAATACAGCAAGAGACTTACAGATCCGCAGGCAAATGGAAGAGCCCCGGAGACAGCTGTCTCACGAGACGAGAAAAAACAGAGAAAAAGCAAGACATATGAGCATCGGCTATGTGACTTTTCTGATGGTGGCACTGGTGGCATGTGCATTTTTTCTGGTGAACTATATTCAGATGCAGTCAGAACTGACTGCCAGGATCACGGAAGTATCCAGAATGGAGAGCGAGTTGAACTCTCTGAAGCTGGCAAATGATGAAGAATACAGTCGCATTACCAGTAATATCAACCTGGAAGAGATCAAGAGGATTGCCATCGGCGAACTGGGAATGACCTATGCAGCCGAGGGACAGGTAATCCCTTATGAGAGCAACAGTAATGACTACATGCGTCAGGCTGATAACAGTCAGAACTAAGCCCGGGAGGCCCGAAGTGTGAAAGAACAGAAAACGAAAAAATTTTCCGTAAAAATGCAGAAAAAGCTCCTGTGTCTTTATGCACTGATCATTCTGGCATTTATTCTTTTATCGGTGCGTCTTACATGGATCGTGAAAGCAGATGGTGCAGCTTACGAGAAACAGGTGCTGTCTCAGCAGAAATATGATTCCATAACATTACCTTTCCGGCGCGGCGATATTGTGGACGCCAAAGGAACCAAGCTGGCGGTCAGCGAGAAAGTATATAATCTGGTCATCGATGCCAGGGTTATGCTGGACCGGGAGGATTATCTGGAACCCACCATGGAAGCATTGGGTGCAAATTTCCCGGATCTGGACATGACGGCAGTGCGGCAGTATGTAACGTCTCACCCCGAATCTTCCTGGTATGTGCCTCTTCGGAGGATGACTTATGACCAGATCAGCGGATTCCAGGCGGCAGCACTGGAGAACAGCAAGATCCGTGGTGTCTGGTTTGAAGAGGAATATAAGAGAGTCTATCCCAACGGTTCTCTGGCGGCAGATGTGATCGGATTTTCCAGAGCGGACAATGAAGGACAGTACGGTCTGGAAGAGTATTACAATGATGTTCTGAACGGAACCACCGGAAGAGAGTACGGCTATCTGAATGACGATGCCAACCTGGAGCGTACGATCAAGCCGGCAGTAGACGGCAACACGATACACAGTACCATTGATGCCAATATTCAGGGCATTGTAGAGAAATACTTAAAGCAGTTTAACGAGGAGCATAAGGATGCGGTACATCCCGGTAACGGTGCGGAAAATGTGGGCTGCATCATCATGGAAGTCAATACCGGCAATATTTTGGCCATGGCCAGCTATCCTACCTATGACCTGAACGATACCAGGAATACGGACGCCCTTTTGGGATCACGTAAGATCGAGATGGTGACCAATGCCAACGGTTACCAGGTACTGACGAAGACAGATACCTATTTTACCCAGGAAGATATCGATGCCCTGACAGATGAGCAGCTATTGGATAATCTGAATTACCTGTGGAAGAACTACTGTATCTCCACCACTTACGAGCCGGGATCCACGGCGAAGCCTTTTACCGTGGCAGCAGCATTGGAGAGCGGTGCCATCACCGGCAACGAGCACTATCAGTGTAACGGATCTCTGGAAGTCGGCGGACATACGATCAAATGCCACAGCTACCGTTCCGGCGGTGAAGGTGATGTATCGGTACAGGATTCCATTGCCTGGTCCTGCAACGTAGCGTTAATGAAGATTGCTGCCACCATGGGCAAAGAGGAATTTGCCAAATTCCAGCAGATCTTTAACTTTGGATTAAAGACCAACGTGGATCTGGCAGGAGAGGCGAGAACAGCAAGCCTGCTGTTTCCGGTGGACCAGATGGGAAGCGCTGATCTGGCGACCAACAGCTTTGGACAGAACTTTAATGTGACCATGCTCCAGATGATCACCGGTTTCTGTTCTCTGATCAACGGCGGTTACTATTATGAGCCTCATATGGTGGATAAGATCACCAATACAAGCGGAGCAACGGTGGAGAACATTGAACCGAGAGTGTTACGACAGACCATCTCCGAGAGCACTTCGGCGAAGATCAGACAGTACTGTCGTGCTACCGTTATGGAAGAGGGTGGTGACCGCAGAACCGGTAGAACCGCAAGACCTGCAGGTTATGCCATCGGCGGAAAGACCGGTACCGCAGAGACTATTCCCCGTAAAAACGGTGAGTATGTTGTATCCTTTATGGGATATGCACCGGCGGATGATCCCCAGATCGCCATTTATGTAGTCGTGGACCGTGCCAATGCATCCCCTCAGGATGATGCAAAGTTTGCAACCGGTATTGTACGAAATGTTCTGACGGAAGTGCTGCCTTATCTGAATATCTTCATGACGGAGGAACTGTCTGAAAAGGAGATTCAGGAACTGGCGGAGAAACAGATCGAGATTACGAATCAGTATACCCAGACTCCCGAGAACGGAGATGACCAGAGCACCGGAGACAATCAGACGGGAGACGATCAGACCGGAGACGCTCAGACCGGAGATGATCAGTCCGGAGATTCCCAGAGTGGTGACGGAACCGGTGACGATACGACGACGGTTACGGAGGACTGGAGAAATTATCCCAAAGATCCCGCTACCGGTTATCTGGTAAGTCCGATCGACGGCGGTCTGATCGATCCCATTACGGGAGCGGATGTCGGCGGGGACGATACTATGGGTGACAGTCCCATTAACAATAATCTGCTGAATCAGCAGAATGAATAAACAAAACATACGAATAGCCTCACAGCAGGAGCAATAAAATGTAAAAAGCTCTTGTTGTGAGGTTTTTTTATGGCGGATCAGCAAAATCGTTTTTTTCATCGCAAAAAGATCATGACCATTTTTTTCATATGCGCACTGGTGCTTATCGGATTGTTTATGAGACTTTTGTATTTGATGGTGTGGAGGGCGGATTATTATGAGGAAGCGGCGACGAGACTGCATGAGAGAGAACGCAGCATAAAGGCGGCAAGAGGCCGTATTTTGGACAGGAACGGAGTGGTACTGGCGGATAACAAGACGGTCTGTACCGTATCGGTGATTCATAATCAGATCACAGAACCGGAAAAGGTGATAGCCATGCTGGTAAAAGAGCTGGGAATTTCGGAGACGGAAGCGAGAAAACGTGTGGAAAAATATTCTTCCATGGAACGTGTCAAAAGCAATGTGGACAAGAGCATCGGTGACAGAATCCGGGAATATGATCTGGCGGGGGTGAAAGTGGATGAGGATTATAAGCGATACTATCCGTATGGGGACCTGGCCAGTAAAGTCCTGGGATTTACCGGAGGGGACAATCAGGGGATCATTGGACTGGAAGTGATCTATGAGGAAACACTGCAGGGAGAACCCGGTATGATTCTGACTGTGACGGATGCCAAAGGAATCGAGATAGACACAGCGGGGGAACGCCGGGTAGAGCCGGTGCCGGGATGGGATCTGCGGATCAGCATCGACCGTAACATCCAGGAGTATGCCGCGCAGCTGGCGGAACAGGCCTGCGCCACCAAAGAGGCGGACAGCGTCTACATCATCGCCATGGATCCGCGAAACGGAGAAATCCTGGCCATGGTCAATTATCCGGAATTTGACTTAAACGACCCTTACACGCTACCGGAACTGACTGAGTGGAAGGAGGACGGAAGCATTGCGGTGGTGGATCCGTCCACCCTGACTGCGGAACAGAAGCAGGAGAAGCTGAATGCCATGTGGCGCAACGGCTGCATCAACGATACCTACGAACCGGGTTCCACCTTCAAGATCATCACCGCTGCTGCGGGACTGGAGGCCGGAGTAGTCACACCGGAGAGCACATTTTCCTGCCCGGGATTTATCATCGTGGATGACCGCAGGATCCGCTGCCATAAGATCGCCGGACATGGCACACAGACATTTGTGCAGTGTATGCAGAATAGTTGCAATCCGGCACTGATCTCCGTAGGACTGCGTCTCGGTGTAGACAATTATTACAAATATTTTGAGCAATTCGGACTGAAAAAAAGAACCGGAATCGATCTCCCCGGGGAAGCATCAACGATCATGCATAAAAAAGAAGACATGGGAAATGTGGAGCTGGCGACGGTGGCTTTCGGGCAGTCTTTTCAAATCACGGCGATCCAGCTGCTGACAACGGCATCCTCCATCGTTAACGGAGGCAACCGGATCACTCCTCACTTGGGCATGGAAGCCCTGAACCGGGATGGCGAAGTGGAACAGGTTTTTACTTATCCTGTGGAGACAGGAATTGTATCGGAAGAGACCAGCGCAACTATGCGTTATATCCTGGAGACAGTGGTGGCGGAGGGCTCTGGTAGAAACGGACAGGTGCAGGGCTTCCGGGTGGGTGGCAAGACGGCGACCAGTCAGACACTGCCCAGAGGCAGCGGACGTTATATTTCTTCTTTTATCGGATTCGCGCCTGCCGATGATCCACAGGTGATTGCCATCGCCATTATCAACAATCCCCAGGGAGTCTATTATGGAGGACAGGTGGCAGCACCTATTATAAGGCAGCTATATGAAAATATTTTGCCTTATTTGGGACTGGAGAAGACGGAGGATACTGTTGTCGAAAATCATTGAATGAAAAAGGTTCCGGCGGATGAAAATTTGACAAAATCCGCTGGGGACACCCCTTATAATAATTCTGAAGGAGGGGTGTGATGCATTATGAACTATATTTAGACAGTATGTTCCTCCTGAATCTCGGTATGAATCTGTTACTTCTGATCATGGTAGACCACAGCACCTGCCGCACTGCCACGTGGTACCGGCTGCTGTGTGGAGCGGGAATCGGAGCGGTCTGCTATCTGCTCCCTTTTTTATGGAAGGGAGCGGCTCTACTTAAACTGCTGCTCTGTATGCTGCCCGGAACATTGTTGATGCTTACAGTAACATTCCGAATCCGGAATTGGCGTTCGCTATGGAGTTATTTTAGAAAGCAGATGTATGATACTTTCCTGCTCGGAGGAATTCTGGTGGCTGTGCTGAGGGGAATTCCGGCCGGAATACAGTATGTACCGGGAATTGTGCTTGCACTGGGAGTGGGGGCTCTGACAGTGCAGCTGCTATTGTGGAGATACCGAAGAGAAACGGAGCTTGGAACTCATTGTGAGGTAGTACTCCGGGGGACGGAACAGACATTGTGTATCGCGGCGATTGTGGATTCCGGCAATACTTTGACGGAACCTATGAGCGGAGCCCCCGTATCTGTATTGGATGTGGTGACATTTCAGACTTTGTGGCCGGAGGGACTGCCGGATTTTCGGGTGATTCCTTACCACAGTGTCGGGAAAAAGAATGGAATTCTCTATGGATACAGGATTCCGCAGATGAAGATCCGGATCCATGGTGTGGAAAAAATATGCAGCGATGTGTGGCTGGCAGTAAGTGAAGAGGAAATCGCAGGAAGAGAGATTCCTATGCTGCTGCATCCGGCGCTGTTAAAAAAGACAGGAAAAGCAGGAAGGAGCAACTATGATCTTAAAGATAGCAATACCCGGGAAAATGCAATTCAAGATGATTCGCAGAGAACCGTTTCTGCGGCAGCGGAAAGGAGATATTCATTACATCGGAGGCGCAGAGGTCCTGCCACCGCCGCTTCCCACAGATCAGGAGAACCGGGTGATCAGTGATCTGGGAACGGAATATGAGGATGAAGCAAAGGCCATATTGATTGAACATAATCTCAGACTGGTCGTCTACATAGCCAAAAAGTTCGATAATACGGGAGTGGGCGTGGAGGATCTGATCTCCATAGGTACCATCGGACTGATCAAATCCATCAATACCTTCAATCCGGAGAAAAATATCAAACTGGCGACCTATGCCTCACGGTGTATTGAAAATGAGATATTGATGTATCTGCGGCGGAATAATAAGACGAAGATGGAAGTGTCCATCGATGAACCTTTAAATGTGGATTGGGACGGCAATGAACTTCTCCTGTCGGATATCCTGGGAACGGATGAGGATGTGATATACAGAGGGATAGAGAACGAAGTGGAGCGCAAGCTTTTAATGAATGCCGTAAGTAAGCTGTCGAACCGGGAGAAGACCATTGTACGGCTGCGGTTCGGACTGGGGACACCGGACGGACAGGAGATGACACAGAAGGAAGTGGCAAGCTTTCTTGGAATCTCCCAGTCCTATATTTCGAGGCTGGAAAAAAAGATCATGCGGCAGCTGAAAAAGGAGATCAGCCTGCATATTTGACTTTGCATTCGGGACGGATACATGATACTATAGAGATTACGGAGAGGAACTGTTCTCCGGGTTGTGAATGACAGATTTTAAGGACGAAGATACATGATACAGCGTGATGATATATTATCGATGGAATATTTAAAAAAGACGGAATTTACCGGATGCCATCAGGGGATGCGTTACCGCCTGGAACAGACACAGGCTCCGGAGGACCCCGAGGGCGGTAAAAAGCTTATGGTGACGGTATGGCCGGAGCCCTTTAATTATTTTAAGACCCCGGAGGAAAAAAAGAAAAGAGCATATTTTTCTTTTGACGAGGATGGCGTGGTGGATGCCGTCGGCTGGATGAATGACCGCTTATTCGAGGATAAGAAGATATGGGAGGAAGCACCTTCCCATTGGGATACCTATCAAATGTAAGGAAATAATAAGATGATGTTAAAATATATCATAAAGGATCTAAAGGAGACCCTGGCCTATCTTCCCTACGGGATTATGGCGGGTGCTGTTGTGGGACTGCTCCTGAACGGACTGAATGCCAGACGGGAGCGTAAGGGGAAGGATACTTTTCCCATGGCGGGACTCATGGCATTTTCTCTGTATCTGATGATCATTCTGGTGATCACTTTTTTCTCCAGAGAGGATGGCAGCCGGATCGGCATGGATCTGGAACTGTTCTCTACCTGGGGGACGAATCTACTGCGGTGCGGGGGCTCCTGGCCTGCTGGCCGCAGGACATTTCGACGAGGTGCTGGGCATGGAATACGATCGCCGCGCCGTGCTCCTGGCGGAGCGCAATGCCCGCCGTTTCGGCTTCGGCCATTGCCGTTACGAGGCCGGGGACGCCGCCCGCCTGCTGACGGCCCTGGCCCGCAAGCACGGCCCCGGGTACTGGGATCATGCCCTGCTGGACCCGCCGCGCGGCGGTGTGGCCCCGGAAGCCCTGGAAGCCCTGCTCCATCTGGCTCCGGAGCGTCTGGTCTACATCTCGTGCAACCCGGCCACCCTGGCCCGCGATGCCCGGATGCTGTCCGCCGATTATGAGCTGGTGCAGGTGACGCCCCTGGACCTCTTCCCCCACAGCCCGCACGTGGAAAGCGTGAGCTGCTGGCAGCGTCGCGCCTGAGACGGCCCGCTTTTGCCGGTGTCGCACGGTACGGATTTTTGACGCTTCCGGGGTTTTCGATCCTTTTTATAAAATATGTCAGATAGTTAAAAAATAATTTATTTTTCAATAAGATAGAGCAACACTTCACAAGGTCTTCCGGACGGGGAGCCGGTGCAAATCCACAAATTGCATTGACGCAGCGATGCCATTGTGATAATTTGTACATTGACACGGCTTCAGGGGGTCCAAAGGATTTTGCGATCCTCACCCGCCCGTCATCACAGCCGAAGGCAGGAGAAAACGTGTCACTGAAGGACATTTTCAAACAGCAGAGCAAGGGCATGGAATCCCTTGCCACCACGGGCACCATCGGCATGCATATGGTGAGCGGCCCGCTGGTGGGTTTCGCCATAGGCTACGGACTCGACGCCTGGCTGGAGACGGGTCCCTGGCTGAAGCTGGTCTTCCTGGTCATCGGGATCATCGCCGGTTTCATGAACGTCTATGAGGATACCCAGCGCCTGCTGCGCAAGATGTCCCGCGAAGAAGAACAAAAACGTGCCGAAGCCCTGGCCGACAGGCCGGAGCGCGTCACGGTGAAGAAAAAAACGGTCGTCCCGGACAGCATCGCCCGGGCCTGTGCGGCGGAAACCGCCGCCGTCAGCCGGGAAACCGGCGGCAAGGCCCCCACGGCGCAGCTGCGCAACGGCACGACCAGCCCGGAAGCCCCCGAGGGCGAAGGCACGAAGACCGGCGGTCACGACCGCAATGACGGATAATGTTGGGACCCTTGCTGAAAGATATTGACAACTGGCTCTGGCGTCGGGGTATAAGTCATCCGGTCATTCTGCCGCTGGTGCGGAATTTGATTTTGTTTACCGGCATTTGCCTTGTGATGGGCGGCGTCGGTTATGCGCACATGCCCGGCCTGTTCTGGTTTGGCGTGGGCGCGGCAATGATAACTTGGACTTTTTGGGGATTGGCCCGCTTTTTCTTGCGGCAGCCCCTTGGTGAATACAGTACGGCGTTCCTGCGCGTGGTGCTCTTGCGCTGGGGAGGCAGACTGGCCGTACTGGCCGTGGTGACCTATGTGGCCCTTGCAGTGTGCGGGGCGCCGCTGACGGCCCTGCTGGGAGGGTTGGCCGCCGCCACGGCATTGGCGCTCATTACCTACGCGTGGGCAAGCCGCGCGGCCGGAAAGCGCTAGCGCCGGATTTTTCACCTTAACCGAGCAGGAGGCATGTCTCATGGCTGGTGGTTTGCCGCATCCGGTATTACTCTCCACGTTCTGCAACATGGACCAGATCACGATCGGCGGACAGGTGGTGGAATTCAAACATGTCTTCTACTCCTGGGTCTGTATGGCCGTGCTTTTCGTGGTGGCCTATCTCGTGCGCCGTCGTCTGACCCTGGTGCCCGGAGGCATGCAGAACTTCTTTGAAGCTCTCATCGACACCATCGAGAACTTCATCTGCAACACGATGGGCGAGGCCGGCCGCCGCTTCGTGCCGCTGCTGGCCGGTATGTTCATCTACATTTTCGGCATGAACCTGCTGGGCCTGATCCCCGGCTTCGACGCCCCCACGGCCAACCTGAACACCACCGTGAGCATGGCCCTGTTCGTGCTCGTGTTCTACAACGCCCTGGGTATCATCCGCTGGAAGGCGCACTACGTGCACCACTTCACCGGGCCCTCCAAGTTCCTCATCCCGCTGATGTTCCCCCTGGAGATCGTGTCGCACCTGTCGCGTCCCGTCTCTCTGTCTCTCCGTCTTTTCGGTAACATCCGCGGTGAAGAAATCGTTATGGTGCTCTTCTTCATCATGGCTCCCATCCTGGGCACCATCCCGATCTACGCCCTGTTCCTGCTGGGCAAGACCATGCAGGCCTTTGTGTTCTTCATGCTGACCATGTTCTACATCAAGGGCGCCATCGAGGCCCCGGAACATTAATCAGCCCGCTGCCCTCGCGGCAGCCCCGAATATGTGGGGAATGGTCGGAAACGACCCAACTTATACAAACTGTTGAAGGAGTGTCACATGCGCAAACTTCTGATGATCGCCCTGAACACCGTGGCCCTGCTGGGTATGGCTTCCATGGCTTTCGCCGCCAACCAGCTTGATTCCGCTTCCTTGGGTTACACCTGCCTGGCCGCCGCTCTCGGCATCGGCATCGCCGCTTTCGGTTGCGGTATCGGTATGGGTCTGGGCCTGAAGGGCGCCTGCGAAGGTATCGCCCGCAACCCTGACGTGAGCGGCAAAGTGACCGGTACCATGATCCTGGCCTTCGCCTTCATCGAATCCCTGGCCATTTACGCCCTGGTTATCAGCTTCATCCTGCTGTACGCCAACCCCTATGCGTAGGCCGTCCAGGCAGTAATGCTGCAACGGGGGGACTTCGGTCCCCCCTTTTTTTTTGGGGTCCTGCGCAGGCCGTGGTTGTTCGCCCCTTCACGGAATTATTTCATAATGTAACAAAATGTCTTTTTTCCTGCGGACCGGCCTCAACCCCGGGTGCTGAAAGGACATCCCTAAACTTTTAAAAATATTTTCTAAAATCCAACTTTTTTCCTTTTCCCCCATTCACACCGCCAGCAGACTGATTATATTGGCATATCATTTCGCCAGCCCGGGCATGCAAGGAATAAAGGTTGTATTTCCGGTGCTTGCGGATTCTTTTTTTTTCCAGTAAATTGAAAAGACTAAATTTCACAAAAGCATCACAAGCTTGAGCAGGTATTGATTATGCCCACGGAACCCAAAAGCAAACACATCCCCCGCGCCACGATCCAGCGCCTGGCCACCTATGTGCAGGTGCTGGAAAATTTTGCGCGCGACGGCGTTGAAGTCATCTCCTCCAACCCCCTGGCCGAAGCCTGCGGGGTCAACGGCTCCCAGGTCCGCAAGGACCTGGCTTACTTCGGCGAATTCGGCATCCGCGGCGTGGGCTATCACATAACCTCCCTTATTGCGGCCATCACCTCCTCCCTAGGGGTCGACCGCGAATGGCGCATGGCGCTCGTGGGCGTCGGCAACCTGGGCAAAGCCATCCTGAACCACGGTGAATTCCGCGCCCGCGGCTTCAACATCGTGGGCATCTTCGACTGCGACCCCTTCAAGATCGGTGAGATCGTCCACGGTCTGGAAGTCCATTGCACCAAGGACCTCAAGGCCATGGTGGCCGAGCAGAACATCGAGATTGGCATCATCACCACGCCGCCCGAACGCGCCCAGCGTGCGGCCCAGCACCTGATGGATGCGGGCATCACCTCCATCCTCAATTTCGCCCCGGCGCGCATCAAGACCCCGGACCATGTGCATGTGGAGTATGTGGACTTTTTCCACCATCTCTACGCCCTGGCCTTCGATCACACGAGCCAGCACCGCTAGGCAAGGCCGCCATGATTTTTAAGG
>OGXD01002332.1_pt1 | contig 11983 bp, 9 predicted proteins | sample 1576211 | NCBI WGS metagenome assembly OGXD01 (sample SAMEA3541470, study PRJEB24748) | human gut metagenome | biome: human gut; feature: human-associated habitat; material: faeces | place: China | collected 2012
GGAGAGAGAGATGAGGGTATTTCACGGTTTCGACGCACTTCCGCACTTCGTCCGTCCGGCGGTCACCGTCGGGTCGTACGACGGCGTGCACCTCGGACACCGCGCGTTGATCGACCGCCTCACGGCCGAAGCCCGCGCTGTCGGAGGCGAAAGCGTCGTGCTGACCTTCGACCCGCATCCCCGCATCACGCTGGGACGCGGCGAGGGGTTGCGGCTGCTTACGACGCTCGACGAAAAGGTGGCGCTGCTCCGCGGGCTGGGGGTGGACAACGTGATCGTGATCCCGTTCGACCGCACGTTCAGCGCCCTCTCCGGCGAGGAGTTCGCCCGGCGCTACCTGATAGGAAAGGTGGGGGCTGCGACGCTCGTGGCCGGATACGATCACCGTTTCGGCCACGACCGCATCGACTGCGACCGTCTGGCGGCGCTGGGGATGCGGGTAATCCGCGTGGACGAACGGAGCGTGGAGGGCGAGCACGTCAGTTCCACGGCGATCCGCCGGCTGGTGGAGGCCGGACGGATCGCAGAGGCCGAACGGCTGCTGGGCCATCGCTTCCGTGCGGCGGTGCAGGAGACTCCGGCTACGGCGGAGACCGCATGCGGGGAGAAGCCCGGCATATCCGGCCGAAACAACGAATAAACAAAAGAACGACGACCATGTTGAGTCACGACTGCAAGATCCGGGTCTGGTACAAGCATACCGACCAGATGGCCATCTGCCATCACTCGAACTACATCTGCTATTACGAAGCCGCACGCAGCGAACTGCTCCGCGAGCTGGGCACCTATTCCGTGGCGTGCTTTGCCGCGGCGCTCGGGCGCGGCGGGGTGAAGCTCGCGCTCTGTGGCTTCGGCGTGCGCTGCGCGTTTATCCTACCGTGTACGTTTTTTCTCGCGGCGTGGGGGATGCGCGCGGCCTATGCCCGCCTGCGCGGCCCGAAAAAGCGCCGCGCGCCGCTCACCGGCGCGGACAGGACGCGTCTCGCGCTGTGCGCGCTGCTGCTCGCCGCCGGGGTATTCGCGGAGCTGACCGCCGTGCCGAAGCTGCTGCAGCTGGGACTCGCGGCCATCACATAAGAGGAGGGGTTGAGGGATCAAAAATTTATGCTTAATCTATGAATCCCTCAGGTTTTTACGTTGACCCCGTTTTCTAACTGAGCCGTCGGCATACCCTGCACAAAGCAGGATAAAAATAAAGAAGCTATCGAATATTCGATAACTTCTTTATTTGGTAGCCCGTGGGGGAATCGAACCCCCCTTTCAAGAATGAAAATCTTGCGTCCTAACCGATAGACGAACGGGCCATCCTTTTTATCGAGGATTTCTCTCTCGATTGCGGGTGCAAAGGTAGTGACTTTTTTTGAATTTGCAAACATTTCCCAAACTTTTTTCTAAACTTTTTGTTCATAGTCCATTGAATAGACTATTTACCTAAACTTAACTTTTATGAAAACTATCTTTAAATCAATGAGTTGCCTTATGCTGGGCGCAATGATTGTTACGCCGATGTTTGCGCAACAAAAAGATCTTTATCCGGAGTTGGAAGGACCGGGACCTGTTGTTATTATCTCAAAAGATAAAAATGGCAAGGAGGAATTAATCAATGTATTTGAAGAAACGCAACGTCCGCATTTCCATGATCCCCGTGCCCCTCGTTTTTTACTTACTGACCAACAGGGAAAGTTTGCATTGGGTATCGGTGGTTATTTGAAAACTACAATGGAATATGATTTTAATGGGATAGTGGATGACGTTGACTTTATCCCTGCACTCATTCCGCAACCGGGATCCACTGCTGTCCGTAATCAGTTCCAGATGGATGCAAGCACTTCCACTATCTTTTTAAAATTGGTGGGGAGAACCAAGCATTTGGGCAACTTCATCGTTTATACAGCCGGAAACTTCCGTGGAAGTGGAAAGACTTTTGAATTGCAGAATGCTTATTTATCTTTCTTGGGTTTTACCATGGGGTATGATACCGGATTGTTTATGGATCTTGCCGCAGCTCCTCCGACTATTGATTTTCAAGGACCTGACGGGATGACTTTCTATCGGGCCACCCAGTTGCGTTATGAAGCTAATTTGATTAAAGGTTTGAAAGTGGGTGTCGGTGTGGAAATGCCTTCAGTAGACGGAACTCCGGCAAAAGATGTGAGAATCGGTAAGCAGCGGATGCCGGATATTCCTGCTTATGTGCAGTATTCTTGGGCGAAAGCGAGCCATATACGTGTGGGAGGAATCTTGAGAAGTATGACTTATGAGGATCAAGTGAATAATAAGGCAAAGTCATTGACCGGTTGGGGGATACAGGCATCGGGAACAGCAAGACTGGGTAATTTCCAGCTTTACGGACAATATACTTATGGTAAAGGTATTGCTCAATATTTGAATGATATCAGTAACTTGAATGTAGATATCGTTCCTTTGGCCGACGAGTCCGGGCGCATGCAGGTACTTCCCATGAAAGGATGGTATGTCGGATTACAGTATAATTTCTCGAAACGGGTATTCGCATCGGCTACGTATAGCCAGTCACGCCTGTTTACGGAAGATTGCTATGCTCACTTTAATGAAACCCAGTATAAAAAAGGTCAGTATCTGGTCGCTAATGTGTTTTGGAATATAAGCCATAACCTGCAGGTGGGTGTGGAATATCTGCATGGCTGGAGAGAGAATTTTAATGATGTGAACCGTGAGGCAAACCGTATAAACTTGAGTGCACAATATAATTTCTAACTTATTCTCTGTATCTTTGTGTCTGTCAATAATGGAAAGAGAATGAAAAAAATAGGTGCACATGTATCCGTAAGCGGGGGCGTAGAAATGGCCCCCGTTAATGCATTAGGGATAGGAGCGGACGCATTCGCTCTTTTTACAAAGAATCAGCGGCAATGGGTTGCAAAACCTTTGTCTGTCGAGAGTATTACTCTGTTTAAAGAAAACTGTGAGAAAGAAGGTTTTGATATCCGGTATATTCTTCCTCATGACAGCTATCTGATAAACTTGGGACATCCTGATAGGGAGGGGATGGAAAAGAGTCGTGCGGCATTCTTGGATGAAATGCGGCGTTGTGAGTTGTTAGGATTGAAAATGCTGAATTTTCATCCCGGAAGTCATTTGAACAAGATATCAATAGAGAAGTGCCTGGACAGGATTGCCGAGTCTGTCAATATGACTTTGGATAAGACGACCGGTGTGACTGCTGTGATTGAGAATACAGCCGGACAGGGAAGTAATGTGGGAAATGAATTCTGGCATTTGAGATATATTATAGATAAGGTGGAGGATAAATCTCGTGTGGGAGTCTGTCTGGATACTTGCCATACCTATACCGCCGGTTATGATATTGCGAATGAATATGACCGGGTCTTTACCGAGTTTGATGAAGTCGTGGGGGGAAACTATTTGTGTGCCATTCACTTGAATGACTCAAAGAAACCATTGGGCAGCCGGGTAGACCGTCATGACAGTATCGGAAAGGGGCTGATTGGTATTGATTTCTTTCGCCGTTTCATGCAGGATTCCCGTTTTAACGATATGCCTGTTATTCTTGAAACTCCCGATGATACCATTTGGAGGGATGAAATTAAAATGCTTCGCAGCTTTGAATTATAGCCTGTGCTTTGAGTGAGATGTGGTGATGCTTTTAATAGTAAACCTGTAGGTGGGAATGATTTGTGTTTTCATGTGTATGGTTAAGCCTTTTTTATTTTATGTCTAAACCTGATTGAACGCATTATTTCTATCTCCATAGTCTTTGGAGTTAACTCCCAAGCTTATGGAGATAACTCCAAAGGCTATGGAGTTAACTCCGCAAGCTTGGGAGATAGAAGTTATCAGTAAAAGAATCTTTAACCTGAAGGATACAACTGTTTAGTTTGCCGTAGTTTATAGGATAATATATCCTTTCCGTATCCTTCAGTTATTTTATACCCTGATTACATGTCTTTTATTTCATCCAGGTTCTTCTGGATATCTTCGTCTTTTAACTCATAATTCATCAAGTTACCTGCCAGATATTGGTCGTATGAGGCCATATCAATCAGTCCGTGACCTGAAAGGTTGAACAGGATCACTTTTTCTTCGCCGAATTCTTTGCATTGATTCGCTTCGCGTATGGCAGCGGCGATGGCATGGCACGATTCGGGAGCCGGAATGATTCCTTCTGCTTGTGCGAACAAACAACCAGCCTGGAAGGATTCTAATTGCTGGATATCAACAGCTTCCATCAAATTATCTTTCAATAATTGTGAAACGATGACACCTGCACCGTGATAGCGGAGACCTCCCGCATGGATATTGGCCGGAGAGAAATTATGCCCCAGTGTAAACATGGGCAGCAGCGGGGTATATCCGGCTTCGTCGCCAAAGTCATACTGGAATTTACCACGGGTCAGTTTCGGACACGAAGCCGGTTCGGCAGCAATGTATCGGGTTTGTTTTCCATTCAGGATAGTGTGGCGCATAAAGGGGAAACAGATTCCTCCAAAATTGGAACCGCCACCAAAGCAACCGATAATCATGTCGGGATATTCGCCTGCCATTTCCATTTGCTTTTCGGCTTCCAGACCGATAACCGTTTGATGCAGTGTGACATGGCTTAATACCGACCCTAGTGTATATTTACAGTTGGGAGTGCTCATTGCCAGTTCGATAGCTTCGGAAATGGCCGTTCCCAGTGAACCTTGATAATTGGGATTACGGGTAATGATATCTTTGCCAGCACGGGTAGACATGGATGGAGAGGCGGTGACCGTTGCTCCGAATGTCTGCATGATGCTACGGCGATAGGGTTTTTGATTATAGCTGATTTTTACTTGATAAACGGCAGCTTCCAGTCCGAATACCTTTGCGGCATACGATAGAGCAGCGCCCCATTGTCCGGCACCGGTTTCTGTCGTGACATTGGTTACACCTTCTTCTTTGCAATAATATGCCTGGGCCAGAGCCGAGTTCAGTTTGTGGGAGCCGATGGGGCTGACACTTTCATTTTTGAAATAAATATGTGCGGGAGTCCCTAGTGCTTTTTCCAGTCCGTAGGCACGTACCAATGGTGTGCTGCGATAGTATTTGTACATTTCACGCACTGCTTCAGGGATTTCAATCCATGCGTCTGTCTGGTTTAATTCCTGTTTGCAAAGTTCTTTAGCAAAAATGGGGTAGAGGTCTTCCGGTTTCAGCGCTTCTTTGGTTTTGGGATTCAACGGCGGCATGGGTTTGGTCTTCATGTCTGCCTGTATGTTGTACCAGTATTTAGGAATTTCATCCTCTGGTAAGATAAAACGTTTTTGTTTTGTGCTCATAATCTTTCAATTTAATAGTTTTGCGGTCAAAATTAGGTAAAAAAAGTATTCCTTACTAATTTTCAACTACTTTTTTGTCGGGAACAATAAAAAAAGGGGCTGTCAGAGTAAAAATGCGAAGTTATTTGTTATTATAGACAGAGATGTGAATATTTTGATTAAGTTTGTTTTCTGTTAATGCAAGATAATATCGACATGGAACCTTTACACAAACTATTTATTTATCGTAAGAAGTTAGTAAAACCGTACATAGAGCGATTGCTGAAATGGATGGACGGGATAACTTATATGATGTCGGCTTTGTTAATCCTTACATTGGTTTATGAGCATGGATTTCTTATTTCTTTTGAAGAAATGGAGGTGATAAACATGCTGTATCATTTTGTCTGGATTGTTTTTCTGGTTGATATTTCCCTGCATCTTTTATTAAATTACTCGGACACGAAGCGGAAGTACCGGGGACTGGCGTGGATACTGAGTCTGATGCTTTATCTGACTTTGATTCCGGTTATTTTCCATGAACCGGAGGTGCAAGGGGGAATTCATGATTTCTGGTCTTTTTTCCACAGCCGTTTATATCATGTGGTGCTGCTCACTTTGCTTTCACTGTTGCAATTGTCTAATGGGATAGTCCGGCTGCTGGGCAGGCGCACCAATCCATCTTTGATCTTTGCATCTAGTTTTCTCATATTTATTCTGATAGGGGCGGCGTTACTGATGCTTCCGCGTGCCACTTATCATGGTATTTCTTTTATCGATGCTCTGTTTACCGCTACCAGTGCCACTTGTGTCACGGGGTTGGTCTCGGTCGATGTTTCTTCTACATTCACGCCCGAGGGGTTGTTCATCATTATCATGTTGATACAAATCGGCGGTTTGGGAGTCATGACTCTGACCAGTTTCTTTGCTATGTTTTTTATGGGGAATACTTCGCTCTACAATCAGTTGGTGGTCCGTGATATGGTAAGCTCGCAGTCACTCAGTTCGTTACTTTCCACCTTATTATATATATTAGGATTTACATTGGCGATAGAGGCTGCAGGGATGGGGGTTATTTTTTTAAGTATACATGGCACTATGGGTATGGATATTGAAGAGGAATTGGCTTTTTCTGCTTTCCATTCCATCTCTGCCTTTTGCAATGCTGGATTCTCTACTTTGTATGGAAACTTAGGTAACGAACTGGTACTTCATAATCATAACTTGCTATATATCACTATCTCTTTCCTAATTATTTTGGGAGGTATAGGTTTCCCGATACTGGTAAATCTGTATGAGACGGTTTCTTATGAAAGCAAGCGCTTGTATCACCGTTATGTCAAAAAGAATAAGAGGACAATCCGTAAAATACATTTATATAACCTGAATACCCGTATTGTATTGATTATGACAGCTATCTTGCTAGTGACGGGTACTGTGGCCATTGTTATTTTCGAATGGAATCATGCTTTTGCGGGAATGACGGTTACAGAGAAATGGGTGCAGGGCTTCTTTAATGCGACTTGTCCCCGTACGGCAGGATTTTCAAGTGTGGGCATGACTACTTTCAGTGTGCAGACGTTACTGCTGATGGTGGTGCTGATGATGATTGGCGGCGGTACGCAGTCTACGGCCGGTGGTGTGAAGGTGAATGTGTTTGCTGTAGTCATGTTGAACTTGCGTGCTATTCTTATAGGTGCCGATAAAGTTAATATTTTCAACAGGGAGTTATCTCATGATTCCATCCGGCGTTCTAATGCCACATTGATTCTTTATCTGCTGATTGTTTTTGCGGGTATCTTTAGTTTAAGCATTCTAGAGCCGCAGGCTTCAGTGATGGCGTTGGTTTTTGAGTGTACTTCGGCACTCAGTACGGTAGGTTCAAGCCTGGATCTGACACCTACTTTGGGAAGTGACAGCAAACTGATTGTCATTGTTCTGATGTTTATCGGACGAGTAGGGGTGCTTACTTTGATATCCAGCCTTATTAAACAGAAAAAAATAACGAAATATAAATATCCGAGTGATAACATCATAATCAACTAGTTATGAAATACATTATTATTGGTTTAGGAAATTACGGCGGTGTGTTGGCCGAAGAGCTTTCCGTATTGGGACATGAGGTGATAGGAGTGGATACAAACGAGCATCGTGTGGATGTGTTGAAGGACAAAATCGCGACTTCTTTTATTATTGATGCTACGGACGAACAATCGCTCAGTGTGCTGCCACTGAAAGATGTGGATGTGGTTATTGTTGCTATCGGCGAGAATTTTGGTGCTTCTGTGCGTGTGGTGGCACTGCTGAAAAAGAAAGGAGTGAAACATATCTATGCCCGTGCGGTAGATGATGTGCATAAGACCGTGCTTGAGGCTTTTAATTTAGATAGTATTCTGACGCCGGAGAAAGAAGCGGCACGCAGTTTGGTCCGGTTATTGGATTTACACGTCAATGTGGAGTCTTTTCAGATTGACGAGGAACATTATGTGATGAAGTTCAAACTTCCTTCTTGTTTTGTAGGCTATAAGGTGAGTGATCTGTCATTAGAAACGGAATTCAATATGAAAATCATTGCATTGATAAAAGGGGAGCAAGTGCTGAATGGTTTGGGTATCTCGATATTGGAGCATCAGGTGGAGAATCATTTTGAGGAAAATTATGAGTTGGAAGAAGAAGATCAGTTGGTCTGCTATGGGCTTTATAAGAATTTTATGGATTTTTGGAAGGCGTTGTAGTAGGAATGCCTTTCAAAGAAAGAATATTTTTTTTCTAAGTGAGATTAAACCTTTTCTTTTGGGTTTAGTCTAACTTAATAAATAATTTAGTTTAGTTTTTAGTTTTCTCTGAAGGCCGGCCAATGTGATATTGCCCGGTTTTCGCTTTTTATAGAGGTTTTTTTGTGAGTGTCCGTTACTTTTTGTTACTTTGTCACCTAGAAATCGAGATTTAGATGAAACAGATATATTTTTTATTTGTCGTTTTACTGGTTGTAATGGCCGCTTGCGGAGGTAAGAAAGAGACTTCCGTTGATGCAGAACAATTGATGTTCCAGATAGACAGTGTGGATCATGTGACAGGTTTGCAGCGTATGCAGGTTTCACGTATTGACCAGCATATTGTCAGTGGCGGAAAAAAATATAATTTGTTTATAGAGCGTGCTCCCAGTGATTCCCTGCCTTCAGTCAAAAGTGATTTGGGGATTTTTGCCGATAATCGTATCGTCGTTAGAATTTCCCGTGAAAATGGGAGTCGGGTCTTTGCCAAAACTTTTACCAAGCAAAGTTTCTCAGGATTCGTAAGTGCTGATCATCTCCGTCATTTTATATTGGAGGGCGTGGTATTTGATGAAGAGAAGACCCGTGAGGGAAAAAATATCATATTGGCTGCCAGTGTGAGTTATCCTCAGACAGATTTGTATATTCCTTTCTCTATCACTATTACTCCTGAAGGAAAAATGAGCATATCTAAAAATGAGGATATGGAGGAGCTTCCTCCTATGTTGGGAGACAGCCTTAATTAAATCTAAAATACAGGAATAATTTTTCGCGTCATAATCTTTTTAGGCGGTTAGTTGTTGGTATGGCATTAACTAACTAAAGAATAAATTAGATTATGAGAAAGATTTTATTTTTAATGGCTATGCTGGTATGCTCTCTTCAGTTCGCCATGGCGGGCGATGTCGTGACCCGCGATGTGAATAAGCTTCCTGTTGCCGCACGTGAAATGATTGGCAAACATTTCTCTCAGACTAAAGTTGCGTATATCAAGATTGAAAAGGACTTGTTTCAGAGCACTTCCTATGATGTAAAATTGGCCGATGGCATTGAATTGGAGTTCAATTCAAAGGGAGAGTGGCTTGAGATAGATTGCAAGAACAAGGCGGTTCCTTCTACTTTTATCCCTCAGGCTATTTCTAAATATATGAAGGCTAATTATAACGGGCATAAAACGGTGAAGATAGAACGTAACCGCAAGGGATATGAACTGACATTGGAAAATGGGTTGGAAGTAGACTTTGATCAGTTTGGAGGATTCTTGAAGTTGAGCGATTAAAAAAGATTTTTTCTGTAATAGGGGAACTATCTCTCATTATAGTAATGATGCCATAAGAGGGTGTATCAGGAACAAATTGAACTATCTTTTTATTATCAGCATTGAAAATGATGGTCGCAACGAGTTCTGATTCACCCTTTTATGTATTATAAATACAGTTCTCGGTCTTTTCCCTGTTATTAATCCATCGGCTCGTAATCCTTTGCCAGACCACCTTCGCTGGTTTCTTTATATAAGGAAGGAAGATCATGGCCGGTCTGTTTCATTACTTCCACCACTTTGTCAAAGGATACACGGTGATTACCGTCTGTAAAGGCAGAATAGATATTGGCGTCAAGAGCTCGGGCTGCCGCATAGGCATTTCTTTCGATACAAGGGATTTGTACCAATCCGCATACCGGATCGCAAGTCATTCCCAAGTGATGCTCCAAGCCCATTTCGGCTGCATACTCTATCTGGGCCGGGCTACCTCCGAATAATTGGCTGGCAGCGGCGGATGCCATTGAACAGGCCACTCCTACTTCTGCCTGGCAACCGGCTTCGGCTCCGGAAATGGAGGCGTTGTGTTTTACTATATTTCCTATCAATCCGGCAGTAGCCAGTGCTCTTAAAATCCGCATATCGCTGAAGTCACGGCTTTTTTGCAAGTGATAAAGTACAGCCGGAACCACTCCGCATGATCCGCAAGTAGGGGCTGTGACGATTTTGCCACCTGAGGCGTTTTCTTCACTGACTGCCAGAGCGTATGAGAAGACTAACCCGCGGGAACGCAGATTGTCCTTATAACCTTTTGCCTTAATATAATAGGTGGAGGCTTTTCTGCGCAGATTAAGTGGGCCGGGTAATACGCCTTCTTGATCCAAACCACGCTCAATGGCTTCTCTCATGGTTTTCCATACTTCTGCCAGATAGTCCCAAATGTCTTTGTCTTCACATTGCTGGACGTATTCCCAGTAATTGCGCCCGGTACGTTCACACCAGTAGAGGATTTCACTCATACGGTTCATATCATAGATTTCCGGAGTTGAGCCTTTGTCGTGCCCTTCTTCGGCTAGAGCACCTCCGCCTACACTGAAAACAGTCCATTCATCTGTCACTTTTCCTTTTTCATTCAAAGATTTGAAAGTCATCCCATTGGGATGAAACGGATAGAAGACATGGGCTTTCCAGATAATTTCTGTAGGCGCATGCGGTTGCAATGTATCTAAAATGGCTACATCGGTCATGTGTCCTTTACCGGTAGCGGCGAGGCTTCCATAAAGAGTAACTTGAAAAGCTTTGGCTTCGGGATGTTTTCCTAAGAAGATTTCAGCAGCCTTGCGCGGTCCCATAGTATGACTGCTGGACGGACCGGTGCCGATGCGGTATAGTTCTCGGATAGATTTCATTTCGTTTTATAAGGTTAGTTATTATGAGGAACAAAGGTATAAAATAAAAGGAGGAAACTAGCAAAAAAGGAAAAGAAAAACTCTCTTGACAAATAGGAAAGTTGTCAGGAGAGTTTGGAAAACCACCGGTAGGATTTGGTGTATTGTCTTTATTCTAATTGTCTTTGTATACCTTTGTCACCAACGACAAAATACTGATTATTTTCAATCAGCATGGCACGTCCGCGCTTTTTTTCCCGGTTTTCTTTATTGTCTACATTTACTCCGATAACCTTTCCGTTATAGAAAGTGGAAATATCTTTGAAAATGGTATGTCCCACAATAATGTGTTTTGCCTTATAACGGTCCATAAGCATTTCTAGGGAGTCTTTTACCAGCGGATTGTATTTGACATCGGTGCGTACCAGTCCGCGATACCAGATGGGCCCGCTGTTTCCATACAGGAAGGCTGTGAGTGGAGAAAGCTCTTTACGTTCTTTTTTCGTCATAAATAGTCCTTTGCTCATTTCTTCATTGACAGTGGGGATGCTCAAGTTCTTGTCATAGAAGTCTTTGCCTAGTCCGGCATGCACATATAGGTCGTTACCTATCATTTGCATGGTGTTACGGGTTCCCAACCATCTGCCCAGTTCGGTATCAGGACCGAATAGCCGGGGGTACTTCATCTTTAGTTTTTCAGCCAATATTTTATATTTTTCTTTGGTGTATCGGAGGTCATTGGCCAGTACCATCGGTTCATGATTTCCCAGCATGAACGATACGTGTCCTCCGGCTTTGGCTGCTTCCTCTTCCAGTTTGTAGAATAGCCAGAAGATTTGCGGTACATCTTTTCCTCTGTCAAAAATATCACCGATAATCATCAGATGGTTTTTCCCGAAGCTCCATTTGTAGTCTTTATCAATGATATGGTTGCCTTGTAACAGGCTGATTACACAGTCCAGCCTTCCATGAGGGTCGGACATGACAAAAACTTTGTCTGCCTGAGGATAATTCCATCCGGGACGTTTTACCGGGTGTAGTTTTACATCAAATGGAAACCTGCCTTTGTGGTCTGTCACATGCAGGGTAAAGTTTTGAGGTAATGTGGTATAAGTGGTATCAATGATATTCCCTTTCTTATCTACATTGATTACTCTGGTTTGGCCGTCAGGCTGATACAGTACGTATGGACCATCGGCTGTTAACTCTTCTTTTTTCTCTTTGTCTTTCTTTTTGTCTTTGAAATCAAGAGTTCCGGCAGTAAGGTCGGAACTGATGAAT
>OGXD01002337.1_pt1 | contig 11971 bp, 7 predicted proteins | sample 1576211 | NCBI WGS metagenome assembly OGXD01 (sample SAMEA3541470, study PRJEB24748) | human gut metagenome | biome: human gut; feature: human-associated habitat; material: faeces | place: China | collected 2012
TGCTGATGGAGCGGGTGTTCATATAGGAGCTGGTGTTCTTGCCGATGTGGACGACCTTCGCGCCGGTGTCGAGGTTCTGGCCGTGACCGGCAAAGGTCACGCCGGTGAACTCCATGCGGGAATTGTCGCCCTTCAGGACGCTCATCGGATAGAGACATCCGACGTGCGAGCCGAACGAGCCGGAGATCCACTCGATCGTGCCGCCCTCCTCCACGAGGGCGCGCTTCGTGTTGAGGTTATACATGTTCTTCGACCAGTTCTCGATTGTCGAATAACGCAGCTTCGCATTTTTGCCGACATACAGCTCTACACAGCCCGCATGAAGGTTTGCAACATTGTATTTCGGTGCGGAACAGCCTTCGATAAAGTGCAGATACGCGCCCTCTTCAACAATGATCAGTGTATGCTCAAACTGTCCTGCACCGGGCGCATTCAGTCTGAAATAGGACTGCAGTGGAATCTCCACATGCACACCTGCCGGAACATATACGAACGAACCGCCGGACCAGACCGCGCCGTGCAGTGCCGCAAACTTATGGTCTCTGGGCGGAACCAGCTTCATGAAATGGCTGTGCACCAGATCGGCATATTCTCCGGTCAGCGCGCTTTCCATATCCGTGTATACAACGCCCTGTGCTGCAACCTCTTCGCGCACGTTGTGATAAACCAGCTCAGAATCATACTGTGCGCCGACGCCCGCCAGGGAGGTACGCTCTGCATCCGGGATGCCCAGTGCTTCAAACGTATTTTTAATATCGGTCGGAACCTCGGACCATTTCGCACTCATCTGCGTGTTGGGGCGTACATAGGTAACAATCTCGTCCATATTTAAGTCTTCGATGGACGGGCCCCAATCCGGCATCGTCATTTCATTATATACTTTCAGGGCTTCCTGACGAAATTCGCGCATCCAGTCCGGATCGTGTTTTTCTTTCGAAATCTGATCCACGATTTCCGGTGTCAGTCCCTCTTTGACCCGATATACATCTTTCTCTTCGTTTCGGATGTCATAGATGCTTCTGTTGACATCCTCCACATAAGTCTTTTCTTTCATGGGATTCTCCTTCTTGGACGCTTCTTATTCCTGATGTCCGATATATTTTTCAAAACCGTTTTCGTTAATATCCTCCACAAGGCTGCTATCGCCGGACAGAATCATCTTTCCGTCTGCCAGCACATGCGTCACATCCACATGCAAGGATTCCAGAATTCTCGTGCTGTGTGTAATTACCAGCAAGGAGCCCTGCTGATTCTTCTGGAACTCTTCGATTCCCTTGGATACGGTGCGGACTGCATCGACATCCAGACCGGAATCGGTTTCATCCAGAATCGCCAGATCCGGTTTTAACATCAGAAGCTGCAAAATCTCCGCCTTTTTCTTTTCACCACCGGAGAAGCCAACATTTAAATCACGGTCTGCATAGGAATGATCCATCTGCAGTACGTCCATTGCTTTCTTCAATTCTTTGCGGAACTCCCACGGACGGATTCTCTGTCCGGTGCGCTGTTCCAACGCATTTCTCAAAAAGTTCCCGAGGGTAATACCGGGAACCTCCAGCGGGTTCTGGAACGATAAAAACAGACCAGCCTTCGCACGCTTGTCTGTGGATTCCCCTGTAATATCCTGTCCCTTGAACCAGATCTGACCGTTTGTCAGCTGATATCTGGGGCTTCCCATCAGCGCATAACCCAGTGTGGATTTACCGGCACCGTTGGGGCCCATCAGGACATGTGTTTCTCCTCTGTTTATCTCAAGGTCAATGCCGTGAAGGATCTCTGTGTCCTCTACGTTGACTACTAAATTCTTTACCTGCAGCAGCTGTTCTGACATAACTTCCTCCGTTCTTCACAGGTCTTTGTCTCTGTTTTTCGTCCCTGCGACTGTCTTCCTGGTTAACTCCTACTAACTTTGTAGGGTTTGCTGTAGATTATCATAATGGAATCTTTCCCAAAATGCAAGCATTAAATCCTACAAAATTACAGGGATATCGGGCAACGGTTTGGCATTCCAGACAAAAAGGTCGGGAAATGCGCTCCACAGACAGTCTGTGAGACATTTCCCGACCTTATTTTTAATACTTTTTATAGATAGGAATTCTTTACCGCGTTCGTAAAATCCTACTCTGCGCGCACCCCTTCTTTGTTCAGATCTGCGATAAACATGGCATCCCCAAAAGAGAAAAATCTGTATTTCTCCTTTACCGCCTCTTCATACGCCTTCAACACATGGTCTCTTCCTGCAAATGCGGATACGAGCATCACCAGTGTCGATTCCGGCAGATGGAAGTTTGTAATCAGCCCGTCCATCACCTTGAACTTGTAGCCCGGATAGATAAAGATATCCGTGTTGCCGCTGCAGGCTTTCATATGTCCGTCCGCTTCCGCAGCGCTCTCTACAGTACGGCAGCTCGTCGTACCGACACAAATCACACGGTTTCCGGCTGCTTTGGCACGGTTGATTTTATCCGCCGCTTCCTGGGTCACCTGATAAAATTCTGTGTGCATATGGTGTTCCAGCACGTTATCGACCTTGACCGGACGGAATGTGCCAAGTCCCACATGCAGCGTAACATAGGCAATATCCACACCCATCGCTTCTACCTGGGCAAGCAGCTCCTTTGTAAAATGCAGTCCTGCTGTCGGCGCAGCTGCAGAGCCTTCAAATTTTGCATATACCGTCTGATAACGGTTTTTGTCCTGAAGCTTATGGGTAATATAGGGAGGCAGCGGCATTTCACCGAGGGAATCCAGCACCTCTTCCCAGATTCCATCATAAAAAAACTTCACCAGGCGATTTCCATCTTCCTCCACATCCAGAATCTCTGCATGCAGACGTCCGTCGCCAAAGACGACCTTTGCACCGGGGCGCAGCTTTTTGCCGGGCTTTACGAGGGTTTCCCAGACATCGTTTTCCATCCGCTTTAACAACAGGATTTCTACAGCGGCTCCTGTATCCTCCTTCGCACCAAGCAGACGCGCCGGAATGACCTTCGTGTTGTTTAAAACCAGACAGTCACCCGGTTTTAAGAACGAACAGATCTCTTTAAAAATATGATGAGAGGTCGCCCCCGTCTGTCTGTCCATAACAAGCAGGCGGGACGCGCTCCGATCCTCCAGCGGATCCTGTGCGATCAGTTCCTTCGGGAGGTCAAAATAATAATCAGAAGTTTTTAAGCCTTCCATTTCCATTACAGGCACGCTTTCTCCAAAAATGCAACATAGCCGCATTTTGTCTCATAAATATCTGCCTTGCTGGTAGCTTCCCACGGTGCATGCATGGAAAGAACTGCAACACCGCAGTCGATTACGTTCATGCCGTACAAAGCCAGAATGTAAGCAATTGTTCCGCCGCCGCCGACATCGATCTTGCCAAGCTCAGCGGTCTGGAATGCAACACCGGACTCCTCCATGATCGCACGGATATGTGCAACGTATTCTGCGTTTGCATCATTGGAGCCGGATTTTCCGCGGGCACCTGTAAATTTATTGAACACCATGCCGCGTCCGAAGAACGCTGCGTTTTTCTTCTCAAAAGCAGACGCATAGGATGGATCAAATGCTGCGCTTACATCAGAAGAAAGCATATCGGAGGCTGCCAGACATCTTCTGACATTTAATTCGCTGTATTCGCCGACCAGGTTCAAAACCTCTGCAACGGTGTTTTCGAAGAAACGGGACTGCATGCCGGTTGCGCCGACGCTGCCGATCTCTTCTTTATCTACCAGGATGCAGCATGCGGTGCGCTCCGTCTGGCCAATTTCCAGCATTGCTGCCAGAGAAGTAAATGCGCATACTCTGTCGTCCTGACCATAACCAAGCACCATGCTTCTGTCCAGTCCTGCTTCTCTTGCCTTGCCTGCCGGTACAACTTCCAGCTCTGCAGACAGGAAATCCTCTTCCTCAATGCCATACTGCTCCGCCAGAAGCTTCATCACGCCAGCCTTTACCGCCTCTTTTTCTTCTCCTGCCAGCGGTCTGCTGCCGAAGATTAAGTCAAGCGCTTCGCCCTCTATGACCTTGGAAGCCTTCTTTTCCATCTGCTCTGCAGACAGGTGGATCAACAGATCAGAAATGAAGAATACCGGATCGTCTTCGTTTTCACCGATATTGATCTCTACGATGGAGCCGTCCTTCTTTGCAACGACGCCGTGCAGTGCCAGAGGCAGGGTTACCCATTGATATTTCTTGATACCGCCGTAATAATGAGTATCCAGGAGGGCAAAATCGGAATCCTCATACAGAGGGTTCTGCTTGATGTCCAGTCTGGGGGAATCGATATGTGCACCCAGAATGTTTAAGCCTTCGGTCATCGGCTTTGTTCCGATCCTGAACATCACAACTGCCTTGTTCATCCATACCGCATATACCTTGTCGCCTGCAGAAAGCTTCTTGCCCTCTTTCATCAATTCGGGCAGTTCGCGGTATCCTGCCGCTTCAATCTGGTTTACAATCGTATCGACACATTCCCGCTCTGTTTTACCGTTGTCAAGAAAATCCATATAGTCTTTTGCCAGCGCATCTACCTTTGCGCTTTTGGCTTCGTCATAGCCTTTCCAAGCATTTTTGCGTTCCATTATTTCTTTATCTCCTTACGTTTGTTCTTGTTACCGAGCACCGAGGCTACCAGCCTCTTGGCACGCGGCACTTCCTCATCGTGAATCCGGAAGGTGCAAAGAGCCTTTTCCCCGACTCCAAACAGTTTTGAAAAAAATCCCTGCTTTTCGAAACGGCAGGAATAGGAAATCCGGTTTGCCAGAAGGATTCTCTCGATCTGCTCCTTTGTCCCCATATCGTATACCTTGCAGAAATCCACTTCATTATTCACCGTTCCGAGCGCGGTCGTTTTTTTCTCCATATATTCCTCCCTGTCCGATGTTCCATACGCAGAGCCCTTTTTGCTGCAAAACGGCATCAGGGCTCTGCTTATGTCTTTTTATTACTGTCTTAATTCAATGCCAAGCTGTTCCAGACCATTTAAGATCTTCTTCATTGCCGCTGTGATTTCTGCATCCTCCAGCGTCTTATCCTTTGCACGGAAAGTCAGGGTATAAGCGATGGACTTATAGCCTTCCTTGATCTGTGTGCCCTCGTAAATATCAAATAACGAGTAGCTTTCCAGAATCTTGCCGCCGCGCTGTGCCAGAATCTTTTCAATCTGACCTACCAGAACGGTTCTCGGTACAACCATACTGATATCTCTGGTCACTGCAGGATATTTTGCGATGCCCTCGTACTTACGGTCGAAGGATGCAAAGCCGTCCACTGCAGGCATATCCAAAACTGCCACATAGGTTCTCTGACCGATGCCGTAGTTTGTCATTACCTTCGGATGTACTTCACCGAGATAGCCGATTACGGTTCCATCATAAACAACGTTTGCCTGACGGCCGGGATGCAGCCACGGCTTCTGTGCGTTCGGATCGTACTCCGCTTTCTTCTTCATACCGATGTGCTCCAGAAACTCTTCGATAACACCCTTCATCGTGAAGAAGTCGCCTTCTCCGTAAAAACCGAGTGTAAACTGCATGCGCTCGTCCGGAAGCTCTGTCAGAGGCAGCGCCTTGGGCAGATAAATGTTACCCATCTCATATAAGCGGACGTCCTTGTTTCTGCGGTTATAGTTGGTTGCAAGGCTTGTCAGCATGCCGTTTAACGAAGTGGTACGCATGATGGAATAATCCTCGCCCAGAGGGTTTAAGATCGTTACGGTCTTGCGCAGCTTACTGTCTGCCGGGATCAGCAGCTTATCGAACACTTTCGGGCTTTCGAACGAATAAGACATACCCTGGGAGAAGCCGCAGTATTCTGCGATATCCCTTGCCTTCTGTTCAATTCTTTCTTCGAAGGAAAGCTTACCGGTTGTCGCTTCGCCGGAGGGCAGGGTGGTCGGGATCTTGTCATAGCCGTAGAAACGTGCTACTTCTTCTGCGATATCGGCAAAGCCTTCCAGATCCTGACGGAACGAGGGAACAACAATTTCGTTGGCAGCTTCGTCATATGCAAGCTCGATGCGTCCGAAGTACTCCAGCATCTGCTCTTTTGTGATATCTGTTCCGAGGAAACGGTTGATCTTTTCGGGCTCAAACGGGATTCTGCGCAGGGGCTTGATCGGCTCGCATACATCTACCATGCCGCCTACTACCTCGCCGCAGCCCAGCTCTTCGATCAGCTGGCACGCTCTGTCGATTGCTGCTTCTGCATTGACCGGATCCAGACCTTTTTCGAAAATACCGGAAGCCTCGGTACGCATACCGATTCTTTTTGCGGATTTCCGGATGTTGGGACCGTTGAATGTTGCAGCCTCGAATAAAACGGTGTGCACATCGTCTGTGATCTTGCTGTTTTCGCCGCCCATAATACCAGCGATGCCGACTTCTTTTTCCGCGTCGCAGATCATCAGAACCTGATTGTCCAGCTTGCGGATCTGACCATCCAGCGTCTCGAACTCATCTCCGTCCTTTGCACGGCGGACGATGATCTTATGTCCTGCGATCGTGTCCAGATCATATGCATGCATCGGCTGTCCGTACTCTGCCATAACGTAGTTCGTGATGTCTACCAGGTTATTGATTGGCCGGATACCTGCTGCAGCCAGACGTCTCTGCATCCACTTCGGGCTCGGAGCGATTTTGATATTTTTGCAGACCCTTGCGCAGTAACGGGTGCACAGATCGGTATCCTGTACTTCTACGTCCACATAATCGTGTACATTTTCGCCGTTTTCGTGTACTTCCACAACCGGGGGAATGAACGGCTTTCTGAAAGTTGCAGCCGCCTCTCTTGCGATGCCTAAAATGCTGTAACAGTCTACACGGTTGCTGGTGATTTCATATTCAAATACGGTGTCATGCAGACCGAGTGCCTCTACTGCGTCTGTACCGACTTCTACATCGTCGTCGAAAATGTAAATACCGTTCTCCGGTGCTTCCGGATACATGTCGCGGCTGCTGCCCAGCTCCTCGATGGAGCACATCATACCGTCGGACTCAATGCCTCTTAACTTGCCGGCCTTAATCTTAATGCCATCCTCCGGCAACGGACTGCCGTCATGACCGCCTGCAACCTTACCGCCGTCTAAAACAACCGGAACCTTGTCGCCTTCTTTTACATTAGGTGCGCCGGTTACGATCTGAATCGTACGGTCACCTACGTTAACCTGGCAGATAATCAGTTTGTCTGCATCGGGATGCTTTTCGATCTTCTCAATCTGTCCGATTACGATCTTTTCCAGGTTTTTATCCATGCGCTCATAGCCTTCTACCTTGGTGCCGGTCAGCGTCATGGCGTCAAAATACTCCTGATCGGTGCAGGAAAGGTCGGGCACATATGCTTTAATCCATGATAATGCTGTATTCATCTTCCTCTTTCTCCTTCCCGTTAAAACTGCTTTAAGAATCTGATGTCATTTTCATAAAGCAGACGCATATCGTCGATTTCGTATTTCAGAAGGGCGATACGCTCCAGACCTACGCCGAATGCAAAGCCGGAGTATTCTTCCGGATCGATATTGCACATCTTGAGTACCTTGGGATGTACCATACCGCAGCCCAGGATTTCAATCCAGCCGGAGCCCTTACAGAACCGGCAGCCCTTACCGCCGCACTTAAAGCAGCTGACATCTACTTCCGCACTGGGCTCTGTAAACGGGAAATGATGGGGACGGAATTTTACTTTGGTATCTTCGCCGAACAGCTCTTTTGCAAACTCTGCAAGCGTGCCCTTTAAATCGGCAAATGTAATATTCTTATCGATAACCAGACCTTCGATCTGATGGAAGGACGGAGAATGGGTTGCATCCACTTCGTCGGAACGGAATACTCTGCCGGGCGCAATCATACGGATCGGCAGCTTGCCCTGTTCCATGGTACGAACCTGAACCGGAGAGGTCTGGGTACGCAGAACGATTTCCTCATTGATATAGAAGGTATCCTGCTCGTCTCTTGCCGGATGGTCCTTCGGGATATTCAGCGCTTCGAAGTTGTAGTAGTCCTTCTCGACTTCGGGACCGCGAACCACTTCGTAGCCCATGCCGACGAAAATTCTCTCTACCTCTTCCAGAGCGATCGTATTGGGATGACGATGTCCAACGGAATTTTTCTTTGCAGGCAGGGTAACGTCAATCACCTCATTCTTTAAACGAGCTTCCATTACACGGTCTTCCAGCTTTGCTTTTTCAGTTTCCAGCGCTGTTTCAATTTCAGCGCGCACTTCATTGACCATCTGTCCAACCTTCGGACGGTCTTGTGGCGCAACCTCCTTCATGCTCTTTAACAGCTCGGTCAGGGCACCCTTTTTACCCAGTGCGCTGACTCTTACCTCGTTGAGCTTATCCAGGTTCTCGGAGGCGTCGATCTGTTTCAAAATCTCTTCTCTGATTTTTGCCAGTTTCTCTTTCACAGCAAACTCCTTTCTGTCAGATAGCCGTTTTTCTTCTGTGCGGCCTTCTACTTTCCCGGGACCTTCCTTTGATTATTGTAAACAGCAAAACTGCCCTGCAATTTTTACTGTCATGCCCAATAGAATCCTTTCTATTAGCTGAATAAAAAGAAAGCCCCTGGTTTATTAAACCAGGGACGAAAAAATTCCGCGGTACCACCCTTGTTCCCGCCATCGGCAGGCACTCATTGCAGACGTAACGTGTCCTGTGCGTTCCGACCTACCCAAAAGCACTGACAGCAGGCTCTCTTCAGCCGAACAGCTCCGGTGGGAAATTCGTATCCGATCCTGTTGGAAAAGCTCTCAGCCACTGGCTTCTCCTCTCTGCCGGTACAGGAAATACTACTGACACCTTCATCGCCTTTACGCCTTATTGTAAAAAATCCATCCCGAAAAGTCAATACTATTTCTCGAGAATCTCTCTTCGAAACGGAACAGCAAACCGGTTGATGTGCGCCCCGACTAACAGCAGATACATACAAAAATATAACCACATCATCACGACGACGATTGTAGAAAGGCTTCCGTATACGCCGAAATCATTGAACTGCTCTATGTATGCCGAAAAGCCCCAGGAAAACAGATTCCAGCTTATCGCCGTAAACAATGCACCGGGAAACTGCTTCGTCAGTTTCAGCTTCACATTTGGCACATAGGCATAGATCACCATAAACACCAGCGTCAGGATGCCCCAGGAAAACAGCGGTTTAAAATGCATCGCTACGGACATCAGATGATCCAGTATCGGGATCCTGTCGTTTAAAAGACGTACCAGCGTTGTTCCAAATACCATGAAAACGAGAGAGAGCAAAAGAACGATCAATAACAGAATCGTATAAAAAGATGCCAAAATCCGCTGCACAAAATAGTTACGATCCTCCACAACGCCGTTCATCGCATTTAAGCCGCGCATGATGGACAGCATGCCTTTGCTTGCCGACCATACAGTTACGATCGCTGCGACGCTCGTAACGCCAACGGTACTGTTATAAAGCGACTCGATCAGGCTGCTCATCATCGGCACAATCGGCGATGGCATGACCTCTGACACCGCCTTTAACAGGTCGGATTTCTGCAGCGTCGTCAAGGGCAGCAGGGAACACAATAAAATAATAATCGGAATGATCGACAAAAACATAAAGTATGCAGAGCTTGATGCAAATGCATTGACATTTGATTTTGACATATGCCTGCCAAACCCTGTAATCAGCCGGATTTTCTTTTTCATAAACAGATCTTTTCCTTTCCGGTTTTTCATTTTGCGGTGCGTTGCTGCGTGGACTTTTCAGGAAATCCTTTTTAACTGACATCCTTTATAAAAGAACGTCAAAATTTCTTCTGCGCTGACAGATGCCTCCGCCATATGCTTCGCCCCATTCTGGGACATGCCAATTCCGTGCCCGTAACCACCGCCAATCAGAGTATATCCTATCATAAAGCCGTCCGTTTTAAAAGTACTGACTTGAAAAAAGCTGCTCGGTAAAAGCACTGTTACCGCTGCCACGCTCCCATCCTGCCTGACCGCCTGTGTTTTTCCGTCACACAGCACATACCGGATACTGTATTCCGACTGTATCCGTACCTGTCCGTTTTCGCTTTCGATCAAAAGCTCCTGCGCCGCGCCGCCGCTGCTGCGTTTTGTAACACGGATTTCCCGGATTTTCCCTGTGTTTTCAGACAGTTTCGTGCGCTCCTTTACTGCATTCCATTCTCCGGCTTCACCAGGCACGAACACGCACTGTCCATCCGCTTGTGCCCGTATCCATACCCTTTCCCAGAATGCCTTTTCATCAACGGTTTCTACCCTATATCTCCAACGGTACCACGGCTCTTCTTTCTCATAAAAATCGCCGTCCCTCTGTCCCAAAAACGCTTCCATTACATCCGACTGCTCCAGCAGCTGCGCCTGCTGCAAAATCGGCGCCATCGCAGCAACGCTCTCCTGCCCGCCAAGCTGTCTCGTCAGCTCCATGTTTCTTTCGTCGATCGCCTGCGCACACAGATACGGATATGCTTCTGCCTGGGTCCCTCTCCAGACCGACAAATCCGTGCCGTAGCCGCAGGATGTAGAATAATAATAAGTCTGCGCCGGCTCCTCCCCGTAAAATAATACCTGTCCGGACGTCTCCTTGACCGCCTGTGTCGTCTGCCCCTGCTCTGCAAGATTCTGATACACCTGAAACGCCGTGCTGTCATCCACATGCGCCCCATACTCCGGTAATCCGGCGCGCTGCAGCCTTTCATATGCATAGGTTCTGGCACAGATCGCCTGGCTCTTTAACGCTTCCAGCGGATAAGACGCCGGCATTTCGCCCGGCACGACCCCATAAAGGTATTCTTCCAGCGGCAGCTCGTTGATTACAACAATTCCATCCTCCCGACGCACCAGCTCGAGCCTGCCGCGGTAGTTTGCCTGCCCCTGTGCCCGCTCCACGCCGGATAACATCAGATGCCCGGTCAGGATTTTCGGTTCGATTGTAATCCGCCCGGTCTGATCAAACAACGGAGAATCCAGCGTAATGACAAGATGCTGATCTTTTTCAAGCGTGGCAAGCTCGCTCTCGACGTTCAAAATCCTACAATCACAGTCCGCGAAAAGCTCCACGGCCTGATGTATGCTGTTTGCATAGCCAGACGTCTTAATCAGCACGCGAATGGTTTCCATCTTTTCTTCCCGCACCGCCAGCGCTGCCTCAATCGTTCCGTCCTCCACTACAAAATCCGTAAACCCATAGCCGATTTTCAATTCTCCGATGTCCATCTGTGAAAGCCGCCCATACAACCGATAACACTGCAGATCCTCCGAAAAAGGAATCGTCCCGTGACCTTCGATTTCTGCGCCGTTTCGCGACACGCCGAGCAGCCGTCCGGAAATCTTGTCTGGCTTTTGGCACACAATGACAGGCTTTCCTGTTTCAAACGTCAGATCACAGACTGCTTCGGAAAGTTGTACTGTATCTGAAACTGCCGTCGTACCGGAAAATTCACAGTTTTTCCAGAACCCGTGTATGCTCTGTCCGGTCGTCTCGATCATCCAGACATTTTTTAATATGACCGGTTCCGTTAATCTATTTCGAACTGCATACAGGCAATCCTCCCTTACGATCGCCTGCACCGGGCAAAACCGCATGGATTCTGTCAAAAACGTTGCCGACGCAGCCATCCGGACACCGTTCTGCGTCAGGATGCGCAGCTCTGTTTTCTGGCTCTGCGCATCCTTTTTGCCACCGGAAGCAGTCCCCATTTCGCGCATCCGAGCAGCTTGCGCGCTTTCTTGTGCATCTCCCGGTCCATTTTCATCCCCCTTCAAAATACCCAGCACTACGACCGTCTCCTCCCGAATCTTTCCGGCAGCATCATACTTTCTTCTCGCCCGGTCGAACCAGTCATACCAGTCCGCTTTCTCCACCCGCTCTGTCCCCGTATACGCACCGCCCAAAAACAGCTCCCGGCTGCCCGGCAGGCAGGAAAAATACTGTTTTGCCTGGGTCCACGTCAAATATCCGTCGTCAGATTCCGCCTGAAATTTTTTCAT
>OGXD01002343.1_pt1 | contig 11946 bp, 9 predicted proteins | sample 1576211 | NCBI WGS metagenome assembly OGXD01 (sample SAMEA3541470, study PRJEB24748) | human gut metagenome | biome: human gut; feature: human-associated habitat; material: faeces | place: China | collected 2012
AGTGCGGCGTGTGGTACTGCGGCGGCAAGAACAGCCCCTACATCTGGCTGCGCTGCCCTGGCGGCATGAAGAGCTGGGAGTTCTTCGACTGGCTGCTGGAGAACTGCGGCGTGGTCGGCACCCCGGGTGTCGGCTTCGGCGAGTGCGGCGAGGGCTACTTCCGCCTGACCGCCTTCGGCGATGCCGAAAAGACCAAGGTCGCCGCCCAGCGCATCAAGGCCGCCATCCAGACTCTGTAACCTTACACAAGCAAAAAGGCGATGCAGTTTTGAACAGCTGCATCGCCTTTTTCTTTTATTTCCGGCCCGTCAGCCGGTTGAGCAGCATCACTGCCAGAACAATGATACCGATGACAAGGATGATGCCGACCATCCCGATCAGCATCATCGGCAGCGTGGTCATCCACGAAGTAAGATGAAGCATGCGATCACCTCCGTTAAGCCATCAGGGTCAGGATCAGGCCGCCTGCAATGACGGACGCGATCTGTCCCGAAACGTTGACGCTGATGGAATACATCAGCAGGAAATTCTGGTTGTCCTCTTCCAGGCCCATCTTGTTGACCACACGGCCGCTCATGGGGAAGGCCGAGATGCCGGCCGCGCCGATCATGGGATTCAGCTTTTTGCCCTCCGGCCGGAAAAGGTTCAGCAGCTTTGCAAACAGCACGCCGCCTGCCGTATCAAAGACGAAGGCCACCAGACCCAGTGCAAGGATGAGCAGGGTGTCGGGCCGCACAAACTTGTCGGCGGTCATCTGCCCGGCAACGGTCAGGCCCAGCACGATGGTGATAAGGTTTGCCAGCACATTCTGGGCGGTTTCGCTCAGCGCATTCAGCACCCCGCACTCCCGCAGCAGGTTGCCGAACATCAAAAAGCCCACCAGCGCCACACTGGCCGGAGCCACCATGCCTGCAATGATCGTGACCACGATGGGGAACAGGATCTTGGTCAGCTGGGAAACACTGCCCTTTTCATAGGGCATCCGGATGCGGCGCTCCTTCTGCGTGGTCAGCAGCCGGATCACGGGCGGCTGCACGATGGGCACCAGCGCCATGTAGCTGTAGGCTGCCACCATAATGGCACCGAGGTACTGGGAGTTGAGCGTGTTGGCCACGAAAATGGCGGTAGGGCCGTCTGCCGCACCGATGACAGCGATGGAGGCAGCATCCTTCAGGTCAAAGAAGAAGCCCGCCAGAAACAGGGTAAAGAAGATGCCGAACTGGGCCGCCGCACCAAAGAGCATCAGCCACGGCTTTTCCAGCAGCGGGCCAAAATCGATCATGGCACCGATGCCGATGAAGAGCAGCAGCGGGAACAGCTCGTTGGACATGCCCGCTTCAAACAATGCAGAGATGGGGCCGACCGTATCCCCCTGCGTGATGGCACCCGAGAGGGGCAGGTTGACCAGAATGGCACCAAAGCCCATGGGCAGCAGCAGGCTCGGCTCCATCTTTTTGGCGATGGCAAGGTAGATGAGCAGCGCACCAATGCCCCACATCACCACCATCTGCCAGGTCAGATTCCCAAAATTGGAAAAGAGACTGGCGAATGTGTTCAGAAGATCCATATTTATTTTTCCTCCTTGTGTTCCTGTGCCGGGCAAGAAAAAAAAAAGAGACCCCTGCCACAGCACTCTGTCTGTGACAAAAGTCTCAAGCCAACACATGACATCGGGCATTTCTGCCGTGATGACGCTGCCATGCAGCACCCCGCAGGCCCTGCGGAATGCCCTTTACTCCCTTTTATCGATTCTAATTAAATCAGAATGCAGTCCCCTCTGTCAAGGGGTTCCTGCATTTCTTTGCCAAACTTTGCTTCAGCGCTCAAACGTTGTGCTGAGGGTGGTCTCCCAGGTCTGGCCGGGGGCAAGGCAGGCGGCAGCGGCGCGCTGGCTCCACTCCTGGGTATCGGTCTGGGCACCGGGCAGGGAGTGCCACGGCTCAATGCAGACAAAGCGCACAGGCTTTGCCGGAGCCGACCAGATGAGGGTGTAGGGGTAGCCCTCCACATTGCAGACGATCCCCTTGCCGGTGTCCTTTTCGTAGATGCCCAGCGTGCGGCTGCGCAGACCGGCCATGCAGAAGCTGTCGTTCTCAAACAGATCGTCTGTCAGGGGGATGCTCTGCTCATTCTTCCACCGGTAACCGCACTTGCCCGTCAGCAAGCCGTTGGGGTAAGCGTCCAGGATCATCGGGCTCTCCGGCTGGTCGAAGCGGAACTCGTAATCGGTGGTGGTGTGCTTGTCATCAAAGGGGATGCGGAACGCCGGGTGATAGCCGATGCCGAACCGCAGCTCCTCGGCGGCATCGGCGGGGTTGGCGACGGTCAGGGTGTGGTGCACCGTCCTGCCCTCCAGCCGGAAGGTGCTGGTCAGGACAAAATCAAACGGGAAGCGCTCTGCCTTGCTCTTTTCATCCGAGCGCAGCTCCAGCCGGATGGTGTCGCCATCGGCGCAGAGCAGGGTGTGCTCCACATCCCGGGCAAAGCCGTGCTGACCGCCGGGGTAGGTCTTGCCCTTATGGGTAAAGGCCCCGCCGGTCAGCTTGCCCGTCCAGGGGAAAAGGATGGGGGCATGGCGCTTCCAGACAGCCGGGTCGGCCTGCCAGAGCATCTCCTGCCCGGCGGCATTTTTCAGGCTGACTGCTTCGGCACCATGGGTATCCACGGTCAGGGTCAGAAATTCGTTGTGAATGGTTGCCTGCATGATTCATCTCTCCTTTTTATCTGTTGACGATGTGCTCGCCGTTTCCTTCCAGCCAGGTGCGCAGGTTCCGGGTGGTAATGTCCATCAGGTTCTGCAAAGCCTCCCGGGTCGTCCACGCAATGTGCGGTGTGAGGATAGCGTGGGGTTCTGCCCGCAGGGGGCTTTCCTGGGGCAGAGGCTCGGTGACAAAGGCATCGGCCCCATAAAAGCCCAACTGACCGCTGTGGAGGGCCGCTGCCACGGCCTCCTCATCCACCAGCGCGCCCCGGGCCGTGTTGAGCAGAATGGCCCCGGGCTTCATCCTGGCCAGCGCCTCCGCGTTGACAAGGCCCCGGGTCCGGGGTGTAGCCGGGCAGTGCAGGCTGAGGATGTCGCACCGCCTCAGCAGGGTATCATAATCCACGAACTCCACACCGTCGGCGGCGTATTCGGGCCGGACGGTGCGGGTGCAGACCAGCACCTCCATGCCAAAGGCTTTGGCAATGCGGGCCGACTGCCGCCCGATGCTGCCATAGCCGTAAACGCCATAGGTCTTGCCGTAGAGCTCCATCTGGGGCAGCAGGCCGATGCTCTCCGGGATATCCAGCTGCCAGCACCCCTGCTTGACGGCACGGTTGTAGCGCTCCGCGCACTGGCAGATGGCCAGCAGCAGGCTGAAGGTCATCTGGGCCACGCTGTAAGTGGAATAGCCCGGCACATTGGCCACTGCAACGCCGTGGCGGCGGCAGGCTTCCAGATCCAGGTTGTCGGTGCCCGTGGCGATGATGCCCACCCATTTCAGGTTCGGGCACTGCTGTAAGATCTCCTCATCCATGCGGCACTTGTTCAGCAGAACGATGTCCGCATCTCCAATGCGGGGGGCGATTTCCTCGTAGGCCGTGCGGACATAACTGACGGTATCGGGCACCAGCGCCTTTACCCCCGACCAGTCGAGGTCGCCTTCCTCCATGACATAGCTTTCCAGAATGACAGCTTTCATCTCAGTCCTCCAACAAAACGTCCTCGCTCAGCACCTGACCGATGGGCTTTGCAATGCACAAGTCGGCCTGCGTATCGGCCCCGGTGGGCTGCATGTTGATGACCACCAGATGGCGGCCCCGGAAGTACCGGATAAGCCCTGCCGCCGGGTAGACCACCAGACTGGTGCCGCCGATGATGAGGGTATCCGCCTTGCGGATGGCAGACACGGCCCCGGAGAGCACCTCCTCATCCAGCCCTTCCTCGTACAGGACGACATCCGGCTTGACGATGCCGCCGCACTTGGGGCAGCGGGGCACGCCGGTACTGTTGGCAATGAAGTCCACATCGTAAAACGCGCCGCACTTCACGCAGTAGTTGCGCAGGGTGCTGCCGTGGAGCTCGTAAACGGTCTTGGACCCCGCAGCCTGATGCAGGCCGTCGATGTTCTGGGTGACGATGGCTTTCAGCCTGCCCTCCCGCTCCAGCTTTGCCAGCCGCAGGTGGGCAGCGTTGGGCTTTGCCCCCTTCACAATGAGCTTATCCCGGTAGAACCGGTAGAACTCCTCGGGGTTCTCCTCCCAGAAGGTATGGCTCAGGATGGTCTCGGGCGGGTAATCGTACTTCTGGTGGTACAGGCCGTCCACGCTGCGGAAATCGGGGATGCCGCTTTCGGTGGAGACCCCCGCGCCGCCAAAAAAGACGATGCGGTCACTCTCGGCAATGATTTTTTCCAGTGCAGGAACCATAAAAAGAAACGCTTCCTTTCCGGCAGATCGTTGTGTTTTGGATAGCTCCAGTATAACACAAATCCAGAGGAAAGGAAGCGTTTCTTTTTTTGATAGGATCGTCCCCTTGCTCAGCGCCCGTTTTCGGCAAACAGGGTTCCCAGTGCATCCAGCAGATCATGCGGGAGCATCCCGGTTTCCCCGTGCAGGGCAGCGGCACGGTCGGCAGCTGCACCATGGAGATAAGCGGCACAGGCAGCGGCCTCAAAGGCAGGCAGACCGCAGGCCAGCAGGGCGCTGGTCATGCCCGCCAGCACATCCCCGCTGCCGCCCCGGGAAAGCCCCGGGTTGCCGGTGGGATTGACCGCGCAGCGGCCATCCGGCCCTGCAATGACGGTATTTGCCCCCTTCAGCACCACCACAGCATTCCATGCTTTCGCATAGCGCAGCGCCATGCCTTCCCGGTCCGCGTTGATCTCTGCCGCAGAGTGTCCGGTCAGCCGGGCCATCTCGCCGGGGTGGGGCGTTAAAATCAGTTCCCCCTGAGGGTGAAGCATTTTTTCCGTTTGGAGCAGATCAGCGGCGGCGTTCAGTCCGTCCGCATCCAGCACCGCACTGCCGGAAAAGCCGGGCAGGAGCGTTTTCACCAGCGCCCGGGTCTCGGCGGCACGGGCCGTGCTCTGGACCGTATAGCCCAGCCCGGGGCCCGCCAGCAGGACAGAGGCCTTCTGCCGCCGGATGCGGTCGATATTCTGGGGCGAGATGCCGCCCTCGGCCCCCGCTTCGCAGGGGCAGAGGCAGCACTCGGGCAGGCGGGCGGCCACAGCCGCCAGCACCGGCTCCACACTTGCCAGCGTAACGATGCCGGCCCCTGTGCGCAGGGCACCTTCCACGGCCAGCGCCGCCGCGCCCCGATAGGACGCACTGCCCGCCACCGCCAGCACGGAACCAAAGGTCCCCTTATGCGCATCCCGGGGACGGGGCTGGATGGCCTGCCAGACAAAATCGGAAGTTATTTCGAACATAGGCGGCTCCTTTCGGGTGAGATTTCGCCCTCTCAGTCAAAGCCGTAAGGCTTTGCCAGCTCCCCCAAAGGGGGAGCCTATTGCGGGTCTTGGATAAAGGCAGCATTGCCTCTCCCTTTGGGAGAGGTGGCAGCGCGTAAGCGCTGACGGAGAGGGCGAGGATGTTACCCTTCCCCCTGCAAATACCTCCGGATCTCCTTCTCCGCTTCCTGCACCTCTTCATGGAACATGCGGGCAGAGACCCGGAGGGCACCATGGCCCAGGATAATGACCTGCTCCATGCCATCGGAGGTAGCCACGCGGACGCGGCGGCCCTTGCCGATCTCATGGGTGACACGCTCAATGAACATATCGGCGGTCTCGGCTTCCCGGGTGTAGACCACATGGATATTGTGGTACTGCTCTATGCTGCCGGGGCTGCCCGGCACACGGTAGGCATCAAACACAAGGATGAGCACGCACTTCTTAAAGCCCTGATAGTTGCAGAGGATGTCCATCAGCCTGTGGCGGGCCGCTTCCAGGCTCTCTTTGGAGAGTGCGTTCAGCTCGTCCCATGCAAAGATGATGTTGTAGCCGTCCACCAGCAGGTATTCGGGCTGGATCTCCCACTGCTCGGCGTTGAAATCAGGGCGTTCCCGCTTCTGGGTGGGGCGGAACGCCGCCAGCGGGTCCCGCTTGATGGGCCCATAGGTCTGTTCAAAGATCTTCAGCAGCTCAGCATCCTCTTCCAGGGTAGCGCGGTAGGCGGCCATCCGGCGGGGACGGGCCTGTACCGTTTCCTCGGTCTTTGCAGTCTTGCCCCAGCCGCTGTCCACATGCATGTGGCTGCGCACCTGCTCCCAGGGCACCACAAATCCGGCCCCGTGGGCGCAGAACACCGAATCCGCCGGGTTGTCGAGGTCGTGTTCCGGCTCATAGCCCGCGGCCTCGATGACCTCTGCTGCATTGTGGCAGGGACGGTAGCCGTCCAGCGTCAGGGTCAGGTGTCCCCTGCCCCGGGTGTAGCCCACCACCTCCATGGGGTAGCTGCGCATGGTGGAGGCCGGTGCGGTGCCGGTGAGCAGGGTGGTATCCCCGTCGGCTCCGGTCTCGGGCGGGTCAAAACTTCCGCCCATGTTCTGGACATCGTTCATGGCGCGGCCCACGTTGTCAGAGGGCAGCTCCAGCCGGAAGGCATACCACGGCTCCAGCAGCTGGGTCTTGTGGATCTGGTCTGCCATCATCAGGCCCTGCCGGACGGCGCGGTAGGTCGCCTGCCGGAAGTCGCCGCCCTCGGTGTGCTTGAGGTGAGCGCGGCCCGCAATGAGGGTGATCTTCACATCGGTCAGAGGAGCCCCGATGAGCACGCCCAGATGCTGCTTTTCCTCAAGATGCGTCAGCACCAGCCGCTGCCAGTTCTTGTCCAGCACCTCTTCCCGGCAGTCGGCGGCAAACTGCATTCCGCTGCCCCGGGGCAGCGGCTCCAGCTTAAGGTGGACTTCTGCATAGTGGCGCAGGGGCTCGTAGTGGCCCACGCCCTCCATGGCTTCGGTGATGGTCTCCTTATACAGGATGCCGCCGGGGCCGAAGCTGACCTCCAGCCCGTATCGCTCGGCCAGAAGGCTTTTCAGCACCTCCAGCTGGATCTCGCCCATCAGCTGGACATGGATCTCGCCCAGGGTCTCGTTCCAGACCACATGGAGCTGGGGCTCCTCCTCTTCCAGCCGATGGAGCTTTCCCAGCGCGGCGTGCACGTCTGCGCCCTCGGGCAGCAGCACCTGATAGCTCAGCACCGGCTCCAGCACCGGCAGGTCGCTGTCCCGTTCCGCCCCCAGACCCTCGCCGGGGCGGGCTCTGGTCAGGCCGGTAACGGCGCACACCTGGCCGGGGCCGATGCACTCCGCCAGCGTAAACTTTGCGCCGGAGTAGAGCCGCAGCTGGTTGGCCTTTTCGGCCCATGGCTCCCCGTCGGCTTCTCCGGTGAGCTGGGCTTTCACCTTGAGCGCGCCGCCGGTCACCCGCAGCCAGGTCAGGCGGTTTCCCTGCTCATCCTGGCTCACCTTGAACACCTTGGCCCCGAAGGCTTCCAGCGCGGGGGCCGGGCGGGTATAGCGGTCCAGGCCCTCCACCAGCGCGTCCACACCCTGCAGCTTCAGGGCTGAGCCAAACCAGCAGGGAAACACATGCCGCCGGGCAATGGCAGGGATGAGGTCGGTATCGGTCAGGCTTCCCCGGTCCAGCATCGTCTCCATCAGCCGCTCATCGCAGAGAGCCAGCGCCTCGTCCCGGTCGGCCTGCTCTGCCCCAAAATCCACAAAGCCATCCCCCAGCCGACGGTTCAGCTGGGTCAGAAGCGCTTCCCTGCCCGGGCCGGGCAGGTCCATCTTGTTCACGAATACAAAGGTGGGGATGCGGTACCGCCGCAGCAGCCGCCAGAGCGTCTCGGTATGGCTCTGCACGCCGTCGGTGCCGCTGATGACCAGCACCGCATAATCCAGCACCTGCAGTGTCCGCTCGGTCTCCGTGGAAAAATCCACATGGCCCGGGGTGTCCAGCAGGGTAAAATCGGTATTGCCCGCCGTGAAGAGGGCCTGCTTGGAGAAAATGGTAATGCCGCGCGCCTTTTCCAGCGCATCGGTGTCCAGAAAAGCATCCTTATGGTCCACCCGGCCCAGCTTGCGGATGGTGCCGGTGCCGTAGAGCAGGGCCTCGGAAAGGGTGGTCTTGCCGCTGTCCACATGGGCCAGAATGCCGATGACCAGCTGCTTGTGCTCTTGTTCCATGCCGCGGCCCCCTTACAGCACGCTGGCGATCAGCGCAGCAGCGACCAGCGGCAGGCCCAGCACCAGATTGGAGAGCAGGCTGCAATAGGTGCGCTCCTCGGGTTCCAGCTCCTCAAAGGAGACGATCTTCTCATCCGCATAGTCGATGATGGAGCGGGTGGAATGGATCTTTTTCTGCCGCTTGCCCATCCCCTTGAATTCCTCCAGCAGATGGTGGATGGTCACGCCATCCAGCCGCAGGTAGTCCACCCAGGCCCAGATGAGCAGCACCACGCCGCACAGAAAGCCCGGGGCCTCCCAGATGGTAAACGTGCCATCGCTGACATAGCGCCGCCACAGCAGCATCAGCACGGCCACGATGGAGGTGCGGGTCACGGTCTTATATAAAATGGGGTGGAACATGTAGCGTTTGTACATCGAGGTCAGTTTCTTCATGGTGCGCTCCTTATTGATACAGATACACTTTATTGTATCATGTTTTTGTGAAAAAAGATAGCTGTTTTGTGCGCACAACGTGAACAGTTTCTCTCTTTTGCCTGTTCTTCATAGATATACAGTTCTTTCCATTTTATAGTAATTTTTCCATGTTCTTTTCCCACGAAAGTGTTTGTCACCGTTTTGTTTCCAATTCTATGCTGTGGCGGATTGACTTCTTTCCAGTAAAGTGCTAAAATATACAGTGGTGCGACTTTTGTCTTTCCTGTGCACTTTTTGGAAAGGCAGACAGCCTCACTGCATTTAGGAAAAGGAAAAACGCGCGGCTCTGTCCGCGCAAGATCTGGGTGGATCATCCAATGAGCTTCAATTTTGATCGCCGCACCTTCCTGAAGGGTGCAGGTGCTGTGGGTGCCGCCAGCCTGCTGGCAGCCTGCGGCGAAAAGTCCAACAACACCGGCAATGGCGCTGCCGCCAGCGGTGCTGCTGCCCCCAACTCCACCGGCGCTACCCCCCTGAAGGAGTTCATCTCCTTTGAGAGCGGCAACCGTGAGCTGGAAAGCTGGAACATGCTGTACAGCCAGAGGGCTGAGGATGCCAACGTGGTCACCAACCTGTGGGACGGCCTGCTGAGCTTTGACTGCTACGGCAAGGTGGTGCCCGCCATCGCTTCCAGCTGGGAGCACAATGAGGATGCCACCGTCTGGACCTTCCACCTGCGGGACGACGTGGACTGGGTGGATTGCAACGGTGAGGTGAAGGCTCACCTGACCAGCAAGGACTTCCTGGTTGGCTTTGAATGGGTGATGAACGCCATCAAGAACGAGGCCAACAACACCTCCATGCCCAACGACACCATTGTGGGTGCTTACGAGTACTACCAGCTGACCAAGGAAGCCGGTGACGCTGCCGCTGACATGACCTATGAGGACATGCTGGCTGCCGGTGTGGGCATCGAAGCTCCGGATGATTACACTCTGGTGTTCACCTGCCCCAACGCCTGCCCCTACTTTGATACCGTTGCTGCCTACACCAGCTTCTACCCCGTGGCTCCCGCTCTGATCGAGGAGCTGGGTATCGATGGCTTCCGTGGCTGCGACAACACCACCATGTGGTACAACGGACCCTATATGGTGGAGGAGTACATCCAGGGCAACACCAAGAGCTACATCCCCAACCCCAACTACTACGATGCTGCCAACGTCAGCCGCTTTGAGCGTTTCACTGTCACCATGATCAGCGATGGCGCCATCAGCCTGCAGCTGTATCAGAACCGCGAGCTGGACGAGGTGGACCTGGGCGAGAGCAGCATCACCACCATTCAGTCCGATCCCTCCAACGAGTACAATCAGCAGCTGTGCGAGAAGCGTGCCAAGAAGTTCAGCTACTGCTTCATCTTCAACTACGACAAAATGAACACCGACGGCACCCCCGATGAGAACTGGAACAAGGCCATTGCCAACAAGGCGTTCCGTCAGTGCTTCTCCAAGGGCATGGTGCTGAACAAGTTCTTCGCCCGTTACAACCCCATCAATCCCCTGAAGTGTGAGAACGACTTCTTCACCATGAAGGGCCTGTGCTACACCTCTGATGGCACCGACTACACCAACCTGGTGGCCAAGGAGATGGGTCTGGACGGTGAGGCTTACGATGGCAAGACCATGAAGCGTCTGCGCGCCAACAACGGCGACATCACCGAGCTGAAGAAGCAGGCCATGGAAGAGCTGAGCGCCATTGGTGTCACCTTCCCTGTCCACTGCTCCTACTACGTTCTGGCCGGCTCCACCTCCGCTCTGGACCACGCCACCGTCCTGAAGCAGTGCTTCACCGACAGCTTCGGCGATGACTTCATCGTGCTGGATGTCAACACCTTCGTGTCCTCCACCATGAAGGAAGTCGTGGCTCCCAAGCTGCAGAGCTTCACCCACATGGGCTGGGGCGCTGACTTCGGTGATCCCATCAACTTCCTGACCCAGATCATCATTCACGATGAAAACGCTTACTACAGCTGCAACATGACCAACATTGCAGGCATTGTGAACAATGGTCCCGCCAGCTACCAGACCGAGCTGGTGGCTGCCTATGAGAAGTTCACCGATCTGGTGAACGAGGGCCGTGCCATCGTTGACGACACCGATGCACGCTACGCAGCATTTGCCAAGGCCGAGGCTTACTTCCTGGACGAGAACCTGATCTTCCCCACCGTCTACGATATCACCTGGTGCCTGACCCACGTCAACGAGTACAGCAAGATCAACGCAATGTATGGTCCCTGCAACTACAAGGCTGTGAACTGGGAGACCAGCGAGGAAGCCTACACCACCGAACAATACGATGAGTTTGCCGCCGCATTTGACGCAGCCGCTCAGGCCTGATCGAGTGGACCAATAACCAATCACAAAAGCAGAACCGGACGTTTTTGAAGCGTCCGGTTCTTTTTTCTCTCCATGGCAGCACAAAACCCCGCCGCGCGGGAAAGCTCCCAGCGCGGCGGGGTCATTGTGTTAAAATACAGGAAAGTGGTTCAGCTTACAGCTGGCTTTCATACTCCTTGCGGTAGCCTTCCAGCTCACGCTGGTTGCCATACACGAAGTGACCGTTTGCGATCTCTTCCCAGACCGGCTTATCCACGCTGTAATCGTGGATCGAGGGGTCATAGACCAGCAGCTTCTTGTGCTTTTCCAGGCTGGGGTCAGGGATGGGAACCGCGCTCAGCAGGGCTTTGGTGTATGGATGCAGCGGATGGAGGAACAGCTCCTCCGCCTCAGCCAGCTCCACGATGCGGCCCTTGCTGATAACGGCGATACGATCCGAGATGAACCGGACCACCGACAGGTCATGTGCAATGAACAGGTAGGTCAGGCCGCGGCTCTTCTTCATCTCGTTCAGCAGGTTCAGCACCTGTGCACGGATGGAGACATCCAGTGCGGAGATGGGCTCATCGGCCACGATGAACTCCGGCTCCATGACCAGAGCACGGGCAATGCCGATACGCTGGCGCTGGCCGCCCGAGAACTCGTGGGGGAAGCGGGAGGCAAACTCCGGCAGCAGGCCGACCTCATGCAGGGCGTTCATCACCTTTTCATGCAGGTCTTCCTGATCCTTGTAGAGATGATGGTTCAGCAGGCCCTCGGCAATGATATACTCCACCTTGGCGCGCTCGTTCAGCGAAGCCATGGGGTCCTGGAAGATCATCTGGATCTTACGGATGACCTCCTTGTCCAGTTCCTTGGAGATCTTGCCGTTGATCTTCTGGCCCTTGAAGAAGATGTCGCCGCCGGAGGTCGGGTTGATGCGGCAGATGGCACGGCCAATGGTGGTCTTGCCGGAGCCGG
>OGXD01002358.1_pt1 | contig 11881 bp, 9 predicted proteins | sample 1576211 | NCBI WGS metagenome assembly OGXD01 (sample SAMEA3541470, study PRJEB24748) | human gut metagenome | biome: human gut; feature: human-associated habitat; material: faeces | place: China | collected 2012
GCGGGCCGGGCATGCCCGGCCCCTACGGGGTGGTGGATGGTTGGCGGGTGCTGGCCGGGAGGTGCGGGCGGCATATATGCCGCTCCCTACGGGCAGGCGTATTATAATATCCGTATTCCGGACAAACATCATTATACATCCAAAGAGGTGCTGCCCGCGCCTCTTTCTTTTTTTGTGGTGTCGTGTTATAATATATTATGTATAGTTATGTACAAAATTTACAGAGAAAGGTATTTATTCATCACTCATGCAGCATTTGAAAAACTTTAACTGGAAGAAATTCCTCTTGCAGGGGGTGCTCCCCTTCCTGCTGGCGGTGGCTGTGGGGTTCATCTCCCGCTATCAGCTGGAGCTGTCCGACGGCGTGACCGAGAGCTTTTTGCAGCTTCAATGGCCGCTCTACGCGCCGCTCAACGCGCTGACCGCTTTTTGCCTGACGCTGATTTTGTTTGCGCTGCTCGGCAAGTGGAGCCGCGCAACGGGCATTTCGGGCGCGGTGTTCACCGTCATTGCGCTCATCAACTACTACACCCGCGACCTGCACGGCTCGGCGCTGATGCCCCAGGACATTTTGAACCTCGGCACCGCCGCCGAGGTCATGGGCAGCTACACCCTGAAAATCACGCAGGACGTTGTGAAGATCGCGCTGCTCTACCTGCCGATTCTGGCGATTGCGTTCGTGCAGGCGCAGCTGGTCAAGGGTGCGCCTAAGCGCGCCGGCTGGAAGGCCCGCGGCGTGCGGGCGGCGGGCAGCGCACTGGGCGTGTTTCTGGTCATGTTCTTCGGCTACTTCGGCCCCGTGACCATCAAGCCCAAGACGACCTACGGCTGGGCGTGGCAGAACACCTACTACACCTACGGCTATCTGGCGGGGACGATTGAGGCCACCAGCCTGATGGCCGACCCTATCATTGAGCCGGAGCACTACAACGACGCCGCGGCGGTGAACACCGCCCGCAAGGCCGACGACTACATCGCCCCTGCCAGCCCCGAGAGCGCCGAGGACTACCCCGACATTGTGCTGATCCTGTCCGAGAGCTTCTACGACTTTGACCTTGTCACCGACCTGCAGGCCGACACCGACATCATGCCGGTCACCAAGAACCTGCCCAACTCGGTCTACGGCCACACGATCAGCCCCCATGTGGGCGGCGGCACAAACTCCACCGAGTACGAGATGCTGACCTCCAACTCGCTGATCCTGATGCCCAGCATCACGCCGTTCAACTGGCTGAACCTGTACAACGCCAACAGCGTTGTCAGCTACCTCAAGGGTCTGGGCTACTCCACGATGGCCGCCCACCCCTACACGAACTCCAACTACCGCCGCGACTCCGCCTGGCTGGCGCTGGGCTTTGACGAGACCCATTTCCAGAGCGATTTTACCACGCAGGAGACCTACGGGGACCGCCCGTACCAGACCGACTCGGCCACCTACCGCGACTGGGAAACGATGTACGAGGCCATGCCGGAGGACCGGCCGCGGTTCAGCTTCCTGGTCTCCATCCAGAGCCACGGCGACTACGATATGAACGATGCGTCGCTGGATATTGTCCACGCCGCCACCGACTACGGCGACTACGATGCGCTGATGGACGAGTACCTGAGCTGCATCAAAATGACCGACGCCGCCGTGCAGGAGCTGTGCGATTACTTTACCGCGCAGTACGAAAAGACGGGCCGCAAGGTCATTGTGGCCATGGCCGGTGACCACGCGCCCAGCTTTGTGGGCCATGTGGCCGACCCCAGCTTTGCCGAAACCGACAACGAGCTGCTGATTTTGGAGCGCAGCACGCCGTTTTTCATCTGGGCCAACTACCCGCTGGAGCACACGGCAGCCGCCACCAGCACCACCGACCCGCTGAACCGCATGGACATGGTCATGCTGGCCCCCACCCTGCTGCAGCAGGCGGGTCTGCCCCTGAGCGACTACTACGAGTACTTGTTGGAAATGAAGCACAACACCCCCGTTGTGACCGCCGCCAACGACTACATGAAGGTGGACGGCACCACAGCCGAGTACGGCGCAGACCCCGCGCTGGACGAGTGGGCCAAGGGGTATCTGATGCTGGAATACAACAACATCGGCGCGCACGCCAAGCGCGACCAGAGCATTTTTGACCCCGCCGAATAAAGAGGAGGCATCCCTATGACAGGCCTGAAACGAACCCCGCGCAGCCGCGGCGGCTTTACGCTGGTGGAGCTGATCGTGGTATTGGTGATTCTGGGCGTGCTGGCGGCCTTTGCCGTTCCGGCGCTGACCGGGTACATTGACAGCGCCAAGGAAAAGCAGGCCGTCAGTGAGGCGCAGGCGTGTGTGATGACGGCGACCCGGCAGGGTGCGCAGAACTACGCTTTGGTGCAGAACGCATCGATAACGGGAAAAAACGATGGTGCAAATGCCCTGACAAACTGGGCAGGCACGTTGACAAACGAGGGTCCCACCGTGACCGGCGGAGATGTAGCACTTACCGAGGGCAGCGGGCAGTATCTGCTGCATGTGAACGACCCGCCTGCGGGCAGTATTAAGCCTGTTGGGATTTCTACGGATGCCGGGGTCAAGGGTACCGTGCAGGGGATGACCTGCAACGCCAGCGGGCAGGTTTTATACTTAGTGTATACCAGCGCCGATGGGATACAGGTCGTATACACGAACGCGGGAACCACCGCGAGTGTAAATATCGGCAGTGATGAGGCTGTTGTTGTGCCGACGCCGAAGAAGAATGACCACTCCGGCGGCGGTGAAACCGGCGGGGGCAGCACCGGGGGCGGCGTTTCCGGCGGCGGCGGTACGACCGGCAGCACTGTTACAGCAAATAAACAGCAGTTCATTATCCACTTGCAGGATGTCAGCACTAAAAACTCTGCACCCTTTGCAAACAGAAAATATCACATTCAGAGCGGCGATAACTCCTTTGATGTGACCTCTGATGAAAACGGCGATATTCTGTTGAATATTTCTCCTAAGGAACACCCTCGTCCCAACACTGTTATCGGGGATACGCCGACTACTATCACCGAAGTTGAAGTTCCTAATGACTACCAAGTCATTCCCAGCAGTACAAAAATCTATATCAATGTTGTCAATGATGGGGACGACTATCATCTCAATTCCATACAGAATAACGGAAATGACAATCCATTTGCTATCGATATGGCTAAAAGGCAGCTTACCCTTATGCGCTTTCCCGTTGCCAAATTGAATCTGCGCGTCACTGACCCTGATGGAAAAGCGCTGTCCGGTGCTACCTTTGCTATTAAGAACGGCTCAACCCTTGTTGGCGAATTCACCAGTGATAGTAAAGGAGAATGCTCCATTCCTGTCAAACTGCATGATGGAGATAACATCGGGTATTCTGCTGCTTTCCTAACTACCGGAGACCAAAATAACCAAACTTATGTTATAAAGGAAACTCCTCCTGCCGGATATAAGGGAGACTTCACATGTTCGTTTCATTTATATTATAAGGAATATCCCTCTACTCCGACTCCCCATTATACAACCTGGTTCCGCATTGACGCTTTTAACTTCAATCAGGGAGAAGGGGGTAGTTATAGTCTGGAAAAGACTGTTGGTGATAAGGATACTTTTCATGTCACAAACAAACGCTAACTCTTCACTGTCTATATCCGTAAAATTGATAACGCCGGAAATCCTGTATCCAACGCCAATCTAAAAGCTGACAATACCGGCAGCTTTGTTACGCCAGAGCATAAACTACAGGATACAACCAAAATATAGCAGACTGTCGAAAAACGCTTGTAGGGGCGAGCATTGCTCGCCCGTGCCCGTTTGCCTTGCAAAAAACTGTCCCGGAAAATGCGTTGCTGCGGTAAGTTGGCGGGCGGCCCATGCTCGCCCCTACGCACGCAATAAGGCAGGAATGCAATTTATTGACGGTCTGCTATATAATTTCACCCTCAATCAATAAGAAAGCCCCCACCCAGCCGCAGAACATCTGCAGTTGGGTGGGGGTGGTTTATTTGTAGAGATTGCAGGGGCGCAGCGGCAGCGGCAACACTCCCGGGCGGATATGGGATCAGCCCCTGCGTTCTCTGCCAATCACAAAAACTCTTTCCAGTAAATCTCTGCGCTTCTCGTCATCTCCCGGGAAAAGTCGCTCGCGTACTTGCGCTTGCAAAATGCCTGCACGGCTTTGTCAAAGTCGTAGTCAAGCTGGCCGTTGGCGGCGGCTTTCGCCGCAAAGTCGGCGCGCAGCTCATCGGGCGTGCGGTCCGTGTACACATTCTCGCAGACGACGGCCTGCTCGGCAAAGCGGGCGGGCTTGGGGCGGCGCTGCTGCTGCTCCGTGGGGCGGCCAAACACCAGCATACAGGCGGGCACAACGTACTGCGGCAGGTGCAGGGCGTCGCGCATGGCCTCAGCATTCTCGAGGACGTCGCCTATGTAGCAGCTGCCGATGCCCAGAGACTCGGCGGCGACCACGGCGTTCTGGGCAGCAATGCAGGTGTCGGCCACGGCCAGCATCAAGTCCCCTGCCCCGGGCTTGCGGGCGTCCGTGATGCCCGCGGCGTGGTAGACGTTGAGCCAGCGGCGGCAGTCGGCCAGGAACACCAGCACCAGCGGCGCCCCGGCAATGAACGGCTGGTGGTCGCACAGGTCGGCCAGCGTGGCCTTCAGCGCCGGGTCGGTGATGTCCAGGACCGTGTACAGCTGCTGGTTGCCCGCCGTCGGTGCCTGGAACGCCGCGTTCAGGATGGCCGCCCGCTCGTCCGGCGTGACGGGGTCGGGGGTGAATACCCGCACGCTTTTGCGGGCGGAGAGGGCGGAGAGGATAGCGTTGTTTTCCATAATAAGCTCCTTTAAGCCTTCCCCCCGGGGGGAAGGTGGCGCCGCAGCGCCGGATGAGGGGCAGCCTTCCGGCGGCAGCCCGTAAGCGGATCAGTACCGCAAGCTTGCCCCTCATCCGTCTGTGGTCGGGGCCACAGACACCTTCCCCCGAGGGGGAAGGCAAATCAAAATCAACTTTTCCGTTTCTTCAAAAACTTCCCGATCAGCGTATCCAGCATGCTCAGCACCTCGCGGATGTTCAGCACGCAGACCACCGCGGTGATGCCCACGACGGGCAGCGCCCAATGGGTCAGGTTCATCATGCACCAGATCTCCGCCAGCACCAGCGCCAGATTCAGCACAAGCCACGCCGGGTGGAAGTCTATCTCCAGCAGACCGCGGGTCGAGTAGGCGCGCAGCAAAAACACCAGCATCAGGCTCAGGAAGCTGGCCGGGGTTACGCCCCACGGGCCCCACTGCAAAATGAACAGGTAGTTCAGAATCAGGTTCAGCACCGCACCGGCCAGCATTGTGAACAGCGAGCCGGCAGACCTTTTATACACGACGTAGACGCTGTTCAGGAACTGGTTCAGGCAGGTCAGCATCGAGCAGAGCGTCAGGAACGGAACAAACGTCCAGGCGTCAAAATATTCAGCCTTGAACACCCGCATGAGCAGCTGGCACAGCATGATGATGCCCGCCACGCAGCAGAACAGCACGCTGGCATATACGCGGAATATCTTGGAGAAGAACGCCTCGCGGTCCGTCTCCTCGGTCACGGCGGAGAGCTGCCACGCCTCGTAGAAGATGCTGCCCAAAATCGTGATGATCTGCGGCAGGAAGTACCCCGCCGACAGCAGCCCGACCCAGTGGTTGCCGCTGCGGCCCGCGTAGCCCTCGCACATGCCCTGCACAAAGAACATGTCGCTGGCGTTGATGATCCAAAAGCTGATGGACGCCGGGATCATCGGCAGGCAGTAGCGCAGCATCTCCTTCCACAGCGTCTTGTCAAACGCCTTGGGCTTGAAGTACCGCCAGCACCCGCCCGCAATGAACACAAACACCATGGATGTCAAATCTGCCAGCGCATTTGCCAGCAAAAAGCCTGTAGCGCCCATTTTTAAGACGCTCAGGAACAGCAGGTAGTAGAGCAGCAGGCTCAGCGTGGTCAGCACACCGTCTATGGCGACCAGCCGGTTCAGCATCCGCGAGCGGATGAACTGGGTACACAGCGTTCTCATACAGCTGGCCAGTACGCAGAGGTACAAAAAGCCCAGGTACTCCGCGGCGTTGGGGATGAGCCGCACCAGCGGCATGGCCAGCAGCAGCACCACAAAGCCCAGCCCGATAGTCGCCGCGCCGTTGACAAAGACGCTGGATTTGTTGGTCGCTTTGTCCAGCCCGAACCGGATGACCGCATAGGCCACGCCAAGGCTGACCACCGGGATCAGCAGGTTTGTGGCCTGCTGCAAAAGGCTGGACACGCCCATAACGTCCGGCGAGTCGAGCGCGTAGCTCAGATACGGGCGGATGAAGAAGCTGAGCAGCTTGGAGCTGAAGTTGGAGATGGCAAACAGCAGTGTATTGCTGACCAGCGTCGTATATTTTTTCTGTGGAGACGGCAAGATGGGAACCTCCCTTGTTTGTAGAGTATGAAGCCTTCCCCTCCGGGGGAAGGTGGCCGAGCGAACGCGAAGGTCGGATGAGGGCAAACCTTCCGCCGGCACCCCGTTCACGGGCAATCGCGGCAAACTCCCCCCTCATCCGTCTGCTCTCACCGCAGCTTCAGCATCCGTTCCCGCTGCTTATAATCCGGCAGCACCTCCGCCACCGCGGCCCAGAACGCCGGGCTGTGGTCGGGGTGGGCAAAGTGACAGAACTCATGCACAACAACGTACTCCTGCGCGGGCAGCGGCATCGTGCAGAGCCGCCGCGCAAACGCCAGCGTGCCGGTGCGCAGACTGCACGACCCCCAGCGGGTGTTCATGTCGCGCACCGCAATTTTGGGCATCGCGCCGCCCGGGCAGGTCGCCGCGAATTGCGGATAGTATGCCCGGCACAGCGCCTGCATATAGGCCAGCGCCTCGGCCTTGGGCGGCAGCGCGGGGGCCTCGGCGGCCTCTCGTTCGCGCCGGGCCGCCGCACGCGCCTGTGCGGTGCGCACCCAGTCGGCCCGCGCCGTGACAAAGGCGTCCACATAAGCTGCAGGCACCCGCGGCGACGCACTGGCCGCCACACTGCCGTCGGCCCGCACGCGCAGGTTGATGTTGCGCACCCGCCGCCGCGTCAGCGTGTAGGTGATGCCGCCCGCCGTCCGCTCCATGCCCGGCCCCCCTTTTGCAAAAGTATATAGTTTATTGTACACGCATTTGCCCAAAAGTGCAACAGTTGCCTGCGGCGGCGCATTGTGGTATGATACTGCCAAAAGGGGGCTTTTGCATGAAATCGCTGTTTTTTGTTCTGCCCGCCCTGCTGCTGGGCCTGACGGCCTGCGGCGCGCCGGTGGCCGCCGTGACCCTGCCCGACACCGTGCAGGTCGAAAAGACCCAGACCGCCGAGACCGCCGTCCTCTACGAGGATGCCGACGGGCGTGAGGTCAGCCCCCGCCGCGCCGCCCTGACCGAGTGGCGCTGGTCTGTGGCCGATGACACGATTGCCGAGGTCGATCCCAGCGGCATTGTGACCGGTCTGCGCGGCGGCTCGACCACCCTGACGCTGCAAAGCGCCGACGGGAAAATTTCCGCCAGCTGCCCGGTGCAGGTGTCCAGCCCGCTGCGCGGCATTGCTTTGGACGACTACACGCTGTATTTTGACGACCGCGATGTCGTTATCATCGACTACGACGGCACGGCGCACCACACCCTGGCCTACGCCAGCCGCGTCGGCGCAGTCTGCCATCTTCTGCCGGAGGACACCACCGACCACCCCGCCGTGACCTATCACATCGCCGACGAGCGCATCGCCCGCTTCGACGGCTCCTGGCTCGTCCCCGTGAATTACGGCACCACGACCCTGACCGCCGACTGCGGCGGGTTTACAGCGCAGTGTACCGTAACGGTGGTCAGGCCGGAGGAACAACCGTAGGAACAGGCAAAGGCGGGCACCGTGCAGTGCCCGCCTTTTGTTGTCAGAAATTGAGGATTGACAGAATCGTAAATAAAGCCATCATAATAATGGACATTCCGCAAAGCAGGAGAGCAACAAAGTTCAGGATTCCCGGTTTCTCTGCCGTTTTGCTTGTATCATACGCATATTTGAACAGACAAATTTCCAGCAGCAGCATAGGGGCATACATCCGCACACTGCGGCCTCTCTGCTCAAAGAATGTATAGCAGCTGGACGCCGTAAGGATCGCGCACAGCAAAATCATCAGCACACTATTCAGCGTCCGCCGCCAGCTACTTATAGCGGGGCGTGCGGGTTGGGCGGGCTGCTGCTTTTTCTTTTTACCACTAGACTTTTTCTTATGCTTGGGCTTACTGTTGAGACTGAAATCCCCGCCGTATTCTTTTTCTTTGCGCTTAAAATCTTCTCTGTACCAATCGCGATCTTCGACGCTCATTTGTGTTTCCTTTCTGCACTTTCATTTTAGCTTTATTATAAAGCGAATACAGAGAAAGGTCAATCTTTTTATGACGGCAATTGAAGATACTGCATGTTTTTCCTTTTACTTCAAAAGTTTGGTACGATTGTGGTTACACGTCAAAAGGTAAAGGAAATTAGGTACTACCTTGGTGACCCTCCCGTCCATCTCCCGCGCCCTAAAAACAGCCCACGGGGCACGGGCTGTTCGATTCCCGTACTCCTCTACTCCTTACAATGTACAATAAAAAGAAAAAAGCTCAACCTCTTGCGAAGTTGAGCTTTTTGGTGACCCGTACGGGAATCGAACCCATGTTACAGCCGTGAAAGGGCCGTGTCTTAACCGCTTGACCAACGGGCCTTAGAAATACAGAGCTTCGCTAAAACCTCCGACTTTCATCATCCACTATTGCGGACGACCGTCCCCCTTATCTTAGCGAAACTCTGTAATGTGGTAGCGGTAACTGGATTTGAACCGGTGACACTTCGGGTATGAACCGAATGCTCTAGCCAACTGAGCTATACCGCCACAAACAACCACAGAAAAGTGGTGCATCTGATATTATATAGAAAAGGTTCCCTGTTGTCAAGCATTTTTCACGGAAATTCCCGCAGTATTCCGGCTTTTTCCCCGCTCCGCCTTTCCAGTGTTCCCAGAGGCAAACAAAATAATTCTTTGTCTGAGTCTTTTGCAGGTGAAAAAGCATGGAAATCCAAATATCCCCGGCTCACATTGGAAAAGCCGGGGATATTTTCCATTATTTCCCAATTATGCTTTCTGCAATTCTGCCTTCCCACCCATGTAGGGACGCAGCACCTCGGGAATGCGCACGCTGCCGTCAGCACGCAAATTATTTTCCAAAAACGCGATAAGCATGCGGGGCGGAGCCACACAGGTATTGTTCAGCGTATGCGGCAGATAGTTTTTCCCGTCCTCGCCTTTGATGCGGATCTTCAGGCGGCGGCTCTGTGCGTCGCCCAGATTTGAGCAGCTGCATACCTCGAAATATTTCTGCTGGCGGGGGCTCCATGCTTCGATGTCGCAGCTCTTCACCTTCAGATCCGCCAGGTCCCCGGAGCAGCATTCCAGCTGTCGCACCGGGATATCCAGGCTGCGGAACAGCTCCACACTGTTGCGCCACAGCTTTTCGTACCATGCCATGCTGTCCTCCGGCTTGCAGAGCACGATCATTTCCTGCTTTTCAAACTGGTGGATACGGTAAATGCCGCGCTCCTCCAAGCCGTGAGCGCCTTTTTCCTTGCGGAAGCAGGGGGAATAGCTGGTGAGCGTCAGCGGAAGCTGGGCCTCAGGGATGAGCTGGTCTACAAAACGGCCGATCATCGTGTGTTCAGACGTACCGATGAGATACAGATCTTCGCCTTCGATCTTATACATCATGGCGTCCATTTCGGGAAAGCTCATTACACCCTGCACCACGCTGCCATGCATCATGAACGGGGGAATGACATAGGTGAAGCCCTTTTCGATCATAAAATCCCGGGCATATGCCAGAACGGCTTCATGCAGGCGGGCAATATCCCCAAGCAGGTAATAGAACCCATTGCCCGCCACACGGCGGGCGCTGTCCAGGTCGATACCGCCAAAGCGTTCCATGATCTCGGTATGATAGGGGATTTCAAAATCCGGCACAACAGGCTCACCAAAACGCTGTACCTCCACATTCTCGCTGTCGTCGCGGCCGATGGGTACACTGGGGTCCAGCATATTGGGGATGACAAGCATCCGCTGGCGTACTTCCTCCTGAAGCTCCGCCTCACGCATCTCCAACTCTTTCAGGCGGTCCGCCTGCTCGGTGACCTGCTTTTTCACAGCTTCCGCTTCGTCCTTTTTGCCTTGTGCCATCAGCGCACCAATGCTTTTGGACAGCTTATTGCGCTGTGCGCGCAGCCCATCGCCCTCGGTAATGGCTGCGCGGTATTCGGCATCCAGCGCGATCACTTCATCCACCAGCAGCAGCTTGCTGTCCTGAAATTTCTTTTTGATATTTTCCTTTACAAGTTCGGGGTTTTCCCGTACAAATTTGATATCCAGCATTATAGATTTCGCTCCTTTTCATATTTTCCCAAGAGATTCGCAAACGCCCTAAGCTGTTCGTCGGAATAGAAACTCACATTCAGGCTGCCTTTGCCTTCTTTGTACTGCACATGTACTTCAGTACCCAGAGCCTCTTTCAGGCTCAATTCCACCTCACAGGGCAGGGGAGGGAGGGTGAGTTCCCGCTTAGGACGGGGTTTTTTCGCCATTTTTTTGCAAAGCGCTTCTGCCTGGCGTACATTCAGCCCTTCTTTGACGATGATGTCTGCCGCCTGCTGCTGCGCCTCGCGGCTTTCCAGCGAGAGTACAGCTTTCGCATGCCCGGCAGACAGCTTGCCCGCGCGCAGATATCCCAGCGCCTTTTCCGGCAGGTTCAGAAGGCGAAGACTGTTTGCCACCGCGCTGCGGCTTTTGGAAAGCCGTGCTGCGGCCGCCTCCTGCGTATAGCTGCACCGTTCCATGAGCTGACGGTATCCCAAAGCCTCTTCCACGGGGTCCAGGTCCTCGCGCTGAAGATTTTCAATGAGAGCAATCTCCATGGCCTGTGTGTCCGAGATATCCTTGATCAATGCAGGGATCTCCGTCAGGCCCGCCAGGCGCGCAGCACGCCAGCGGCGTTCGCCCGCTACAATGATATATCCCCCTGCGGGGGACGGACGCACCACGATGGGCTGCAAAACGCCGTGCTCTGTAATACTGGCCGCAAGCTCGGACAATGCCGTATCGTCAAACGCTTTGCGCGGCTGATTTTTGTCCGGCTCTATTTCCGCAAGACGCAGCGTGCTGACGCCTTCATCGCCGCCGCCCGCGCCTGTATCCTGAAACAGGATGTCAAGACCTCTGCCGAGGCCTCCTTTTTTTGCCATGCGTCACGCACCGCCTTTCTTATTGTTTTTGATGAATTCCGCCGCAAGATAAGCGTATGCTTCTGCACCTTTGGACGCGCCGTCGTAGTAATTGATGGGCGCGCCGAAGCTGGGCGCTTCTGAAAGCCGTACATTGCGTGGAATCGTTGTCTTATAAACCTTATTACCAAAGTATTTTTTCACTTCCTGCACGACCTGAAGCGTCAAATTCAGCCTTCCGTCGTACATCGTCAGCAGTACGCCTTCTATCTCGATGTAAGGGTTATAGATCTTTTTGACATTTCGGATGGTGTTCATCAGCTCCGACAGCCCTTCCAGCGCAAAAAATTCACACTGAATGGGGACCAATACCGTATCGCAGGCACACAGCCCGTTGAGAGTGAGCAGGTCCAGGGAAGGGGGACAGTCGATAAAAATAAAATCGTATTGATTCAGGACCGGAGTCAAGGCTTCCCGCAGACGGGATTCCCGACGTTGCATATTTACCAATTCCAGGCCTGCACCGGACAATTGGATATTGGAGGCAATCAGGTCCACACGGTATTTTGTGTGCTGAATGCCCGCAGAGGCCGGTGCCTCCCCGGT
>OGXD01002368.1_pt1 | contig 11788 bp, 10 predicted proteins | sample 1576211 | NCBI WGS metagenome assembly OGXD01 (sample SAMEA3541470, study PRJEB24748) | human gut metagenome | biome: human gut; feature: human-associated habitat; material: faeces | place: China | collected 2012
TGTAGCTCCGGGAACAGCTTTCTTTAGATCGCTGACACAATTAGCTACGCCACCGCCGCCATGAGTAACGAACGGTACGATAGTTTTGCCGGACAAATCATACTGCTCTAAAAAAGTGAACATCGGCATCGGCATCGTGCTCCACCAGTTAGGCACGCCGATATAAACGACATCGTAATCCGCCATATTTTCTACACGTCCGTTAATTGCAGGACGCGCGTTATTATCACGTTCGGCTCTGGCAACTTCAGTAGTTTCCCTATAAGCTTCAGGATATGGCGTGACAGTAGTCACCCTGAACATATCCGCACCTGTTTCATTACCGATCATTCTGGCAAGAGCCTCGGTATTACCTGACCGCGAATAATACACGACCAAAGCCTTACTGCTGTTAGTTTTATTTTCACTCTGCATAATTTTCCCTCCATTATCAGTAGAAATAGCTTCGGCATTACTGCCGCCGCAAGCCGCCACCAGCATTGCCAGCATCGACATCAGCACCACAACAATTTTTTTCATACTATACCTCCTCATCTTTTATTTTACCCAAAGCAGCGTTTGGTATTTTACCATAACGCCTTTGCCTTTAATTCGATTTTACAGGCTAGAGTCAACTTTAAGTCAAGCATTTACAGTTAAAGTTTGCAAAAAGTTCATATTATAAATTTCAGCATTGATGCCAAAAAGAAACCCCGCATGCCAATGCATACGGGAGAAGCTTCCACAACATATTTAAATATCAGGCATGAGGAATATTGGTATAGTCAGAAATCTCACGATTGATCGTACACAAATCACCTGCATTCAAATCATGCAGATTCTTATGACCAGTGATACGGGCATATGTTTTCAGCTCTGCCAGAGAACAGTTCAAAAAGTTTGCTACCCTCTGCGCCGATGCTTCGATCTTAAATCTGGAGCGCAGCTCCTGATCCTGCGTAGCGATACCTACAGGACATTTACCCGTACCACAGATACGATACTGCTGGCAGGCTGCCGCAATCAAAGCAGCCGATGCTACTGCCACAGCATCCGCACCCATAGCCAAAGCCTTGGCGAAATCAGACGATACCCGCAGCCCGCCGGTGATCACCAGCGCAATATCATCAGCTCCCACAGCATCAAGATACTTGCGGGCACGATACAAAGCATAAACGGTCGGAACACTGGTCGCATCACGAACCAGCTTCGGGCTGGCGCCTGTAGCGCCGCCGCGTCCGTCGATCGTAATAAAATCAGGCTCTGCAAAAACGCAAAACTCCAAATCACGTTCCAGCTTACCGGCTGCGATCTTGATACCTATAGGCCTGCCGTCAGATTCCTCGCGCAGACTCGTCACCAATGCTTTCAAATCCTCTTTAGTATTGATATCAGGAAACTTGGACGGGCTGATAACATCTTCACCCAAAGGTTTATTCCTGATCGCCGCGATTTCCGGTGTCACTTTGCTGCCGGGAAGATGCCCGCCCATACCGGGCTTCGTACCCTGGCCGATCTTGATCTCGATCGCATCAGCATTACGCAGATTTTCCCGTGTCACACTGTATAAATTGGGGATATATTCAAAAATATATTTATGCGCCGCTACCATTTCTTCCGGCAGAATACCGCCTTCACCACTGCACATCGCCGCACCTGCTAAAGCGCTGCCCTTGGCTAAAGCCACTTTAGTCTCTTTTGACAAAGCTCCGAAAGACATATGTGAAACAAAAATCGGATTAGTCAAAATCAACGGCTTTTTGGCATTTTTACCAATCACAGTCGTCGTATCGACCGCGTCATGGTCGTTGAGCGGCGGCGGATTCAGCTGATTGCCCAGCAGCAGGATATCGTCCCAAGCGCGGGGCAGCTCTTCATGGGTAAAGTCAGGATAGACCACCAGCTCCTTTGGCGCGGCGATTTTATTGTATACCGCAAATTGCGTGCTGGGCGGGCAGATGGTATCGCAAAGACCCGTATACATACGCACAGGGTTGCGGAGTCTTTCCGCCATCCATTGGATGTCGATGTATCCCAGACGACCGAAAAATGCGTCTTCGGTCTGGTGCTGATTCAAGCCTCTCGAATGTGAAAAGCTTCCCTGGCGCTGGAGCGTGGAACGTACGCTTGCCTGGTCCAATCATTCCCACCACCTCAGCAAGGGCTATGAGATACTGACCGCTTCTGCCGAAGCAGTCAGTATGATTTCTCATGTCCACACCCTCAATCGTTTGTAAATACAGGTTCTTAGTTTGTGTGAGCTTGAAATAAGGGGACTCACAAAATGTGTGTGAGTTTTTCCAGAATTAGGTCTGCCAATTGGCGATGTCCTTTCTGAGTCAGGTGCATAAAGTCTACTTGATTGAATTCACAGCCAGCAGCATCCAGAAAATGGATGCCCAGCAAATCCGCCTTTTGTCTATAATAAATTGCCAACTTTTCCGTCTTCTCTACACTGCCAACTCCCATTTCATCAGCCACAACAGATGTTTCAACCCCCTTTCCTACAGGAGGAGGAGAAATAATCAACAGATTGGGTTTTGTGCCAGGGGCCCAACAATCTGTACCCATGGCTTTTCGGCAAAGCCGCTCCATGCCACCCGCAATGGAGGCCGCACTGGCATTGAAACGTTCTTTGCTGTCATTTGTACCCAGCATAATGATAAGGAGATCGATATATTCGTGACTTTTCAAAAGGGCAGAAACATAGGAGAATACATCCATATTTTCATGCAGTGGATCAGCAAATACAGTGGTACGCCCGGAATGGCCTTCCTCTGTCACCAGATAACCTACTCCCAGGAACGTCCAGTTCCCCTCTGCCCAGAACGGCAAGCAGGACTTCGGCTCCACCGGCGGGCGCGACCGCAGCGCCCAGCTGGCTGCGGACATCGCCGCATGGGATGCCCGCTTTGAGGGCAGCGTGACCCTGTGGTACGGCTACTCGCTGGGTCAGGTGACGGATGGCGCTTCCACCGTGGGCGGCTCCGCGACGGCGCTGGGCGTCAGGAACCTCGTGGTCGAAGTCCCCGCAAAGCAGACCATGGACGACACCGCCCGCAATGAGCTGCGGGACACCCTGTCGGCTTCCGGCGTGGAGCATGCCGTGTTCTGGGACGATGCAGCGGGCATTTTCCAGTGAGAGCGCTCCATTTGCTGTTGGTGATTTATGTGAGAGTGAGGAATGTGTTATGAAAACTGCATCCTGCTTTGGTCCGGCCCACATCCTGCTGCCCGGGGAGAACATCCCTCTGGAAAAGTGGGGCTGCGTGGCCTGTGACCAGTTTACCAGCGACCGCGCCTACTGGGAGCAGGCAGACGCCGCTGTGGGCGACTGCCCCAGCACCCTGCGGCTCATCCTGCCGGAAGTTTACCTCGAGGATGAAGACGCGGCCCGGCGGGTGGAGAACATCCACGCCGCGATGGACGAGTACAGCCGCGACGTGCTGACCCGCGCCGTGGACGGCTTTGTCTACGTCGAGCGCACCGAGCAGAGCGGCCGGGTGCGTCAGGGCCTCGTGGGCAAGATAGACCTCGAGGCTTACAGCTACGAGAAGAGCGCCCGCCCGGCCATCCGGCCCAGCGAGCGCACCGTCACTGAGCGCATCCCGCCCCGCATGGCCGTGCGCCGGGGTGCGGCGCTGGAAACGCCTCATGTTATGATGCTGGCCGACGACCCCGGCTGCACCCTCGTCGAGCCCATCGGCGCGCACAAGAGCGAGCTGAAAAAGCTGTACGAGGGCGAGCTGATGCAGGGCGGCGGCCACATTGCAGGCTGGGCCGTGGAAGATCCTGCGATGCTGGCACAGATCGATGCTGCACTGGCTGCACTGGGCAGCCAGGAGGCTTTCGACGCCAAGTATCCCCAGGCCAGGGGCGCAAAGCCCCTGACACTGGCTGTGGGCGACGGCAACCATTCGCTGGCCGCAGCCAAAGCCTACTGGGAGGAGCTGAAAGCCACCCTGACCCCTGAGGAGAGGGAAAAACATCCCGCCCGCTGGTGCCTGGCTGAGGTGTGCAACGTCCATTCGCCTGCGATCGAGATCGAGCCCATCCACCGCGTCCTCTTCAATGTGGACTGCGGCGCGGTGCTGCTGGCCCTCATCGCGTGGAGCGACTCCAACATGGCCGGCATCTGCTTCGGCGACTCGAAGCAGCAGGCCTTCACGCTGGCCGGCCCCCATGTGTCCAACGTCCTCAGCTTCGAGGACCCCGTCGCCCCGCTGACCGTCGGCACGGTGGACGAATTTATCGAATACTTTATGGCCCGCCACAGCGAGGCCCGGGTGGATTACGTCCACGACGAGCCCGCCGTCCGCGCCCTGACCAGGCAGGGCGGCGTGGCCTTCCTGCTGCCGCCCTTCGAGAAGAGCGATCTGTTCAAAGGCATCGTGATGGGCGGCGTGCTGCCCCGCAAGACCTTCAGCATGGGCCATGCGGAGGAAAAGCGGTATTACATCGAGTGCCGCAGAATCAAAGAATGACCAAGGAGAACCATGACTTTTAACGATTTGAAACTGTCCGCCCCCCTGCTCAAGGCTGTAAGCGAGGCAGGCTATGAGACCCCCTCGCCCATCCAGGCTTCGGCCATCCCGCCGGTGCTGGAAGGGCGCGATCTGATGGGCTGCGCCCAGACCGGCACCGGCAAGACTGCTGCCTTTGCGCTGCCCATGCTCGACCGGCTGAGCGCCGCCGCCCCCCGCAAGAAGGGCGCTGTCCGCGCCCTCATCCTCACCCCCACCCGTGAGCTGGCTCTCCAGATCGGCGAGAGCTTCGACGCCTACGGCAAGTACCTTAAACTGCGCAGCACCGTCATCTTCGGCGGCGTGGGCCAGGCCCCGCAGGTGGAGGCCATCCGAAAGGGCGTGGACATCCTCATCGCCTGCCCGGGCCGTCTGAATGACCTCATCGGACAGGGCCATATCGACCTGTCGAACCTCGAGGTCTTCGTGCTGGACGAGGCCGACCGGATGCTGGACATGGGCTTTGTGCATGACGTGAAGAAGGTCATCGCAAAGCTGCCCGCAAAGCGCCAGAACCTGATGTTCAGCGCCACCATGCCCAAAGAGATCGAGCAGCTGGCCGCAGGCATCCTGCACGACCCTGCCTTCGTGAAGGTGGACCCCGTGTCCAGCACGGTGGAGCGCATCGACCAGAGCCTGTATTTCGTCGAGAAGGGCAACAAGAAGTTCCTGCTGCCCTGGCTCATCAAGAATCTGACCCCGCCGGTGCAGAATGCGCTGGTGTTCAGCCGCACCAAGCACGGCGCGGATAAGATCGCCCGCGATCTGACCAAGCAGGGCATCACCGCCGCTGCGATCCACGGCAACAAGAGCCAGACCGCCCGTGTGGCGGCGCTGGAAGGCTTCAAGGAGGGCAAGACCAGGGTGCTGGTGGCCACGGACATCGCCGCCCGCGGCATCGACATCAGCGAGCTCTCCCATGTGTTCAACTACGACCTGCCCGAGGTGCCGGAGACCTACGTCCACCGCATCGGCCGCACCGCCCGCGCGGGCGCAGACGGCACGGCAGTGAGCTTCTGCGCACCCGAAGAGATGGAATATCTGGCCGGTATCGAAAAGCTCAACCGCCGGAAGATACCGGTGGTGTCCGGCCACCCGTGGGATGGCGTACCCGCCCCCGTAAAAGCAGCCCCGCCGGTGCGGGGCCGCAAGCCCAAGGCCGAACAGCCTACCCCCGAAAAGACCGAAACTCCCAAGGCGGAAAAAGCCGCCAAACCCGCTGCACCCGAAAAAAAGAGTGCGGCCAAGCCCTCTGCGGCAAAAAAGCAGAAGGCCCCCAAAATCGAAGCAAAAGAGGAACGACTCATGGATGATAACAAGCGCACCCCCGGCGGACGCGACAACAGCCGCCGTAACAATAACAACCGCCCCCGCCGCGAGGGCAATGCCCCCGCACAGGGCGCAGGCCGCGGCAGCAACGCCCAGCCGAAGTTCGACCCCCATTTTGTGAGCGCCCCGGAGGCCACCCCGCTCCGTTCCGCCAAGAAGAACGCTGCCACCCCCGCCGCTCCGGTCCAGACCATCCCCACCGCGATGCAGAACCGCCAGCCCGCCCAGCGCAGTGAGAACAATGGCCGTAATGGTGCAGGCCGCAGCCCCCGCAATGAGCGGAACGACCGCAGCGCCCGCCCGGCTCAGCCTGCCCAGCAGAACAGCCAGCGCAATGAGAACCGCAATGGCCGCAGCAACAACCACAATGAGCAGAGCGGCGCAGGCCGTGCGTCCCGCGCCCCCAAGGCAGAGCAGTCCGGCCGCAATAACCGCAGCCGCAGCAATAATGTCCCGACGAAGGACGAAGACCCGGGCCTCGTGCTCATCAGCCGCCGCCCGCCGCAGCAGAAGTTCACCAGCTTTGAGGAGTATATGAACGCCCACGGCGGCGAGACGGCTCCCATCGAGGACCACAGCGAGGAAGTGTGATGGCAGAGGGATTCGCCCCGTGGTGCTGCCCGCTGTGCGGCGCACCGCTTGCCGGGGATAACGCACTGAAATGTCCCTCTGGCCACAGCTTCGACCGGGCCAAAGAGGGCTACTGGCATCTGCTGCCGGTGCAGAACACCCGTACCAAGGCCCCCGGCGACAGCAGGGAGATGGTCGCTGCCCGCCGCGCGTTCCTGAGCGCGGGCTACTACGGCATCTTCGGGCAGGCGCTGGGAGAACTCTGCCTCGAGTACGGTCAGCCGAAAGCCGGAAAGCCGCTCCGCCTGTTGGACGCAGGCTGCGGCGAGGGCTGGTATGACCGGTGCATCGCCCGGCAGTTCGAAGAGGCGGGCCTCCCGCTGGAATTGGCCGGTTTTGACATCGCAAAGCCAGCCGTGCGTCTGGCTGCGAAGGCCCTGCCCTCGGCCCGGTACGCCGTGGCGTCCAGTTTCCATCAGCCGGTGCGCACAGGCTGGGCAGATGTGCTGCTCAACTGCTTCTCGCCCTTCGCGCAGGAGGAGTTTCTCCGCGTCCTGCGCCCCGGCGGACGGCTCATCTACGCCGTGCCGGGTGCAGAGCATCTCTTCCAGATGAAGGCCGTCCTCTACGAAAAGCCTTACAAGAACCCGGTGCAGGAAGTGGCGTATCCGGGCTTTGAAGCCATCGGAGAGCGGGAAGTCTCCGGCAGCATCACGGTGCCTGCCGGGCAGCTGGAAGCCCTCTTCGCCATGACGCCCTACTACTGGAAAACGCCCCGGGACGGCGCAGCCCGTCTCGCGGCACTGCCGGAATTGACAACGGACATCTCGTTCCGGTTCCTCGTATTTGAAAAGAAATAGAAGCAAAAAGAGCGTGTGCTGCGGGCACACGCTCTTTTTGCTTTATGAGTACATCAGACAGGAATGGAAGTTGGTTACTTGTCGGCCTTCTTCTCGGCCTTGGGCAGCAGGTTTGCACGCTCGAGGGCCGGGCGCAGGGCCAGATAGAGGATGACGACGCAGACGGTGGAGGCCACGCTGTTCACGAAGGTGACGCCGCCGGTGATCTTGGTCAGAGCCTTGGCGATGGTGTACTCCTGGCCGAAGATGTAGACATTGCGGAAGTAGCCGAGGAACGGGTCGGTGAAGACATTCAGCAGCAGGCCGGAGGCGGCTGCGACGATCACCTTGGCCAGATAGCCGGGGGTGTGCTTGTCCAGCTCACGGAGCTTGAACACCTTGTGAGCGACCGCACCGCAGGTGATGCCGATGATGAACTTCAGGACGAAGGTGCGCTTTCTGCGTCAGCGGAGGTGAGAAACCGGTTCGCACCATTTCATTGGAGGCAATCCGCGAACGACTGAATGTTATCCATCAGCATGGCATCAAAAATGTGCGTGTACTCGACCGCACTTTCAACTATAATAATAAGCGAGCCAAAGAACTTCTTCACCTCTTCCGTGAATATGCCCCGGACATCTGTTTCCATTTGGAAATTCACCCGGCACTTCTCTCCGAAGAATTAAAAGAAGAACTCGCTATTTTACCTAATGGTTTGCTACACCTCGAAGCAGGTATTCAAAGCCTTCGTGAACCCGTATTAGAGAAAAGCCGACGTATCGGAAAATTATCTGATGCCCTTCAAGGTCTGAAATATCTTTGTTCCCTTAAGAACATGGAGACACATGCTGACTTAATAGCCGGTCTTCCTCTCTATCACCTATCCGAAATATTTGAAGACGTTCGTACACTTGCCGAATATGGTGCAGGGGAAATACAACTGGAATCATTAAAATTACTTCCCGGCACGGAAATGCGAAGAAGGGCGGAAGAGTTAGGCATCCAATACTCTCCTCTCCCTCCCTACGAAGTTTTGCAGACTAAAAAAATTTCCGTAGAAGAATTGCAAACCGCCCACTATCTGTCCCGTCTTTTAGACGGATTCTATAATACACCTACATGGCGAAGTCTGACTCGTACCCTCATTTTGGATAATCCGCATTTCCTGCACGAGTTACTTGACCATCTAATACAGACAGATGTCATCGACACTCCTTTGAGTCTGGAAAAAAGGGGACTTATCCTCTATAATTTCTGCAAGAATCATTATCCCGATTACGTGACACAAGTCAGTATTGCATGGATAGAAGCCGGTATGTCGTTAAAGAAAATCCCCGCTGAAAAAGTAAAGACAAAACGCCAAGTTCCTCCCGATAATTGGGAAATTATATATGGCTCATATCGTGAGAACCTCCGGTTATGTTTTCTTCCTATTGACGAAGAAGGACATGGCTATTGGTTCGGATTTGAATCGGAGATTCAGAAGATAGAACCGGTATTTAAAGCAAAAAGATTATCTTAAATACAAAACATTAAAGAATGATAACAAGAACTATGAGTCCTACAATGCTCAGAAAAAAAGTGGTTGTAATTATAACATCTATATTTTTCCACCTCATTTTTTCTCTCAATATCATTCAAGATTTATGAAAGATGAACCAATCAAGAAACTAGAACTTATCACTCAATACATAAAAAAACAGCTATATAGGTTTTGTTTCCATAGGTGCGACTGGACACGATAAATGTGCTTAATACACCTATACAAAAAAAAGAAAAGTATTCTCATATTATGTGAAATACCCATTATTTATTGATTACATAAAGCAGCATTTTCACTTTTTCACCGTCCATAGAATAAACTATACTAGCACACTATATGGACGCTTATAAATATCAGTTAGGTACTCTTTGTCTATTATTACTCCCCTTATCCGTAGCAGGACAAGAGTGGAGCAAACAAGATTCATTGAGGCTACAGCAAGCATTAAATTCTGAGCAAGAAATCAGATTCAACAAGGAATTCGTAAAGAAAACAGAACAAAACATGTTATATCATACAAAACCCTTTGTTGACTTTGATCCAACATTACCGATTCTTAAATCAACAATCATATCTCCGAAATTACCTTTTCATACTCATAACATCTTTCGACAGACCAATTCAACTTTCTTACCCACTTATTCACGGCTCAAAATAAACAAAAATTTCACTCTGCATAGTAAAAGTAACTTTAGTGAAAGTTCAAACCACTTTCATATCCAAACTCAAATGGATTATAAGCTCTCTAAAAAATGGTTTCTTAGCATATATGGTAAACAAAATCTGGACACCCGAAGATATCGTGGACTTTCCTCTGAAGCAATACCAACCACACTAGGCAGCGACATTGTTTTAAAAGTAGGTAAAGGCTGGAAATTGAAAACCGGCGTACAATATCAATACAACACCATACAAAAAAGATGGGAATGGGTGCCTCAGATCTGTATTTCTTATGAATGGTAAAAAAGGAATCACATGATAAACGATTTCATTTTCCATTTATTCTCGTACCTTTGTAGTACGATTAAAAAACATCCTATAATAATGAAGAACTTTATCAAGGGATTCCGGTTTACTCCCTCCAATTACCCGGCTGAAGTAGAAGCGAAAATACAGAAATACAGAAAACAAGGTTACAAACTCCCACCGCGCAAAGTACTGCGTACTCCCGAACAACTGGAAGGAATCCGTGAGAGTGCCAAAATCAATACTGCCCTGTTGGATTATATTTCGGAGAATATCCGTGAAGGAATGTCAACTGAAGAAATCGATGTCATGGTATATGACTTCACCACAAAGCACGGTGCCATCCCTGCTCCTCTTAACTACGAAGGATTTCCTAAAAGCGTCTGTACCAGTATCAATGATGTGGTATGCCACGGTATTCCCAGCAAAACAGAAATACTGCAAAGCGGAGATATCATCAATGTAGATGTTTCTACCATTTACAAAGGATATTTCTCCGACGCATCCCGTATGTTTATGATCGGTGACGTAAGTCCCGAAATGCGCAAACTGGTTCAAGTGACTAAAGAGTGTATGGAAATAGGTATAGCCGCCGCACAGCCTTGGAAACAATTAGGAGATGTAGGCGCCGCTATTCAGGAACACGCAGAAAAGAACGGATTCAACGTGGTACGCGATCTTTGCGGGCATGGTGTAGGAATGCAGTTTCATGAAGCACCGGATGTGGAACATTTCGGACGCCGGGGAACAGGAATGATGATCGTTCCGGGCATGACCTTCACCATTGAACCGATGATAAATATGGGTACTTATGAAGTATTTGTTGACGAAGCTGACGGATGGACGGTATGCACAGATGACGGACTGCCCTCTGCCCAATGGGAGAATATGATTCTGATTACTGAAACCGGAAATGAAATTCTGACTTATTGATGGAACTGATTCTACTTATTGTTATTGCCGCATTAGCAGTAATCTCGATTGTACTATCACTGGCAAAAGGAAATAATCATGCGCAAGCGGAACAATTACAGGCAGCCTTGCGACAGCAAATGCAAGAGAACCGCGAAGAACTAAACCGCAGTATCCGGGAACTTCGCATGGAAATGACCCAAACGCTGAATCAGAATATGCAACAATTGCAAGACGTACTGCATAAGAACATGATGACAAACGGGGAACTGCAACGCCAAAAGTTCGACACAATGGCACGCCAGCAAGAGGTCTTGATAAAATCGACTGAAAAGCGGCTGGATGATATGCGACTGATGGTGGAAGAAAAATTGCAGAAGACATTGAATGAACGCATTGGACAGTCCTTTGAAATCGTCCGCTCACAACTGGAAAATGTACAGAAGGGACTGGGAGAAATGAAATCTCTCGCACAAGACGTCGGTGGACTGAAAAAAGTATTGAGTAACGTAAAAATGCGCGGTACATTCGGTGAAGTTCAGTTAGGAGCATTGCTGGAACAGATGATGAGTCCGGAACAATATGACGCCAATGTGAAAACCAAGAAAAGCGGAACTGAATTTGTGGAATTTGCCATTAAGTTACCGGGTAAGGATGATGCGAACAGCACTGTATACCTGCCTATCGATGCAAAATTCCCGAAAGATGTATATGAGCAATACTACGACGCTTTCGAGGCAGGAGATACTGCATTGATGGAATCATCCGGCAAGCAGCTGGAAACAACCATCAAGAAAATGGCGAAAGATATTCACGATAAATATGTAGACCCGCCTTTCACCACAGACTTTGCCATCATGTTCCTGCCTTTTGAAAGCATCTATGCAGAGGTGATCCGTAGAACAAGCTTGGTAGAGACGCTACAAAAAGAATATAAAATTGTAGTAACGGGACCAACTACCCTTGGTGCTATATTGAACAGTCTTCAGATGGGATTCCGCACGCTGGCTATTCAAAAGCGTACCGGAGAAGTGTGGACAGTTTTGGGAGCAGTTAAAACTGAATTCAGCAAATTCGGAGGCCTACTCGAAAAGGTACAGAAGAACCTGCAAAGTGCCGGTGACCAA
>OGXD01002371.1_pt1 | contig 11772 bp, 7 predicted proteins | sample 1576211 | NCBI WGS metagenome assembly OGXD01 (sample SAMEA3541470, study PRJEB24748) | human gut metagenome | biome: human gut; feature: human-associated habitat; material: faeces | place: China | collected 2012
CCGAAAAGTGCCGGAGTTGTTGTAATCTCCTTAACACCTGTGACAAATACCTGAGTTACGGTTTTCATCATCGACCAGCCGTGGTCAATTCCAATTATAATATCATTCTTAAATTACTGTGTAATATTTTTAAATTTCCGACTCTCTCATCATACTATGTTAAATTGTTAATAAATCTTATAAATGCCTCTCTTCCCTTTTCATCTGTCTTGTATACACCTGCACACTCAAGCACCTGAACGAATACTTTGCCAATCTCTGATTTTATTATCTCATCAATATTGCCGCTGGTTATATCATAATTATCTTTCCAGCTTTCAACCCATTCTGCGTGCTTTTCAATCTCGCTGATTGAGCGGATATCTTCATTATTTAATAGTACATTTTTCAAAATACCCATTTCCTTATCAAGACGTGCCGGAAGTATTGCCATTCCCATAACTTCAATAAGGCCTATATTCTCCTTCTTAATATGGTGAAGGTTAGCTGACGGATGGTACACACCCCAAGGACACTCCTTAGTCGTAATATTATTCCTTAATACAAGATCCATCTCGTAATTATCAGCTTTTCTTCTACATATCGGAGTTATCGTATTATGCTGTTCACCATCAGTATTGCAGTATATGAAAGCTTCTTCATCAGTGTAGCCTCTCCATTTGTCTAATATATAATCGCAGGCATTAACAAGACTTTCTTTATTATTACTGCTGAGTCTTATTACCGACATAGGCCAGTTAAGAATTCCTGCCTTGACATCACCGAACTGCCCCATATCAAATGCATACACATACTCTGCCCTTGCCATAGGAAACTCATATGCACCACCCTGAAAATGGTCGTGGCTTAATATTGAACCGCCTACAATCGGCAGGTCAGCATTAGAACCTAATGTATAATGAGGAAATTTTTCCGTGAACTCGATAAGCTTCTTAAATGTACTCTTATCAATCTTCATAGGTATATGCTTGTCATTAAACACTATGCAATGTTCGTTATAATATACATATGGCGAATACTGCATATAATATTTCTCGCCGCTTAATTCAAGCGGTATAACCCTCAAATTCTGTCTTGCAGGATGTGACAGCGTACCGGCATAACCTTCATTTTCCTTACACAAAAGGCACTTTGGATAACCGCTTGCCGCCATCTGTCCCTGCTTAATTATATCCTTCGGGTCTTTCTCCGGCTTTGACAGATTAATCGTTATATCTATAGTGCCATATTCTGAATTGTACTTCCATTTCTGGTCCTTCTCAATCCTATCACACCTTATATAATTGCAGGCTTTATTAAGTTCATAGAAATAGTCTGTCGCAAACTTGGGACTATTATTATAAAGCTCCTTAAAATGCTTTCTTACAACTGAAGGCATTGGAGTAAGTACACCCATTATCTTAGTGTCAAATATATCCCTGTTAAGCTGGGTATCTTCAATAAGTCCGTCTTTTATGGCTGTTTCAAGGCAGTCTGAGAGAATTTCGGATATTCTCCTTGTAGTATACTTCTTACTATCAACATCGCCATTAATTACATCACTGTCTGTATCCAGTCCGATTTTTTCAAAGACTTCCAGCAGTCTGTTAGTTACATATATCTTGTCATCATCTTCTATCAGTTCATTCATTAAAGCATAATTAACAAGCTCTAATATAAGACTGTCTATATCTCTCATATTATTCTGACACCTCCGCAATGTCTGATTTGTAATATCATACTTGCACCATCACCAAATATCTTATCCATATTTCTTCTGTATTCATCTACGGCATTATCTTTGACAATTGCAAGTATTGTTCCTGCAAATCCACCTCCGTGAACCCTGCATACTCCATTACTGTATGCACCATTACTATATGAACCATTATCACCTAAGAATATTTCACTCATCATAAGTCCAAGTGAAACGCCCTGATTGGCAGTATCTTTGGTTGAATATATATTTTGAAGATATTTGTAAGATGAATCACCAGACTTTGATACCAGCCTTAAGAATTCATCAATATTTCCAGATGTAAGAGCCTTTACTTCATTTTCTACTCTATCATTTTCCTCTATAAAATGAACTGCTCTTAGTATGCTCCTGTCACCGAACTTCTCCTGTAGCTCTTTAAAATTATCAAGTATATCCTTTAATGTAATGCCACGAAGAACCTCCTGCCCGAAATAACTTGCAACTGCATTCATCTCACGACGGATATCTGCATAATCATCTGTCAAATCCTTATGTGAACCTTTAGTATCAGTTATACACAGGCTGTAACCGAATTTTTTCATATCCACAGCAAGCTTATTAACAACTGGATTTTCGTTATTGTTAAAATCAATATAGACCATATTTCCAACCGAACATGCCATCTGATCCATAAGTCCACAAGGCTTGCCAAAATACTCATTCTCTGCCATCTGTCCGATAACTGCAATATCTTCTGCTGATACTTTTCCGGCATTATAAATATGTGACTGTATTGTTCCTATAAGTGTTTCAAATGCCGCAGATGATGAAAGCCCTGCTCCCATAGGCACATCACTTGTTATAAACGCATCAAATGCTCCTGCCTTGAAACCTTTTTTCTTAAAGCCGGCAATCACACCTTTAACAAGTGCCTTAGTGGTTGAGTATTCATCCTTATTAATATCCGTATCTGATAATGCCACTTCTATCATTGGATAATTGTCTGACACAATTCTTATAATCCCGGCATTAACACCACTATGCCCAGATAAACTGCCTTCCTCTGACATACTATCCTTGGAATTCACTGGTCTTACTACTGCGATAATATCCAGATTAATAGAAGCCGCAAGAACTTTTCCATTCTGGTGGTCTGTGTGGTTACCGCCAATCTCACTTCTTCCCGGTGCACTGAATATAAGCACATCTCCTTCACCATATAACTGTGTGAAGCGGTTCAGAGCATTAATATATCTTTTTTTCTGATATTCAAGCTGACTTTCATCAATATATAGATCCTTTAATATATTATCAATACCGCCCGAACTAATTACTTCAGTTAATTCAGTAGTATTATATAATTGTGATGTAACCATCATCTTCTACCTCTTCCATAAAGTATAATCTCGTTGCAAAGTCTTGAAAAAATCGGACATTTTCATTATATCCAGTTGCACTGAATGCCTGCTTTAACCTGACACCCGAATACATAAGTGTATCTCCATAAGCTATGTAATCTTCTGTTTCCCCGTCCATTTTCTTAAGCTTTGACAGTATATCCTGTAACATAGAACCCTGCTTAATATGTATTGGTGATACTGTATTAACAAGCTCCCCGAATTCTTTAATATCATATTGAAGTCTTCTGTTATAAAAATGGTACTTTCTGGTCTCATCAAGTCCTTTAGCCCTGTAACAGGCATACTGTGTATTAGGTATAACGTGTTTTTGCATAATTAATCCGACAGCTTTCTTCTTATCTGTTGATACTACTGTCCATTCTGCCCTGTTGCCTTTACCATTATTTAATACACTGGCATTACCTGCATTTTCTTCTTCAAAGCTTTCTGTCCTGTAAAATGTACCAGTAAAGAATACATTTCTTAACTTCTTGTACAGTTCAATCTGACATTTCACAGCATTTAATTCCTCTTTATTCATATCACACATATTACATTCATAGCCAAGAAGCCCAAATGCAGCAACTGCAAATCTGCTCTCTAACGGCATATTTCTTAATGTCTGATGATTAGGGCTTGCCGATACATGGGCTGAAATACACGATAACGGATAACCATAGCTGTAATTATACTGAATCTGTGCCCTGCAAAGTGCATCTGTGTTATCACTTGCCCATATCTGCGGAAAATAGCATAACATTCCCAGATCAAATCTGTTGCCGCCTGCCGCACAGCCCTCAAATAATATGTCAGGAAATCTATTAGTAAGCTCCTTCATACATCTGTATAAACCACACACATATCTATGTGATACTTCCTTCTGCCTGTCAGGCGGCAGATTTTTAGAATAATAATCACTGAATATTCTATTCATATCCCATTTTACATAAGATATATCTGCTGATGAGAACACCTCACTCATCTTCTCAATTATATAGTCCTGAACAGATTCATAGGTTAAATCAAGGATTCTCTGGTTTCGTCCCTCTGAATGTTCTACATCTGGTATTTCAATTACCCATTCAGGGTGTGCCTCATATAATCGGCTGTTCACACTCACCATCTCAGGCTCAACCCATATTCCAAATTTAAGCCCGGATTCTTTTATCTTATCAGCGATGCCAGCTATTCCATTTGGAAGCTTTCTGCTATTCGGTGTCCAGTCACCTAATGAACTTGTGTCGTCATTTCTCTCACCAAACCAGCCATCATCCATAACGAACAATTCAACACCTGTATCCTTAGCCGCCTTTGCAAGCTTCACAAGCTTTCTTTCATTAATATTAAAGTATGCCGCTTCCCAGCTATTAATAAGAACAGGCCTTTCTTTGTCACGCCAGCTTCCACGCACAATGTGCTTTCTTACAAATTCGTGCATATTATGACTCATCGAATTATACCCCTGGTATGAATAAGTAAGCACAGCCTCCGGAGCTTCAAAGCATTTTCCTGCTTCAATAATATAAGAAAATGTAGCTGGATTAATTCCCGATACAAGCCTTAATTTACCATATGAATTAACCTGTGCCGCTTCATAATGATTGCCGCTGTATATAAGATTAAATCCATAACATTCACCATAATCTTCTGTCGTTGAACTTCTTCCTATCATAAAAAATGGATTAGCTCTGTTCGATGATGTTCCTGTTACAGACTCATTTACATACTTACCGGCACGAAGGGGTATTCTGCTTCTATTCATCTCCCTTGCCCACGCACCATTAAAGAATGACAATTCATAATCACTCTCGTTTAAATCAAGCTGCATACTCATTAATCTTTCAAGCCTTACGCTCTCATTTCCTGAATTAACAAGCTTGGCACTTCTTGTTATAATGTCACATTTTTCATATACATAATAATGAAGCTCCAGTGTGAGATTATAATTCCTGTCCTTAAGATAGATAACGAGCTGTTCAACCTCTCCATTATCATCATAAGACCCCGGAAGCGTATCGTATTCTTCCTTGCCCTGTATAATCTCTGCCCTGTCAAACACCATATCCGTTGTACTGCTTCCATTAGGATATGTGACTTCGATAAAAGGCTCTCTTATATCGCCTTTTCCCAATGATGACATTTCAAGGCACACATCTTCCAGCGAATAAGACGAATAATCTTTATTGTATACATTAGTATTACCCGGAATAAATGTATGCTTCTCTGTCATCACAGCCTCATTGGCGTGTAACTTTCTTCCATAATACAAATGCTCCAACTGCCCGCTTCCAAGCATGGCAAATACATAAGATGTATTGTCAGTATCAAGCACATACATATTATTATTAATCGTTATCATTAATGGCTCTCCTTAATTCTTTCCGTTATCTCTTCCATTTTCTGCTCTGTTAAAATGTACTTTCTGTGGAAGTAAAATACTGCGATAAGCAGACCTATTATCGGAATTACTGTCATTGTCATTCTAAGTCCTACTACCGAACCACCAGCCACAGCATCTGTAACCGCATCTGTATTGCTGCTTAACCTGCACACTGAAAGGCATATTGACACAACTAATGCGGCTATGCCTGAAGCAAGCTTTACAACAAATGTCTGCATTGAAAATATAACGCTCTCATCTCTTCGCTTATTCTTAAATTCGCCATAATCAACCGTATTCGCCAGAAATATAGTCGTTAAGACTAATAACATTCCATTTGCCGCAAATATGAAAAATGCTGGAATAAACAAAATAAACACACTCGACATTGATGTGAATATAAGAATAAATAAAACTATATAACCAGCAATAGCCATAACAAAACTTACATAAAATATCTTTATTGTGTTCAAAAACTTTCTAAGAAGCGGAAACAATACCATCATTGATAATATCTGTATTGCACCACCAAATGTATTAAATAGTGTATAGCCGTTGTACCAGTCTGCACCGCCAAAATCATATTTAAAGAAATATATGACAAGGTTAGAAGTTATGTACACAGATGTATTGATAAGAACAATTGTTATAACCACTGTAACAGCCTGATCATTCTGAAAAAGTGCCTTGAACATCTGCTTTACTGATACTGTTTCAACATCAACTGTTGATTTTTCCCTAATATTAAAGCAGGTAATAAGTATTGCAGCAAAGAACAGTATTGATATTATAAGTGCAAACCATTTAAAACCTGCATATTCATTGCCCTTTCCAAGCATATATACACACTGCATTGTAATAATTGTAACAAGTGCTGAACCTACACCTGCACAGGAACGTGCCATCGTTGACATATTCTCTCTTTCCTTACCGCCCTCTGTAAAAGCTGGTATCATTGACCAATAAGGAATATCCATCATTGTGTAAGTAACGCCCCACAAAACGTAAGTTACTGCGGCATAAGCAACAAGTCCGCCGCCATCAAGTGTTGGTGGTGCAGAAAACATCAGAAACAATACAACAGCATTAAGCAATGTTCCAATAAACAGCCATGGTCTGAACTTTCCCCATCTGGTTCTTGTCTTTGCAACAACTACACCCATTATAGGGTCGTTAAATGCGTCAAATACTCGTGCCGCAAGAAGTATAATCCCCATTGCTATCGCACTAACCCCAAGTATATCCTGATAATAATACAGAATATAACTTGCACAAAACATATAAACCATATCCTTGCCAACTGCACCTATGCCATAAGATGCCATTTCTTTCTTATTAAGCCCCATACGCTACCTCTTTTCTTTCTATATGTCTGATTTCTTCATATTTTTTAAGTGTCTGATTTCTGCACGCCGTATTAAATGTCTGATTTCTTCATATTCACTGCTAATTTGACAGCCTCATATGCACCATTATATATACCCATCTGTTTATTCTTCTTGATGTTCTCACACATATCTGTAATGTATGTATCATCTTCCATAAACAGCTTTATCATCTGTAAAGTATGAGGTATATCCCTGCACTCAAGTGTTCCGTCACCTATCTCTGCTGAATGAACAGCACCCCACTGTTCGTGTCCGCCAACTCTCTTTATAAATAACTTTGGCACTGGATAGAATGCTAATTCACTTGGTTTGGTAACAAGCACATCTGCACTTCTCATCAAAAGGTTAGTACAATACACTGCCTCAAATATATTCTTATGATAAAAGCCGTGGATACCTGTTATATTATCAGATGTATCTTCACTTGAATTATCTGCTATAATATTCTTAGAATTATCATCTCTATTGTTATCTGTCACTACATCAGAATTGTTTATCTGGCTGGCTGATAATGTTTTCGTGGCAAATGCCTTCGTATCTTTCCAGTTGTCAAAATGCTCAGTTGCCAGTTCTCTCATCTGTGGGATATCTCTTATAAGTTCGTCCCATACATTTTTATAATCACCAACATTAACATATAACACTGCCTTATTCTTCTTAATATAAGGAATAAGGTATTTAATTATATGGGCAAATATCTCTTTCTGTGCACCTGCGCCACCAATTGTAAGCAGAAATCTCATAGGCTTTCCGTTCTGTTTTCTTGCTATTCTTGCATTGCAGTCAGCCTCAATATTAGCTACAAGCTCGTGGTCGATATAATGTCCTGTGTATACAAGACTATCTGCTGGCATTTCATTTAACACCTTATTGCCGTCCATTCCATTAAGTATCCTGTAACCTTGATAAGCATAATGAGTCTGGACTGTATGAATACTTCCTTCTGACAAATGCAATGCCATTGGCCAGTTATCCGGTATTGCATTAACAACATTTTTCATACCTGCGTGTACTGCCGCCTGTGCCGGCCATACATGAGTTGCAATAACCGGAATATCTTTAGGAACATTCTTATATACAGGTGCCATAAGCTCGGCATTCTTCTGGTCTGAAGCGTTATAGGAAAGCTTCCTGAAACCCTCGTAATTCATTGGTTCCCACACCAGTCTGTTAAACAGCCTGCTCTTTTGTGATAACCTTGAACCAAGTGAATACAGGTCGTTCTGTGCCCTTATAACTTTAGTACAGGTTGTATTATCATAAGAATTAAGATCCATCCAGTAAGGAACATATCCAAGTGCATTAGCCGCTGAAGCAATCGCCATTGATATTCTGTAATGTCCAAAACCCATTCTTATATTGCCAACTATAATACCTTTATCAGTATCAAATTCTTCTTTATTACCGTTAGATACGCTTGCAGGCTTATCTGCAACCCTCACATCATACACGCCAAGCATATCACCTATGTATTTGTTCTTCTTTATTGTCACCTTATAGTCGGCATTGCTGTCATCACCATATTTTCTTGCATATTTTTTTTTTGAATTAATAGCTTTTCTATATGCCTTTCTATCAATTTCATTGTTAAATATAACCTTTGATTTGTCCTGCATTATATATTCCTCCTTTTTATTTTCAATGACTTTCCTTAACTGCCACGCCATCTAATAATATTCCAACAATCTCATCAAGTCCCTGTGTATATGTCATTCCTGCCCTCATAAGAATATCTCTTTGGAAAAATTGTTCTATTGATGCCTCCATCATCATCTTAAACATCAATAAATTAACCGGTCTTATCACTCCTTCCTCAATCCCATGTTCCAAAAGCTTAATCGTTGTCTCCCAGCCATTCTCCAGACGTTCTTCAACGTGTCTGTATATCTCCGGGAATTTGTCTTTTAACATATACAATTGTCTTAAATCAATATCTTTATAACTCTCAGGCATAACTCCAAGAATACGTCTTATCTTCTCAATTGTTGATAATGTATCATCTTCTATTATCTTTGATTCGCTCTCTTTAATCGTGTCAAACAGATAATCTACCATCTCCATAAACAGAGTGTTCTTATCTTTAAAAATTGTATATATTGTCTTCTTACTCATTGCAAGAATAGAAGCAATATCGTCCATTGTAAATTTAAGGCCTTTTTGATTAAATGCCTGTATCGTTGCCTGTAAAATCTTCTCTTTATTATCCATAATGCTCCTTTTAATGTTGTGTATCAGTGACGCTTATAAAACAAAAAATCAAGGAAACTATTTCTTTTGTTTTAGTTTCCTTGATTGTATCACATTATTTTATTGGGTACAATTGCTATTTTCATATAATTATTTCAAATATTTTTAGCAGTTTTGTATAATTTATTGTATATTTTTCAATATAGGCCGATATATTTTTAACACAATAACGCATATAATTCCGATGATGAGCCACATAATTAGCTAACGGATCAATATGATCTGTCTCACCCACATTATTCTGCCAATTATCACCGTACGTTTTCTTAGCATCACTTTGTTTTTTCTTAACTAATCCAGATTTTTCTGTAATACACCGATTAATTCATCAATAACTATTGGTTTAGTTAAGAATCCATCCATACCGCATTCCAGTGCTTTCTTTTTGTCCTCATCAAATGCATTGGCAGTCATGGCAAGAATGGTAATTCCAGCCAGTGCCGGGTCATTCAGAGCACGTATCTGGCGGGTAGCCTCATATCCATTCATTACCGGCATCTGCACATCCATCAGCACCAGATCATAATCACCCGGCTTCGAATTCTTAATTTTCTTAACTGCCTCTGCTCCATTTACGGCAGTATCAACCTGGCATCCATATCCATTAAGAATCTCCACTGTAATTTCACTGTTTAGTTCATTATCTTCCACAAGCAATATACATCTGCCTCTGAAATCTGAACCTGATGCTAAAGGGCGTGTATCCTCTGCTTCTGCCTGCATCTGTCCAATGGCAATCATCAACGTATCTCTGATATCTGACATGAACATTGGTTTTGCACAGAAAGCAGTTACCCCTGCAGCTCTGGCTTCCACTTCGATATCTGACCATTCATAAGCAGTCAGGATAATGATTGGTGTATCATCACCAAGGCTGCGAATCTGGCGGGTGACTTCAATGCCATTCATATCCGGCAGACGCCAGTCGATGATATAAGCGTGGAATGCATCTCCCAGTTCCATAGACTGTCGTGCACGAAGAACAGCTTCCTTTCCGGAAAGTGTCCATTCTGAACGCATTCCAATCCTCACAAGCATTTTTGTCACACTGTCACAGGTATTGAAATCATCATCTACAACCAGTGCCTTAAGGCCTTCCAGTTCTGCAATCTTCTCTGTCTGATGCTGCTTAAACTGAATCCGAAATGGCAGACGGACAATAAATTCAGTACCTTTGCCCTGTTCTGTCTGAACCTCAATCGTTCCACCCATCATATCTACAATATTCTTGGTAATGGCCATGCCAAGTCCTGTACCCTGAGTCCTGCTGACTGTGGAAGTACGCTCTCTCTCAAAAGGAGAAAAAATCTTCTTTACAAATTCTGTACTCATGCCGATTCCGTTATCCTTTACCCGGATCTCGTACAGTCCACTGTCCTTTACTGTCCCTGGGAACTGCTTCAACCTTACAGAAATAGTTCCTCCTGCAGGAGTAAATTTAACTGCATTAGACAAAAGATTTAAAAGTACCTGATTCAGTCTTGTCTTATCACAATAAACATCCTCATTTGTCACATCCATTGCATCCATATAAAGATCCAGCTGCTTTGCATAAATCTGCCCACTTATGATGGTCTTCAGATCATGAAGTACATCCGACAGGCTTACCTCAGTTTCTTCCAGATGAATTTTTCCACTCTCGATACGGCTCATATCCAATATATCATTTATCAGTGAGAGAAGATGATTACTGGAGGAAAGAATCTTGCCCAGATAATCCCGGACTCTTTTTTTATCATCAATATTACTTACCGCCAGTGTGGTAAAACCGATAATCGCATTCATTGGTGTGCGGATATCGTGAGACATATTGGAAAGGAAAGTACTCTTTGCCCTATTTGCCGTCTCTGCAGCACGTACTGCCTCAGAAAGTGCCTGATTCATTTTCCAGTCAGCAGTACGATCTGACATAACCAGGATATATTTCTTTTTACCGTTTACTTCACTGCCCATTGCAATATTATGAAACCATCGTTGTTCCCCTGTTTTCTGATGAACACATTCAAAATCCCATTCCTTCTGTTCATCAACCTGGATCTTCTCCAGATAATTTTTCTTAGGATCTTCCGATTTTTGAGGATGCATTCTCCACAGAACACAAATATCTTTGCGAATCTGTTCTACTGTAATGCCCAGCAGCTTTTCCACATTCGGACTGACGTAATCTGTCTTATATGTTTTCGCATCCAGCATCAGGAAAACATCATCCACATTCATGGAAAGCTTCTGAAACAGCTCTTCCCTGTACAGGATCTCCGTATCTTTTTTCTTCAGGCTTACCCTGCTTTTCCTTAGGATCAGCCAGATAAAAAGACCGGCAACACTCAACGCTACTATGCCTGCAAGCATCATGGTACTGTGCTGCAGAACATCCATGCTGGCATTAACAATCTCAGCCTTTACAAGTCCCAGAAATACCCAGTCCTGAATTTCTGATTTTTCATAAACCAGATAATGGCTCTTTCCATCCAGATTTACCAGCATCGCATCGGTATCTCCTGCTTTAAACTTCTCTGAAAGTTCAAGGATCTCTTTTTCCGGGATATTGGAATGCTCCCTGAGAACGCCAAAGAAATTATATGCATTTCCCCATTCCTTAAAAGAATGATCCACGACAACACGGCCATCCGGATGATGTTATCCTCGCCTCTATCATGGCTTTCAGTTGCCTACCCATCA
>OGXD01002378.1_pt1 | contig 11748 bp, 12 predicted proteins | sample 1576211 | NCBI WGS metagenome assembly OGXD01 (sample SAMEA3541470, study PRJEB24748) | human gut metagenome | biome: human gut; feature: human-associated habitat; material: faeces | place: China | collected 2012
ACGGACTGTGCACGTAGCCCGTGCTGACGATGTCGGCTTTCAACTTTTCATCTACCTGGGCATGAAGCAAAACGCAGCAACCGATAACTAAATCAAAAAGCAAAAAGATAAGTTTTATTACATTCTTCATCATATTATAATTATTAAGTTATAAGGTGATTAAAGCATAAAGGAGAAGAAAATTAGTACAAATATATGAGGAACTATGCCTAATCTCAATTTTCAACAAGTCTTTGAATAGTTGTTTGAGTGGCATACTCTCTACTAATACAATAAGTTTCTCCATATACAGTAGTAACATATGCCCTAAGTTCAGAAGTTACAGGACTACCAAAAATAACTTTAGCAGCATCTCCTTCGGAAGCAAGCAAAAACATGCCTGTAGTCCCCCATTCATATTTCAGAATAGGGTGATTGCCGACAACACGTACCATATACACGTCAACTCCAAAGCGCTTTACCTCTGTTGGGTAATTAACAAAATCTCCTTCAAAAAATCGAGGATACAAATAACTTATCGCTGATTTATCTCCCTCACTAAACCCAGACCATTGATATTCGGCAGTTCCTCCATTCATCACAGAATAGGGATCTGAATCAAAAGTTCCAGTAATACCATTGGCCACAGATTCACCCAATGATTTCCAATTTGTATGCCTTAGTCCGAAGCAATGTCCCAACTCATGTACCATATTATATATCTTCTGAAGTCTTGGAATGGTTTTGTTATAATCATAATCCAAATTTATCCAAATAGAGGAACCTGGTTTTCCATTCATAGGCCAAGAGCCTGCCGCAATAGTATTGTTCGGTAAAGGAGCGCTAGCATCACTACGGATGAGTATATCCGGATTGGCAGCTGTAGTATAAGTCATTTTAAGGTTACTAAGAGGATTCCACAGATTGATGGCTTCCTGTATTTCATCTCGCCAATCATCCACACCTGATGCAGGTATCGAGCTATCAACACCAACGGTAATTGCTCTTTGTTTGGGGTGACCAATTAAACCGGTAGTATGATAAGCCTGCCTTGTTTGTGGTTGACTATAAGTGACAAGTTTACTTTTTTCAAGGTATATATCACCTTGAATAAGATAACCTGACTTCAACTCTACCACATCTAAAGTATCGAATCCAAGTGATTGGATTATACACATACCATCTTCTATTGAAACGCTTTGCTGTTCTTCTTGTTCTTCAAAGTCAACAGTTTCCAACTCATTATAACAAGCGCTCATAAACATTAAAAACATAGAATAGCATAATATAAACAAGCCATTCACGAGATATTTTGAATTCATAATAATCAATTATTATATTAAACAAAAAATACATAAAGGGAAATATGAAATATGTTTTTCATACTTACCCTTAAAAAAACAGGATGGAAATTTGTACGAAATAGAAAGATGACTTTATCTTTGAAGAATATTAAAGCTGGCCGGACTTTTTATTTTGACGGAATACAGAGATTGTTAGTATAAAAATAAAAGATTAAATTTAGGTTTTATGGTTAAAAGTTATGCTTGTGCAGGCATTTTATTGTTTGCGATAGGATTATTCCCCTTAATGGCACAGGACAACACTGTGGCCAAAGAGATGGCTATAAAGATAGCCGATCGTATTATTGCTTCTACGGTTTATGAGTTCAAAGATGTAAAAACAGGTAAAGTATACACTTCTTTGGACAATGTTGCTTTAAATCCGGATATACGTGTCAATAGTAAATATTTGAATTGGCATTATACAAACGGAGTAACGAATATGGCTTTGATGGAGTTGGGTGATAAAATACAGAACCGGAAATATGAGGATTATGTGCTGAAAAATATGAAGTTTATTTTTGACAAGACTAATCAGTCTTATTTTCATCGTCTGTATGATAAAACTTTCCGTGAAGGAGGATGGAGGGCGGTTCCCCGTCTTACTTGGCATATGATTTATAGAAACAAGCGCTTGGATGACAACGGTCCTATGGGGGCTAGTCTGATAACTTTGAACCAGCGTCATCCGGATGAGGCTTTCCAACAATATGTTGAAACAACAAATCATCATCTTATGGTTTCGGAACCCCGCTTGGCCGATGGAACCATAGCTCGCTTGTGGCCTCATGAAAATACTGTTTGGGCAGATGATGCGTTTATGGCGGTATCTTTTATTTCTAGAATGGGAGAGGCTACCGGTGAAAAGAAGTATTTTGATGATGCGGCCAATCAGATATTGAATTATACAAGGTATTTATGGTGTCCTGAGAAACAGATTTATTATCATTGCTATCATACGGATAATAAGGAGCATGGAGTGGCGCATTGGTCGCGGGCCAATGGATGGATTTTTATGGCGACAGCCGATTTGCTGGCCAGAATGCCAGAAGATCACCCCATGCGTGATGATGTGATAAAGAATTTCCAGATGCAGGCCAGTGGGGTAGCCCGGTATCAAGGGAAAAACGGTTTGTGGCATCAGCTATTGGATAAAGCAGATTCTTATGAAGAAATCACCGGTACTTCCATGTTTGTATTTGGTATAGCTAAAGGTGTGAAGGAAGGATGGCTGCATCCGGATTTCATTTATGTAGCATGGCAGGGATTAAAAGGTATGTTGTCAAAGATTTCAGAGAATGGTGATGTGACGGCCATTTGTGTCGGTACAGGTATCATGCCTTCCACCGTATTTTATTATAATCGTCCTACTCAGGAAAATGATCCGATGGGTGAAGGGCCTGTGTTACGTGCTTTGGTAGAAATGATTGATGCACCTAAATATACGGAAATTAGTGCGAATGATCAGTATGATAAGATAAAATAAAGATAGAACCAAGAAAATACAATTGCCGTAGGGGCGGACTGGATTCGCCTGGATACACTTCTTTGTGGTGCCAGACGGAAACATTCCGCCCCTACAGTAAACCTGATGATAATGAAAAATATTTTTTTCAGTCTTTTGGCTATATCAGAACTTTAAATCCAATCGACCCTCTTTTATTCTTTCTCCCTCGAAAGTGCCACTGATTATTCTGTTATTTAAATCGAAACGGGTGATATTGATTATTCCATCTTCCAGTTTTTCTTCTTGATTATTTTCATTTTTGAATATAACATCAGTATAGATAGTCTGATCGTCACTCGCTCCTTCTGAGATACTGTAAATAGTGATGTCTTTCTCTTTGGGGTCAATGATGTTGAAAGAAATGGAAGCATTGTTGTCCACTCGGACATCTATGCTGACTATCGCTTTCTCGTCTTCGTTGCGGGCAGGATAATAAGAAGCCTTATCATCTGAGTCATAGCGCTGTCCCGTATATACCCAGCCATCTATCAGGCAACCAAAGGTATTGGCTCCTGTTTGAGTGGCAGGGGGCATGATGGTAGGATCTGCTGAAAAGTCTTCTCTATCACAGGAACAGCATAATGCGATTGTTAATACTATTGTAATAAGATATTTAATCATGGCTTGAATTTTTTAAAAATGATAATTGATACCTACTGAGAATCCTAATTGTGAAATGTCGTCCGCCCCCTTCATTGGATAGTGTGGCTGCACCATCCATTCCTTATCATGATAACGAACAGAATACTCGCCGGAATATGCCAGGATATAGTTTATCCTTGCACTGACTCCCCAATGGGTGAAAGCACGGTATTCTCCACCTATGCCAAAGTTCGCCGCCCATTTATTCATGGATACTTTCCGTGGCTTATCATATACCGTACTGTTATCTTGATATAACTGATATCCGGTTCCGGTAGTAAAATACAAGCTGAATTGCTGTTTCAGCCAATGCAGGGAGAACTGTGGAGCAAAATAATGTGTTTGAATTTTATCACTGCTGTTTGGCATGTCGTTAGTATACCGGCTGCCTTGATAAAGTACTCCGAATCCCACCCGTATGGCAGGCTTGTTTCCTATCAGATAAGTATAACTTCCTGACCAGCCTATGCCATTGCGTAAACTTGAAGAGTGTACAGCTACTCCTATCAGCTTTCCGGTGTAAAAGGTAGGCCCTGTTTGGAGGGACAGGATAGAACGTTCGCTAGTGCCGAATTGTGCGTATAGCACTGATGAATACAGCAGCATGGCTGTTGGTAAAAAACATAATTTACATTTCATAATAGTTGTGTTTGTCTAGTTAAGCATTATAAATACAAAAATAGTAAATCATTGAATATAATGATCTTATTAGCCTATTTATTTTAAACCGAGCATGAAAAATGTGATAGATTAACGCTTATCCGAATCTGTCTTAGGGTGGAAAATAACTGTTATGTAATGATTTGACTTCTTTTGCTACTGAATATTATGTAAATATAGGTACCGAATCGTGAACGAAAGTTATTATTTGAACATTTTCCTATGGAAATTTGTTATAAAGGAAAATATGATATACATTTGGAAAAAGTTTCCTAGGGAAATAATTAAAGAAGATGATGTAACAGAGTCTGGTTTTAATCATAAAAAGAGAAGATTATGAAAAAAGAGTTTATAAGAAGGTATGGATGGACATTGCTTGGCATTGTGGCAGGAATGGTAGGAGGATACTTATATTGGCGTTATGTGGGTTGTTCCACGGGAACTTGCCCTATCACTTCTTCTCCTGTCAACAGTTCCATTTGGGGGGCGGCAATGGGAGGATTATTGCTCAGTTCATTTATACCGGAACGTAAAGAAATAAAGAAGGAGGAATAAGTATGAATAAGACAATTTTATTTTTTCTAGCCCTTATGCTGGTTACCACTACAGCTTGCGGCAGAGGAAACAGTAATAATAACCCTGTAAAAGAAGAAACTATGACAACAGAAGGAGATGGAAAAGTCATACATTTGACTAAAGCTGATTTTTTGGCGAAAGTATATAATTTCGAGAAAAACCCGAAAGAGTGGAAATATGAAGGTGACAAACCGGCTATTGTGGATTTCTATGCTGATTGGTGTGGTCCTTGCAAAATGGTAGCTCCTATTCTGGATGAATTGGCAAAAGAATACGATGGACAGATTGTGATTTATAAAGTGGATACAGAGAAAGAACAGGAACTGGCAGGCGCATTCGGTATACGGAGTATTCCGTCCATTCTGTTCATCCCCATGGAAGGAAAGCCGGAGATGGCACAGGGAGCTATGCCCAAAGCATCTTTTAAAAAGGCTATTGATGAGTTTTTATTGAAAAAATAAGTAATTTTGTGCAATAGCATTCAAGAAGAAGCATCAATATGGAAACTTTATGTAAAATAAGAGACCTCTATCGCGCTATTGCAGAATTTGAAACCCGGTTTGAAAAGGTGCATCACCTTTGTCTGAACGAAGGAATGTTGTTATGCTGTCTCTCCAAGAAGAAACGCCTGTCTTCGGGAGAGATTGCAGAACTGTTAGGCCTTACTAATTCAAATACTTCTAAAGTCATCAGATCTGTGGAAGATAAAGGCTATGTAGAGCGTAATCTGGGAGATAGTGACAAACGACAGATGTATTTCTCGCTTACGGCAGAAGGAAAGAAAATTCTGAAGGAGATGGAATGCTGTAATATTGAGATTCCTGAGTTATTGAGGTCTGTTTTGTAATAGTAAACAAGATACCGTTGTAGATGAAGCCCGTTTTTATTTTTATATCATTGCTGATAATGCTCTGTCCCGCTTTCTCGCAAAGCAGGATGGAGCATTATCTTGACTCCTTGGGACTGGTGAATGTAGGCCGGATGGACCCGACATTGAAAATAGATTTGATGTATACCCGTGCCGACAATTTTACCGGGAAAGTCCTTTATGAGGATTTGCAGGAGGCTTATCTTCATCCCGAGGCCGCCAAAGCCTTATTGCAAGCGCAAAAGCGGTTGAAAGAGTTGTATCCAGGTTATTCTTTGATTATTTATGATGCCGCCCGTCCCATGTCCGTGCAGCAGAAAATGTGGAATGTGGTAAAAGGTACTTCCCAAAATATATATGTATCCAATCCGGCTCGGGGAGGAGGATTGCATAACTATGGTTTGGCGGTAGACGTAAGTATTGCAGATGAAAAAGGAAATCCTTTGTCTATGGGAACCAAGGTGGATCATTTGGGCAAGGAAGCCCATATAGATACTGAGGCGGCAATGGTACAGCAGGGAGTCATTACAGCACAGGAACGGAGAAACCGCTTGTTGTTGCGTCGGGTCATGACGGATGTGGGTTATAAACCTTTGCGCAGTGAATGGTGGCATTTTAACTTCCGCAGTCGTGAAGAGGCAAAACGGAACTATAAAGTAATTAGATAAAGGATGGAAATATCAGCAAAAACACTCCATTTCATCGAAGAGCATAGGGAGGACGATACGCGTACACTGGCTTTGCAAAGTAAGAAATATCCCGATGTAGACATGGCGGCAGCTGTCACACAAATTGCCGGACGGCAGGTAGCGGCCCGCAAGTTGCCTTCATGGCATCTGGTTTCCGCATTGTGGTATCCTCCTCATTTGTCTATGGAGCAATGTTCTTCCGAGACGGCAGCTTTGTACAAGGCCTCTTTGTTGGGAGGGGATACTTTTGCCGATTTAACCGGAGGTTTCGGTATTGATTGCAGTTTTATCTCCCGGAATTTCAAGCAAGCTGATTATGTGGAGAGGCAGACGGAGCTCTGTGAGCTGGCTTTGCATAATTTCCCTTTATTGGGGTTGGGGCATATCCGGATACATAACCGGGATGGGGTGGCTTATTTGCAGGAAATGCTTCCGGTAGATTGCCTGTATCTAGACCCTGCCAGAAGGGACGGACACGGTGGCAAGACGGTTGCCATCTCTGATTGCGAGCCGGATGTAAGTGCTTTGGAGTCTTTGCTGGTTGACAAGGCAAAGAAGGTGATGGTGAAATTATCGCCTATGCTGGATATGTCATTAGCATTGAACGAGTTGAAAACAGTTCGTTCGGTGCACATTGTCGCTGTGAATAACGAGTGTAAGGAGTTATTGTTGATATTGCAAAAAGAGCCCGTTTCATCGGAAATAAGCATCCATTGTGAGCATATTGCAGGCAACGGTGAGAGCCAGCATTACACCTTTACCTTGAAGCAGGAAAAGGCATCGGCCTGTCCCTTGACTGATCAAGTCGGAACTTATTTATATGAACCGAATGTTGCTATACTGAAAGCCGGTGCTTTTCGTTCCCTTACACAAACCTATCCTGTGATGAAACTTCACCTCAGCAGCCATTTATATACCTCTGCTTCTTTGGTTCCGGATTTTCCGGGACGCCGTTTCCGGGTTGAGTCCGTATCGGGCTTTGGAAAAAAGGAATTGAAAGCGTTTTTGAAGGATATGGACAAGGCGAATATTACGATTCGTAACTTTCCATTATCGGTAGCGGAACTTCGCAAACGCTTGAAACTGAAGGAGGGAGGAGATGATTATATCTTTGCCACGACCTTGTCCGGCGGGCAGAAAGTCTTGATTAGAGGGAAGAAGTGTTAGTTTATAATCAGTTTGTAACCTATTCCCCTTACATTCACAATCCGTATACTGTTGTCTTTGGACAGTTTATGGCGTAATTTCGTAATAAATACATGCAGGCTGCGTGAATTGAAGAAACTGTCATCTCCCCATAGCTCCAACAAGATACTTTGGCTGTTCACCACTTCATTCCGGTTCTCACACAGGCGTTTTAAGATTTCCGATTCTCGGTGGGAGAGTTCTTGTATGTTCCCTGCAAAATCCAGTTGTTGGGTGACGGAATTGAATTGATATTCTCCGATGGTGTAAGTATTGGTTATTTCTTTTTCCACAAAAGCTTTGTGCATCAAGGCTTTGAGGCGTACAATAAGCTCCTGCATGCCGAATGGTTTTTTCAGATAGTCATTAGCTCCCAGTTCAAATCCTTTTACTACATCATTGATAGCAGACCGGGCGGTGAGGAATAATACCGGGGTTGCTTTATCCGATTGGCGGATGCGGCGTACCATTTCAAAACCATCCATACGGGGCATCATGACATCGGCCACCAATACGTCCGGTTTCTGTTCGAAAAACTTTCTTAAGCCTTCTTCACCATCTCCGGCGGTAGTAATGATAAAATCCTGTTCTTCCAGTGTGTCCTTGATAATCATGGCAAGAGTCTGTTCATCCTCTACTAATAAAACGTGTATCTTTTCCATTTGCTTATTCGGGAATTTTAAGTGTAAAGGTACTGCCTTTTCCTGTGCTGCTTTCCACGGAAACAGTTCCTTTATGCTGTTCTATCATTGTTTTTACATAATAAAGTCCTAATCCATATCCTTTTACATTATGCAGATTACCGGTCGGAACCCGATAAAACTTATCAAACAGATGTTTTTGTCTGTCGGCAGGAATACCTATTCCTTTGTCTTGTATCTTTAGCATCACATAAGCGTTACGGTCACTGTTACATGGACTGCTGCAGCGTGTTGCAGAAATGCAAATATATGCCTTTTCATCGGAATATTTTATAGCATTGTCTATCAGATTGCTGATCACGTTGTACAAGTGCAAGCGATCTGCGCGTAGGATCATGTCTTCTTTCATAATAAGTTTGAACTCAGTCGGCTTATCAGCTTTCAACCTATGTTGGCTTATCAGATTTTCCAACATAGGCCTCAGTTCGACAAGCTCATAGTTTAGACGGAAATTCTTCCGTTGTTCCATACTCATGGAAAGGATCTGCTCCACCAATCCGCTGAGCTGTTTCAGCTGGGCTTGGATAATCTGAAGATAGTTCTGTCGTTTCGTCAGGTTTTCTGCTCCGTTGAAGTTCAGTAATGCATCGTTGGCGGCGTAGGCTACGGCTATCGGAGTTTTCAGTTCGTGAGTAATGTTATGTGTGAAGTCCTCTTTCATTTCTTCTACGCTTTTCTGCCTTAAGATGATACGGATAAGAAACCAGAATGACAACCCCAATATAATAATGATAAAGAAAGAGGTATAAAGTATCCCTTTCATTTGTTGCAAGACGATGGTATTTGTCGGTTCTACCCATAACCGGTATGCCATTTTGTTGTACAAGTCATAATTGTAATAGTAGCTCACTGCTTCTTTGCCCGGTCTGTATTTTTGAGGTGAACTGAGTCCTTGTACGATCGTGCTGTCTTGACGTAAATTCACTATTTCGATGCGATGAGGCAGGTAGATGATTCCGCGCATGGCAAGTGTCCTTGTAAAAAGGCTGTCGAAAGTGTGCAGGTTGATTTCCGTGAAAAGGTCCAGCTGGCTGTGGATACCCCGTTGGAAGTATTTGGTGAGCAGTTCCAGTGTACCGTTTTTGTCGATAGTAGTAGATACCGGTTCATTGATTTCCAGACCAAATCTTTTTTGCTGTTTGAAAGGCTCGGTTTCTATAACTTTGGTAATCAAAGCACTGCTGTCCAGATTAATACTGGATTCGATATAGCCATTTATGGTTTCGTTGCTTCGTTTCACGGAATCGCACCGTTCCATCATTTCATTGTAGTCACTCACCTGTAATGTTTCTATCAGGCAATTGTCCATATCCTTCTTCATCGAGGTATATAGTCCTGTCAACCAATATGCCTGATAGGCAAAGACGCCTATCAGCGAAAGGATAATCAATGCGGCTATGGCTTTAAACGGTATCTTCATGGTGAGGCAAAAATAGGCACAAAATAAGTATTTTCTTTCTTTTGATAACACTAAATAAGACTTCGTAAGCTGGTGGTAACACATACGGAACACTTTTAGCCTTTACTTTGCATAGACCTTAAAAATAAAACGACGATGAGGACAGTGATTATCTTTTGTTTATGCTTGTTTACATTCACGGTACAGGCGCAGGACGATGTGAATTATACCTATATGGATAGTCTTTTTCAGCAGCTGCCGGAAGTGTTGGTGAAAGGTGAACGTCCTGTAGTAAAAGCAGAACGGGGAAAACTGATTTACGATTTGCCCCGAATGGTAGAACGGCTTCCGGTGAATAACGCCTACGAGGCGGTAAAGGAACTGCCCGGCATCGTGGAACAAGACGGTAATCTGACATTGGGCGGTCGCGGTATAACGGTGGTAATAAACGGAAAGGTCAGTACATTGGATAAGGAAGATCTACGGACAGTACTCGAAAATACCCCTGTCAGTCGTTTGGAAAAAGCGGAAATCATGTATGCTGCTCCGGCCCGTTACCGGATTCGTGGAGCCATGGTGAATGTGATTCTAAAATCGAATATCGGGCAGAAACCTGCTTTGTCCGGCGAAGTGGCGGCTATGTATGAACAGTCCCGCAGGGAAGACATTGCAGGCCGTGGAAATTTGCTTTACACTTCCCGGCGCTTTTCGGCGGATGTGATGTATTCATACGGGTTCAAACATACCACTTTCGGATTGGACAAACAGTCATGGCACACTATGGCGGGGGAAGTACACGAGTTGGATTTGAAAACAGAGGCTAAAGGGGATGGCCGCCGGTGTATTCATGGTATAAGTCTTCTCCGCCTCGTCCACCAGTAAGGCTGGATCCACCGCAATGGTATGGTCGGTATCCGGATGCATGGCATAGTTGACGAAGGGCATGAGCACCAGGATGACAAGTACCATGACCAGGTTCATCGGGTGAAATATAGTGGCAGTAACCGGGGCCTGGTATACAACTCCAAGCACCTCGGAGCCCGTGCCGCCAATTTGCAGAGGGATGGACCCCGACAGGCCGGCGTGCCAGATCACAAAGCCGGAATAGGCGGAGGCAATCAGCAGGGGATAATCCACATCCCGTACCCGGCGGGCCACAGCCTTGGCCAGCAGCGTCTTGCCGGTTTGCTACCGCTTATTATGGGAATCGATGAAAAGGTACCTCTTGGGAAAACACCTATTTTGAATCGGGCAAAATGTAAATTTAAATAGGGGAGTCGTGGGAAAAGAATGACGATTAAAGAATTAGAGGAATTTCGGATGATTTGTCAAAGAGGAAGTCTTGCGAGGGCTTCAAAAGAGCTTTTTATGTCACCACAGGGACTCAGCCGTGTACTGAAAAATCTGGAAAATGAACTGGAATGTACGTTGGTTGACAGGGTTGCCTCCGGGATAGAACTGACAGAGAGCGGACAGAGGCTGTATGATTATGCGAATACGGTTCTTAGCGAATATGACAAATTGAAAAAAGAAATTGATATGATACGTGCGAGTGAGGAAGGGACAGTAGAACTTCTGGTTGCCTATGATATCCTGCGTTACCTGACGCCAGACTGTATTCTGGAATTTCAGAAGAAATATCCGAATGTGACATTTTCTTATATGGAATATCCGGATCGGATCGTAGAGAAAATGCTGCTTGACAAAGAAGGAAATGTGGCATTGTCGATCGGACCATTTGCAGGAGATTGTTTTGATATGAAAAGTTTAAAAAAATGCAGTCTGGGGCTTCTGGTCTATGAAGGACATTCTCTGGCGAAAAAAAGAGAAGCAACTATTCTGGATCTGGAAGGCGAGCCTCTTTATCTTGAAAACAGCAGTTTTAAACTCAATGAGTTTATTCAGAGCAGATGCTGGAACCGGGGATTTGAACCGGATATTGTATTTGAGACAAATGGATTTGATCTCTGCTATAAAATGTGCCGGCTGAAGAGAGGGATTTCTGTGACGATTGACTTTGTCCATGAAGATATGAATACAGAGGGGCTGGTCATGATTCCTTTCGCAGAAGATGATATGATCTGGGAAATCGGTCTTCTTACGCTGAAGGACAGAGCAATGGAATCATCGGTAGAAAAATTCTATAAGTATATAGAAAAATACAATAGCTAAACGAAGTGTTGAGGGGCAACAACAAAG
>OGXD01002394.1_pt1 | contig 11696 bp, 6 predicted proteins | sample 1576211 | NCBI WGS metagenome assembly OGXD01 (sample SAMEA3541470, study PRJEB24748) | human gut metagenome | biome: human gut; feature: human-associated habitat; material: faeces | place: China | collected 2012
GGCTGTAACATCAAAACTACTCTTAATGGATTCCACCAATTTGTTGTAGTTGGCATACAGAGTCAACAGACGGTTTTCTTTTTTCTGTGGGCCATAGCTGTAATCCAAACCGGAAGTGGTGTAATTCTGTGCAGCTTCTGCCGGAACATATACACTTCCTTTACCTTGTGCATAGTCATAACCTAACGTAGCATGCAACTTCAAATCGGGGAAAAAGTGAAGACGATAGTCTGCATCAATGTTTCCGATAAAACGTTTTACTGTACTTTGTGAGTCATTCATATTGAGAAGTCCCACCGGATTCATGACTGCTCCGTTCACGGGAGCACCGGTGTTGTCAATCGCTTCTGTATATCCGCCGAATGTGTCTAGACCCGAATATACTGGAATGGTAGGATTCATGGTCGAAGCAGCCCAAATGGCACTTGTATTGGCAAATGTGTTCTTATTGATAGAACCTTTAGCATTGATATTCAGTTTTAAGTGGTCTTTAAAGAAAGACGGATTCAGTGTGATGCTTCCGGTGTAACGCTCCGCGTTGTCAGTACGTAATAAACCACTCTGGTTGTAGTAACCGATAGATGCACGGAAAGGTAAGTTTTTGGTAATCTTTCCAGCAACACTTAGATTATTGTCCGTACCGAATGCATTCTGATAGATTTCATCGTTCCAATCCGTGTGTGCCGTGCCGAGTAACGCCCGTTGCGCATCGGTTCCTTTGCTTTGGATGGTATTGACAAATTCATCGTAGCTCAACATATCTGCCAATTTGGTGCGGGTTTGTACAGAGTTGGTCGTACTGAAAGTAAATTTCAGTTTATCCGAACTACCTTTCTTGGTAGTAATCAGAATAACCCCGTTGGATGCACGCGAACCGTAAATGGCAGTCGAAGAAGCATCTTTCAGAATGGTCATACTTTCAATATCGTTCGGGTTGATGAGGCTAAGGAAATTCCCGTCATTACCGCTGATGCCTCCCTGTTCCAAAGGAACGCCGTCCAGTACGATCAAAGGGTCATTACTAGCGTTCAGTGAAGCACCACCACGCACACGGATCGTGCTTCCCGCAGTGGGAGAACCACTGTTGGACATGATTTGCACACCGGAAATCTTACCATTAATCAGTTGCTCGGGAGAGCTGACCAATCCCATGTTGAAGTCCTTGCTGCTGACGTTAGTTACCGAACCTGTCAGGTCACTTTTACGCTGCGTACCATAGCCGATTACTACAACGTCGCTCAATACCTGTGAATCACTTCTCAACTGGACATTCAAAGTAGTACTGTTGGCAGGAACTGGTACTACCTTTGTTTCATATCCTACATAAGAGAATTGCAACTCTTTGCTGCCCTGTGGCACATTGAGTGTATAATTACCGTCGAAATCGGTCACTGTTCCGGTAGAAGTACCGACAATGAGGATACTTACTCCGATCATCGGTTCCTTGTTCTCGTCAATCACTTGTCCGGTGATTTTCTTGCCTCCTTGTTGGGCGAAGGCAGGAATGATGCCTCCTAAAAAGGCTGTACACAACATAAGTAGTACAGTCAGATGGCGTAGATTTAAGATATTCCTGTTCATAATTACTGTGTTATTGATAATAGATTTATTTTTACTTTTTATTTAAAAATCAGCGGCTTTTCTCTTTCTGTCCCTTCCGTTTGCTACCCCCTTTCAGAAGGCTTCAGACGTGGTTCAGACGAAAGATTTGTTCCTCACCGAGGAAGACCTTGTTCCTCACCGATGAACGACCCTTTCCTCACCGAGGAACAAAGGCTTCGACAACGGGGAACTTTAAGAACGATTATTCCAGCCAGATATTTCCTAGTTCAATTTCAACTAACTCTTTCTTGTTTCCTGACATTGATAGCTCCAGCTTCTCAATCTTTTCCGGTAGAAAAGCGATTTCCGTTTCCGGATGGAAATACTGTTTCAAGAATGTCGGATAAGCTATCGGCAGCAGTACCGTGTCTGTCTGGCGTAAATCTTTCAACGGTATCCGTATGATTCCCTCCGATGATGGAGCAGGACAAGGGCTTTTATAAGTATATCCGTCTGACGTTACGAAACCGGCACTGAGTCCTTCCGGAAGTGCTTTCGTGCGATTTACCCGGATACAGAGAACGCTACAATCCTTTACTCTTTCTTTTCTTTCTTCAATCAGGTTCTTTACGAACGTGCGGAGGAAATAGTGCGGATTTTCTCCTTTAGGAGTAAACCGGAACCGGAGCAAAGGTTTTTCCACCGGAGAAGAATCAACCAAAGTACGTTGGAGATCATTCCATTCGGGAAGCGTGTATGCTTCTATCCGGCTATCTGCGTCCGTAATAGTCAATAGTGGTATCGCACTATCTGGGGCAACAACACGAGTAGTCCAATAGGCTCCGGAAGTATAATTCCAGTCCAGTGGATTTTCCTTTATTCCCGATGATGAATTCCTGTAACCGGAATTTCCTGTGGGATAAGTGCGAGTGCTGTTGCCCCGGCATACGATGATGTTATACCTGAAACAATCATCCTTTATTTCTCTAGCGGGTATCGTTGCCTGATAGGTATATCCGCCTGTATGTTTCATCTTGATATATGGATTGTGCTCATTCCAAAAAGATATCTTATCGGTGTAGATAATCACAGAATCCGGGAATTCGGTTCCTACCACCTGTGCACTAATCGTCAAATCTTTATTTGCTTCAGTGGTTGCCGATGGAGTATGAACGACTTTATAATCCGTCACACGTGGAGCAGGAGCCACATATTCTCCGATGCGGATGGAATTCCATTGAGAGTCTGCCTGCCAGTTCTGTTTGGGCGTACAGTTTTTACGTTTCAGCAGATAGGTACCCGGACAAAGTCCGCGGATAATCCCGTCTGTCACATCTCCTTTCTGCTGATTTCCTTGATTGAGGGCCGTAAAGGTAAATTCCATCCCTAAATCAGGTATTTGAAGAGCCATGTCCCAAGCACCATAAGCAATGGTAACCACTTCTTTATCGAGTGACGGTTTGGCAAACGGATCGTTCACCACTACCGCGTCCGGCATCACTTCCAGTCTCCAGACTCCCGGTTCGAGGCAATCCATGAAATAAGTACCTGTTCCCTCATAACGAATAATCGGAGAACTGCCACAACCGGCAATGGAAACAAGTTGTGACGCATCTTTGGGCTGGGTGTTGGTATGATTGGAATAATAGAATTTCTTTCCATTATTTAATTCGCTCAAGTCCTCTGTATAACTGACACGAAAACCGTCACCAAATAAAGTGTCCTGTGGATAACTGCCGTATGATTCACCTCTTTTCAGACTGCGTGCAGCTTCGGCGGCTATCTTCATACTGATAGCTTTATGAGGCGTATAGGCAAGATTCAAGAAATGAGTCTGATATTCCGTATTGGCATAAGCAATATCCATCGGATCATACGCAAACTGGGTAATCCATTGAAAACCTGCTGTACGGAAAGTACGTACCATGGCCGGATACATATAAGAATACATGATATCTGCCGGATCGAACTCATATACCATCCGTGTTTTCTTATCGAATCCTTTCACTTTATCGGAAAAGGGAATATCATAGCGGTCTATATAGGGAAGGAAATTTCCCTGCTGTGTCTGTCCGGATACCAGTCCGATGGGATACCATTGATAAGTAGTTCCCTGAATGGCAGTTTCGTAATAAGCCTCTACTACATATCCGTTGTGGCTTACATTATAGAATACAGGTTTGCGGTTTCCTGTTTTATTGATCGCTTTCAGCATCCGGTTAATATAGGCTTTTACCTCTTCCTTCGTACCGGAATGACAAGGTTCATTATTGATTTCGAATCCAACAATGGAGGGATCGTCTTTATAAGCTAACCCCGTATATGGATTGACGTGCTTCACCAAACCATGAAGATAGGTTTCTTGTGCAGCGATAGCTTCCGGGTGGGAGTGCATATCGCATTTATCATATTTATAGGAGAAGCCGCCCGTCTGTATGTTTCGTTCGGGATATCCGTTCCCGAAGTTGGTCTGCGCGGTAATCACAATATGAATATTGCGTTCTTTGAGTTTGGCAATCAGGTAGTCCATCAAGTCGAGATGCTCGTTTTCGAGGAGATTTCCCTGTCCGTCTGTCAGTTCCACATCCCATAAATGAATACGGTAAGCATTCAGTCCCAGACGGGAGATATGATATACATCTTTGTCTATAGCAGCTTTGCGGTCCAGTTCCAAATATCCAATGGCACGGTAAGCATGGGCGAAAGGCAGCGTATAATTAACACCGAAAAAGGAAGCCTCCCGGCGGGTGTCACTCCAACGCATCACCCCATTTCCATCTATATATATAATAGGTGTAGAGGATGATTTGCCCTGCACTTTGACAAAGGCAGATATCAAACAAATAAAGGTAAGGATCAATAGTCTTTTCATGCTATCAAATTTATCGGTTTATTGACAGCAACAAAAGTAATTTATTGGTCATTTCAATAAAAGCACAGATTGGACATATAAGGATAAAAATAGGACGAAATGCCCCAAAATGCCTCTACAGGTCTTCATTAAGGTACTGGCGTGGCGTTTTTCCGAATTCTGCCTGAAAACATTTGGAGAAGTAAGAGTGATTGGAAAAGCCTACCATGTACATCACTTCGGCAACGGTAAATTTCTTTTGTTGCAACAACATGGCCGCCTTTTTCATCCGGATCGATTTGATGTATTCCACTGGAGACATTCCGGTCAGCTGTTTGATTTTTCGGTAAATCTGCTTATTGCTGATACCGGATAATTCACAAAGTGCGTTCACATTCAATTCCGATTCAGAAAGATGGTCCTCAATCAGGCGGATAATGTTCGACAGAAATTTCTCATCTTGAGATTCTGCTTCGATTGGTTTAAGAACAGGCAACGATTCCAACTGCTTTTTCACCTGTGTCGCCGGAATCTCTTCTTTCTCTACGGCGATGACAGGGATATTCAGGCCAATGGAAGTTCCTTTTCCTTCGTTCGAGGTGACTCCGTTAATGTGACCGCCATGAAGTTCCGTATAAGTCTTGACCAGATAAAGTCCGATACCCGTACCTTCCTTATTGCCGGAATGTGGAGACTGGAAAAAGCGCTGGAAGATATATGGAATATCTTGTTGCGGGATTCCGCTTCCTGTATCTGAAACACAGATATCCAACAATCCCGTTTCTTCACGATAGAAAAGAGACAGACGGACGCTTCCGCCATCCGGGGTGAATTTGACGGCATTTGAAAGCAGATTATCTAAAATCACTCCAAGTTTGATGGCATCCATATCAGCATAAATCTTGGCTTTATTCGTCTCGAAATGGAATGTGAGCTGTTTGTTTTCCTCATAGACGGAAAACAGGCTACGGCTGAATGACACAAGTTCGATGCGCGACAAAATCAGCAGTGAATCTTTATTATCCTCTATCCGGTTGAAGTTTAATACCTGATGAATCAATGAGTTTATTTTCATTGCATTACGTTGCACCTCCTCCAGTGTCTGTTTCTCATGCACTTCTTCTGCAACGGGGAGCAATTGGCTGACAGGAGCGATAATCCGGCTAAGTGGTGTCTTTAATTCATTAGACAAATTGGTAAAGAAAGCCATTTTCTGGCGTGATTGCTCCAGAATCTTCTCTTTTTCCATCCGTTCCATTTTCAGACGGTTCTTGACACGAAAAAAGTTGATAACCCAGGCAATGAGGCTCAAGAATAAAAGAATGTAGACTATCTTTGCCCAAAGTGTGTAATACCATGGAGGGAGAATTTTAATATTCAGGATATATGGATGCTCGGAAGGAGAACCGCTCTTTTCTACTTTGCTGATTACCAGCTGATAATCCCCATAACCCAGATTACTGTACGTAATGCGATTCGTGTTGGATTGCAGGAAATTCCATTCTTTGTCCATACCTTCCAGCCGGTAGACGAATTCATGTTTTTCTTCCAGCGAGTAGGGGAGGTCTGAAAGTTCGAAAGCCAGGTTGTTCTGGTCGTATTTTAGTTCGATAGCATCGGTATAGCGGATGTTAGGAATATTCTCTCCGGTATGCGGAGACATCAGTTGATTGTTGATATATAAGGCAGTCAGTAAAATGGAGTGTTCCGGCTGACTCATGGCTTGTATTTCGGGACGGGATATGCCGAACCCGTCTGCACCTCCCAGATAGATATTTCCATCTTCCGGATCAAACATGAGACTGGTGAAACGTTTATCCGTCAGGCTTTGCTGGCGGGCATCCATTGTTCTCCGGTCGATGATCCAGAGTCCGTTAGTGGTGGAAATCCAGATATGTTCTTTTACAGAGGTCATAGACAGAATCTCGTTATTGCTGAAATTGCCGAAAGAGATACTTTGCTGACTCGAGTCTTTGGGATTGATACGCATCACTCCTCCGTGAAATCCTACCCAAAGCATGCCGTCTTCATCCCGTAAAAGGTAGTTCGGGCTCTTCTCGCCACTTAATTCATCGGCAAACAGCTTTGTCACTTGTCGCGTACGGGCATTGATTTTGTCTATCCCTTTGCTGTTGTATAACAATACCCATACATTACCTTCCGCATCAGGGACAATCTGATTAATGAACATCCCCGACAGCCCATTATGGATGGAATAATTTTGATCGGCTACATACGATCTTCCGGCAGATTGTATCAGTTTATGTTTGTCCACAACAAAGATACCTCCGAGACAGGTGGCGATCCAAAGCTTCCCGTCAGTATCTTCAAACAGGTAATAAGCCCAGTTGGTATTATAAGTTCCTGTACTGTCTACGATGTTGTAGTGTACAAATTGATGGGTATTATAGTCATAGCGGTTGATACTTCCGTCTGTGGCTATCCATAACTGCTGTTCTCTATCCTCGTAGATGTGCCGTATCCGGTTGTGGGATAACGGATAGTTTTTATCCCCCATTCTATACCAGATAGCATCGTGTTTATTGCCTGCCGGATGGGTGAACCGGATCACTCCGTTTGTACCTCCGAACCAATAGAATCCTTTAGAATCCCGGAACAGGGAATAGAACTGATTTCCGTCTCCCGTGCCTGTGATTTGAGAAATCGGTACAAATTGCAGCGCACTGTTATAGCGTGACAGGGAAATGCCATAATCTGTTCCCAGCCAGATATTATGTTCCTGATCCGAGAATATGTTCCAGATAATATTGTTGGTTAGTGACTGGATATTGCGTGAATCGTGAATGATATGCTGCAAAGGTTCTTTGTCATTCTGGTACACATAAAGTCCGTTGTCTGTACCTGCCAGCAAATTTTCATCTCCGTCCAGTGCCAGTGATTTGATGGAGTTGTTATGAAATACCTCTATCGCCTTCATCTCTCCTGTAGTGGGATTGTATTGGAAGAGATAACCTTCCATCCCGATCCAGATACATTGTCGGGCGGCATCTTCCAACAGAGAATTGACAAACAAATTGCTGCCTCCTCGGTTAACTGGCAAAAGGATGTTTTCAAATTTTCCACTTGCCTGTACATAGCGGCATAATCCGTTGTAAGTACCTATATAAATTTGATTATCTTTTGTATGAATGATGGAATAGATGGTGTTATGAGGCAATCCGGTCTGTTTGCTATCGAAATGATTCAGTTGACGGCTTTTTAACTGATAAGTATATAATCCGTTCAACGAACCTATCCACAATGTATCTCCCTGAAGTACCATGGTACGGACATCCGTTGGGAAATCAGTATCCGGTTGCTCATATTTGTCTGTTCGATAGTTATAAACAAGAATCCCGTTATCTGTTCCCAGATATAAATAGGTGTTATCTGCTATAATACCGCAGTAGATACGTGTGTTAGTACGTTCTCCATACGTGAAATGCTGTTGTGTGGAATAACCGTCATAACTGAATAAACCCTTGTTGGAACCTACCCATATTAGTCCCTCGCTATCTTGCAGGAAGCAACTAATCACCGAAGCTTCGGCCCCGAGATAGATGTTGTCGAATTGCTGATAATTTACTTTTTGCCCATACACATTGCCACTGCTACAGTAGGCAAGGATGAGAAAAAGAATTGTTGTCATTCGTTCGCGCATGGTGTTAGGTTTGCAGGTTTTTAAATCTGTAATTGTTGTAAAAGTATTCCTTCTTTCCTGCAAATGTAGGAAAAATGTCGGTTACACTTGTAAATATCCCGCTCTTTTTGTTCCTTTGCTATCTATTTATAAACAGAAAACTTACGTATGAGAAAACTAATTTATTGGCTTTTATTGCCGTTGGCAGTGGCTGTGAGTGCATGTGGCGGTAAAAAAGGATCTTCAGATAATACGTCGACATTGGCGATGATAGACAGTGTGGATGCTCACGGATTGCAGCGTATGCAGACGTCTAAGAGCGAAACCGACTTTAAGTTTAAGGGGAAAGATTATCATTCCCTTGTTTCGCGTACTCCGGATGAAAATTTGCCCCATGTGACAAACGAGATGGGAGATACCTATGTCGACAATAAAATAGTGTTGCACCTGACGCGTGGTAACGAAACCGTGTTGAACAAGACCTTTACCAAGAATGATTTTTCATCGGTAGTCGATGCGAACTTCCTATCTAAGTCTATATTGGAAGGCATTGTATATGATAAGACTACTCCGCAGGGAATTGTGTATGCAGCGAGTGTTTGTTATCCGCAGACAGATTTGTATATGCCGCTTTCCATAACGATTACCGCTGATGGAAAAATGAGCATACGGAAAGTGGATATGCTTGAAGAAGATTATGACGATGAAGCACCTAATTAAGCTTGTAGGCGGGTGTTGACAGTAAAATTACACAAATGTGAAAACATTTGAGACAAAAGAAAGGCAGCCAATGAGGTTGCCTTTCGTATTTTTGCACCGTCAACAAACTTAATACCGAATAGAATGAAGAAAAACATTTTTGCTATCTGTGTGGTAGCAGTAGGATGTACGGCACTGACCGCTCAACCCCAAGATACACAAACGTTGGTTCCGCTTACGGAACGGGTAAACGTGCAGGCGGATTCGGCACGCGTCAATCAAATTATAGACGATTGCTGGGTAGCAGTAGGGACTAAAAAGCCTCATGCAATTCAACGCGACTTCACACGTATGTTCAACGGTAAGCCTTCCTATCGTTTCGAATTGAAGGAAGATGATAACACTCTGTCAGGATATGCCAAAGGGGAAACAAAAGGGCGTGCGGAATTTTCTTATTGTTATGCAACTTCTGATGATTTCAAAGGCCTGCCTGCCGATGTTTATCAGAAAGCGCAGATTACCAAAACCGTATATCATCATGGGAAAGGTATTTGTCCGCAAGGAGCTTCCCGCGACTATGAGTTTTCCGTATATATTCCTTCTTCATTGGGTAGCGATGTCTCGACAATTTTTGCCCAATGGCATGGGATGCCGGATCGTACATTGGTACAAACTCCACAGGGCGAAGTGAAGAAACTGACGATTGACGAGTTCGTTGAACTGGAAAAGACTACGATCTTTAAAAAGAATGAAGGGTACGAGAAAGTAGCCAAGCTGGATAAACAAGGTAATCCGGTGAAAGACAAACAAGGAAATCCTGTATATCAGGCCGGAAAGGCCAACGGATGGCTCGTGGAACAAGGAGGCTATCCTCCATTGGCGTTCGGGTTCTCCGGTGGATGGTTCTATATCAAAGCAAATTCCGACCGTAAGTGGCTGACGGATAAAGACGACCGTTGCAACGCAAATCCCGAAAAAACGCCGATTATGAAACCTGTGACATCAGACTATAAAGCATCGACCATTGCTTACAAAATGTCTTATGCCGATTTTCCGAAAGACTGCTGGATTACATTCCGCATTCATATCGACTGGACAGTCTATGGCAAAGAGGCGGAAACGATTGTAAAACCGGGTATGCTCGATGTGCAGATGGACTATCAGGAAAAGGGGAAAAAGGTTAGTAAACACATTGTAGACAATGAAAAAATCATGATTGGACGTAACGACGATGATGGTTATTACTTCAAGTTCGGTATTTACCGTGTAGGTAATAGCACTGAGCCGGTATGTTACAATCTGGCAAACTATTCAGAAAGGTAATTAGTCAGAAGGTAAAAAGAGAGTGATATCCGGATGTTCTTTTTGTGCGCATCCGGATATTTTTTTAGTTCTTTTACCGTTTATTTGTCAGCGCAGCAATGATAGTGATACCATTTTTACTGTCATAATTTGCTGATTGTAATAAAGTTAAAAATGATAAAAAATAGGACTGCATCTAGTAAGTACGTGTCAGGTATGCAAAAAGATTTGTTTTTTTGCCGCTTGCCAAATGGCATATATAAAATAACTAGTGATGCAAATGATGAACAAAAATGGGTTTAGCCGATGTGCAGAGTTCTACATCGGTCGTTTGCGAAAGGAAGGAAGGCATTCTACAGCGCATGTCTATAAGAATGCTATCTTCTCTTTTAGCAAATTTTGTGGCACGTCCAATGTGTCGTTCAGACAGGTCACCCGTGAGCGTTTACGACGTTACGGGCAGTATCTTTATGAGTGTGGCTTGAAGCCTAATACGATTTCTACGTATATGCGTATGCTTCGTTGTATTTATAATCGAGGAGTGGAAGCAGGTAGTGCACCTTATGTGCCTCGGTTGTTTCATGATGTTTATACGGGAGTAGATGTTCGCCAAAAGAAAGCTTTGCCTATCGGTGAATTACGTAGACTTCTGTATGAGGATCCCAAATCGGAGCGTTTGCGTCGTACGCAGGCTATTGCTGCCTTGATGTTTCAATTCTGTGGAATGTCATTCGCGGATTTAGCTCATCTGGAGAAATCTGCTTTAGATCAGAATGTGTTACGGTATAACCGTATCAAGACTAAAACTCCGATGAGTGTGGAAATACTTGATACTGCAAAGGAAATGATCAACCGGCTTCGTAGTAACCAGGATTCTCATCCTGATTCTCCGGATTATCTGTTTGATATTCTTAGTAGTGATAAGAAACGGACGGATGAAAGGGCTTATCGGGAATACCAGTCTGCCCTCCGTCGATTCAACAACCGTTTAAAGGACTTAGCGAGAGCTTTACGTTTGAAGTCTCCTGTCACTTCTTACACACTTCGCCATTCTTGGGCAACGACAGCGAAGTATCGGGGAGTATCGATTGAAATGATTAGTGAATCATTGGGACACAAATCTATAAAAACCACACAAATCTATTTGAAAGGCTTCGGACTTAAAGAACGTACGGAGGTGAATAAAGGGAATTTATCTTACGTGAGAAACTGTTGTGTAGACAGATGGTAGATATATAAAATATTGATAATCAGAAGTAAAATATGTGTGTTACTTCTTAGGTAACAGAACTTAAATTTGACGCAAAGATAGACAAAAACACGAATAGTAAGCAAATATTCTTCCATTTTTTTTCGTTTTATCTGAAACATAGAGCAAAAAACTGTCTGAACATGAAATAATCTTATTTCCATGCTCTATACTTTTTCATTGCCTAATTCAATAGTTTTCTTATTGAATATTAGGCTTTTCCATTTTCTACGCCTTTGTCATGTATGTGATTTCTATTTTCACTGTAGTATGCGTTTCGTGTATGTATTGTCTGTTACCTAAGAAGTAACAGATGAACATGGGGTAAAAAAATATGATTTTAACGAAACCAAAATCAGTAAATGCCGGGCCTAGTAGTGGGACAGGGGAAGGCGTAGCACACTCAAAACGCT
>OGXD01002399.1_pt1 | contig 11665 bp, 12 predicted proteins | sample 1576211 | NCBI WGS metagenome assembly OGXD01 (sample SAMEA3541470, study PRJEB24748) | human gut metagenome | biome: human gut; feature: human-associated habitat; material: faeces | place: China | collected 2012
ATTTTCATATCATGTATCAGTAGGAGATAACGGAGTCTGCCCGTTACGCAGAGACTTAAGTGCTTATGGTAATTAAGAAGAAGTTTAACGATACCATAGGAATTAGGGTGGTACCGCGAATACAGACTTCGTCCCTTTTGGGATGGAGTTTTTTTCATACTAAGAAATATGCTTTCAAAGAAAGGAGAAAGAAGATGAAAGACAGACTGGAACAAATCAAAGCACAGGCTTTGGAGCAGATTAAAGCTTCTGATATGCCGGAAAAGCTGAACGAGGTGCGTGTAAAATTTCTTGGAAAAAAAGGAGAATTAACAGCCGTATTAAAGGGAATGAAAGACGTGGCCCCAGAGGAGCGTCCGAAAGTCGGACAGCTGGTCAATGAGACAAGAGCTGCAATCGAAGAGCTTTTAGAAGAGACAAAAGTGAAAATGGAGGCAGCCATCCGTGAGGAAAAAATGAAAGCGGAAGTCATTGACGTGACGCTGCCATCTAAGAAAAGTACGGTGGGACACAGACATCCAAATACGATCGCACTGGAAGAGGTAGAGCGCATTTTCGTGGGAATGGGATACGAAGTAGTAGAAGGACCGGAAGTAGAATACGACCTGTACAACTTCGAGAAACTCAACATTCCGGATGGGCATCCTGCAAAAGATGAACAGGATACCTTTTATGTGAATAAGGACATTGTGCTGCGTACACAGACTTCTCCGGTTCAGGCGAGAGTGATGGAGCAGGGCAAGTTGCCTGTGGTGTCGCGGCGCGCACGCCGCTCTCCCTCCCGCGCTTACGCGGGAAAAGGTGCGGCCCTTTCGGGCTATCCTTCCCTCCGCGCGGCGCGCGGAAAGCACCTGCGCCCCTGCGGGCGCAAAAAAGAGCACCCTTACGGGTGCTCTTTTTCAAATTGCTGAGAATTAGCCGAACAGGGACATCAGGACGCCTGCGGCGATAGCGGAACCGATAACACCTGCAACGTTCGGGCCCATGGCGTGCATGAGCAGGAAGTTGGAGGGGTTCTCCTTCTGGCCGACGACCTGAGAAACACGGGCGGCCATAGGAACGGCGGAAACGCCGGCGGAACCGATCAGCGGGTTGATCTTTTCCTTCAGGAACAGGTTCATGAGCTTGGCCAGCAGCACGCCGCCCGCGGTACCGAAACCGAACGCGACGATACCCATTGCCATGATCTCAAGGGTCTGAACGGAAAGGAAGGTGGTGGCGGTGGCCGTAGCACCGACGGTGAAGCCGAGGAAGATGGTGACGATGTTCATCAGCTCGTTACCGGCGGTCTTCTGCAGACGGTCCACAACGCCGGACTCCTTGAACAGGTTGCCGAGCATCAGGCACGCGATCAGAGGCGCGGCAGAGGGAACGAGCAGCGCCACGAACACGGTGATCATGATGGGGAAGATGATCTTCTCGCGTTTGCTGACCTGACGCAGCGGGCGCATCACGATGCGGCGCTCTTCCTTGGTGGTCAGAGCCTTCATGATGGGGGGCTGAATGACCGGGACGAGGGCCATGTAGGAATAAGCGGCAACGGCGATAGGACCGAGCAGCTCGGGAGCCAGACGGGAGGTGACGAAGATCGCGGTCGGGCCGTCAGCGCCGCCGATGATACCGATGGAGGCGGACTGCTGGTAAGTGAAGCCCATGAACTGGGTACCAACATAGGTCATGAAGATACCGAGCTGAGCGGCAGCGCCGAGCAGCAGGGACTTGGGGTTCGCGATCAGGGGACCGAAGTCGGTCATCGTGCCGACGCCCATGAAGATCAGGCAGGGGTAGATGCCGAGCTTAACGCCGAGGTACAGAACGTCGAGCAGGCCGAGGCTAACGGTGCTGCCGACCGCCCACGGGGCAAGCACCGCATCGGCTACGCCGGCCTCCGACATCTCTGTCAGGAATTCCTGCGTGATGGGCGCTCCTCCGAAGAGGTCCCAATGGACATGTCCTCCGGCGAACAGGATCTCGTGGAACATGTCCGCACCGGGAAGGTTGGTGCACAGCATACCGAACGCGATGGGCAGGAGCAGCAGCGGCTCAAAGCCCTTCACGATGGCCAGATACAGCAGGACAAAGGAAACGGCGATCATAATGAGGCATTTCCAGTTGCCCTCCTGACCGAACATATAGAAGCCGGTCTGCTGCATGAAATTGATAATAGCAGGCATTTATGTTTAGATTCCTTTCACAGTTTATTGAGCAAGAGGTGCCTAACTTAGCCGATGACGCACAGAACGTCGCCGGGGTTGACAGCAGCGCCCTTGGAAACTGCAACGGAGGAAACGGTGCCGGCGCAGGGAGCGAAGATCTCGTTCTCCATCTTCATGGCCTCGAGGATGAACAGCAGATCGCCTTCCTTGACGGCCTGACCAGCGGCGACCTTCACATCGAGGATGGTGCCGGGCATGGGGCTGGAGACAGTGCCGGCGCCGGCGGGAGCGGCAGCCTTGGGAGCGGCAGCGGGAGCAGCGGCAGGCGCGGGAGCAGCAGCGGGAGCGGGAGCGGCAGCGCGGGCAACGGGAGCAGCGGCAGCGCGGGAGACGGGAGCGGAAGCCATACGGCTGCCGCCGGCGGCGGACTCGACGGTGACTTCGTAGGTGGTACCGTTAACGGTGACATTGTACTGCTTGATCATGTTTGTTCTCTCCTAAAAATTAAATTAGATTTTTTTGATGTTCACGATGTTCATGCTGCGGGACGAGATACCGACCTCTTCCGAGAGAGCGGCAGTGATCGCGGCCACGATCTCAGGCTGCATGCCCTGCGGCGCGGGGACCGGCGCGGGAGCGGCAGCAGGAGCAGCGGCAGCAACGGCAGGCGTTTTTTCCTTGCCCTTGAGAATTGCACCCATTGCCATGGTGAGGAAAATGATGCAGATCAGGCCAAAGAACACCGTGCCAATACCCATCAGGGTAACGAACAGGCTGCTGTATTCCATTTCTTCCTTTTACCTTTCAATTTGGATTATAGCAAAGCGATTGCTCAATTTGCAAGCGCGTATGCACTTTTTGCGCGTTTTTAACGGCTTTTCCCTCCTGCCTTGCACGGCAGGAGGGAAAAGAGACTTTCCTTACTGCACGGAGAGCACGTCGGCAAACGCCTGAATGGCGGTCGCCGCCTGGCCGAAGTCGCGCATCTGCTGGTCGATGCCGAGCTTGATGAAGGGGATCCCAGCGGCGTCGAGCGCCTTCTTGAGGTACGGGAACTCCATCTCCTCGGGATCGCAGAACTGCTGCATGAAGAGCACGAGGCCCTGCGCGCCGGACTCCTTGACCATGTTGGCCACGAACTCGCCGCGGCGGTTCTGGTTGGACTGCGGATCGTAGAGCAGGACGTCGTAGTCGATGTTGGTGAACTGATCGACGAGCGCCATCATCGGGTCGCCCTCTTCGCTCGCGTCGGTGCGGAAGGCACGGGACTCGTGGGCGACATCGTCCGCCGCGATGGCGACGTTGTTGTCCTTGAAGATCTTGAGCAGCGTCGGGTTGTCGCAGATGATGCCGGAGGTGACGACCTTCACGCCGTTCCACTTGGCCTCGGGCAGCGCGGCGATCTCGGCGTTGAGAGCCTCGAGCTTCTCGGTGTACTCGGCCTTATCCATGAACCAGGCAGCCTTTAAGACGGCCGAGCGCATGATCGGGTCGATAACGTCGCAGTGGTCGCTTGCGAGCTTGACGAACTCACGGCGGGCAGCGCGGGACTTGTTGTAGACCTTGATGGCCGCAGCGATGTCCTCGCTCTTGATCTCGTGACCGGCGATCTTTTCAAGACCGGCCTTGACGTTGTTGTACTGATCCAGGCAGAACTGCTTGCCCCAGTCGGCAAAGCGGTTCTGAGGATGGGCGAGGAAGATGCACGGCAGCTTCTCACTCATGGCGACGCGGATGTTCTGGCTCATGGGGCGCAGCGTGTCGCAGATGGTCGGGGTAATGACACCGTCCAGCAGATCCATCGTGCCGTCGAGCAGCATCTCGAGGTCGAGCTGGGCGATGGTGCAATAGAAGGTCGCGCAGTATTCCTTGGAGCGCTGCTCGGTCTTGTCGTTGCTGCCCCACATGCCGAACGGCATCATACCGGCGGCGTAAACCAGCTCTTCGGGGGCGTAATAAGGCATCACGCCGATGCACTTTTTGCCTGCGTCCTTATAGGCCTTGAGCTGGCCCTTGGGATTGGCGGCAACAGCGGAAAATTCATTAACGATAGCTTCGATACTCATTTTTGCACGCCTCCTTAGTCTTTCTTGTTGGCTTCCATAGCCTCGACCAGACCCTGCACGCGGGTCGCGTACTGCGCTTCGTTGAAGTTGCGCGGGTCAGCCTGGTCGCCGTCGAAACCGGCGCAGGGCACGCCGAGGTCAGCGGTGAAGCGGCGCTGCATTTCAGCCATGTAACCGGACCAGGGCTTGCAGGAGCGGTTGTAGTGGACGAGCACGCCGTCGACCTTATTGTCGCGGCAGATACCCTCACGCCAGGCAACGCCCTGCTCGATGCAGACGGAGTTCGGAGCCTTGTAGTAAGCGCGGGCCATTTCGTCCATGTTGTTGTAAACAAAGCCGAACGCGGGCGCGTACACAACTGCGGTGACGTTGATACCATTCTCCTTGAGGGGCTTAAAGAGGTTCGGGAGCTTCGGCCAGCAGGGGATGCCCTCGAACATGACGCGGTACTGCTCGGGGAAGGGCAGCGTGGAGGTGCCTTCCTCAATGTTCTTCTGCAGGTCCTTAGACAGGAGTTCGAAGGCGTCGGCAGCAGCTTCCTTGCCGCGGGCAGTGACGACGTCGGCCATGTGGTTAAACAGGTCGAAACCGCTCATCGGGGCGGGCTTGTACTGCAGGAAGTCGCAGACCTTCAGCCAGTTCTGCGCGGTGCGGTTCGCGTGCTTGCAGGCAAGCTCGAACTTCTTCTCGTCGAACTTCTTGCCGGTGAGCTTTTCGAGCTCATGGATGGCGTTGTCGAACTGGGCGCGGACGTACTTGACAGCGGAATCGCTGACTTCCACGGTGTTGTTGTAGGGGATATCGACCATGATGAGGGGGATGTTGCACATACGGGCGATATTCTCGTACCACTTGGTCATGCAGTTGCAGATGTTGTTGCAGCACAGGACAAAGTCCGGCTGGGGGATGCGCATCTGCTTGTAGGGCTTGATGGCCTCGCGGCGGAAGTTCTTATAGGCGATCTCCTTCTCGGTGGTCTCGGGCAGAGCCTCGATCTCGTGGATATCGTCCAGAACCGTGTAGGGGACCTGCGTCTTGGGGTCCTTCTTGGGCTTGCCGGTCTCAGGATCGATGACGACCTTGCCGTTTTCGTCCTTGAGGGGCTTGCCGCTGTTGGGGTCGATGATGAACTCGAGCGTTTCGGGGTCGAACTTGCGGCTGGCGCGCTTACCGGCGGCGTAAGCCAGGGAGATACGTGCGTAACCGCAGATATCGTTGTCGAAGCCGAGATCCTCGGCAGCCTGGCACATGATCTCACCGTCGCGCTGGGCGGCGATACCGGCAGCCTGGTTCTCGGGATACATCACGTTGAGGTCAAAGGCCTCAGCAAGCTCACAGGGGAACTTGGAGCTGGACCAACCGACCAGCTTACCCTGCTTCTTCGCTTCACGGGCGTCGGCATAGACGTCATCGACGACCTTGCGCAGAGCAAGCACGCCGGGACTGACTTGTTTAGCCATGATTGATTCCTCCTAATGCGATATAGAAAAATTTGATAACGAATGACGGGGATTATTTGTTCTTCAAAGCCTTCTGGTAGGCAAACAGAGCGGCGCCGAGCGCACCGTTATACTGCGTGAGGGGCGTGGTGTGGATCTCGTGGCCGAGCTGCTCCTGAAGGGCTTTCACGATGCCGTGGTTCTGTGCGACACCGCCGGTCATCACCACGTCGTCGCGCACACCGATGCGGTGGCAGAGGCCGGAAACGCGGCCCGCGACGGACTTGTGGATGCCGTGGATGATGTCGCACTTGTTTGTGCCCATGGCGAGCTGCGAGATGACCTCGCTCTCGGCAAACACCGTGCAGGTCGAGCTGATACCGACCTCCTTGGTCGACTTGTCGCCAAGATCGCCCAGTTCTTCGACCTTCACCTCAAGCACGCGGGCCATGACATCGAGGAAGCGGCCGGTACCGGCTGCGCACTTGTCGTTCATGACGAAATTTTTCATCATGCCGTTCTCGATCTCGATGACCTTCACGTCCTGCCCGCCGATATCGACGACCGTGCGCACGTTCGGAAACAGGAACGCCGCGCCCTTGGCGTGGCAGGAAAGCTCGCTCATCTGCATGTCGGCAAGGCCGTCAAGGCTGTTGCGCCCGTAGCCCGTGGCAAGGACGAAGTCCATCTGCTCGCGCGTCATGCCCGCGTTTTCCAACACCTGAGCGATCGCGCGGGATGGACCCGACGTGCCCGTGCCGACAGCGACGAGGGACTTGGCAACGATCTCGCTGCCGTCTTTTAAGATCACACATTTCGACGCGGTGGAGCCGACGTCGATACCCATGGTATAAATGCTCATTGTACTCTCCGTTTGCCTTCCCGTGCGCTGCGCGGTTCTTGCCTCCGCGCAGCGCCGAGAAAAGCATTGTTGTGATATTTTACTGCGCGTTCAGGGCGTCGTAGTCGCGGATGACGCGCGGCAGCAGCATCTGATGGACCGGGCAGATGCTCTCGGGGTTCTGATAGCAGGCGTTGGCGAAGGCCTGGATGTAGGGACGGATGTCGTTCATGTCGACGATCTCGTCGGTCAGGCCTGCCTTGGCGCAGAACTTCGGGCTGGACTTCTTGGCGTAGTCCTGGATCAGCGCGTTCATCTTGTCGATGGTGGGCTGCAGATCCTCGCCGGCCTTCTCTTCCTTCACGAGACGGCGGGCATACATGGCGGCCGCAGCGGTCTCGCCGTGCATGACGTAGATCTCGGTGGTAGCGGTGCCGATGGAGAAGGCGTTGTTGTCGTTGCCCTGCGGGCCGCCGAGGACGTAGTGCGCCGCGGCGGTGCCCTTGCGGAGCGTGATCTCCATCATCGGCAGTTTGCTGGACTGGATGGAGTAGATCAGGCTCTGGCCGAGGCCGAGGAGCTCAGCGCGCTCAGCGTCGTTGCCGACGTCGATACCGGTGGTATCCTGGACCCACAGCATCGGGATGCGGTCACGCGCGCAGAGGGTGACAAACTCGTTCATCTTGATGAGGCCCTGACGGTACAGCTTGCCGCCCACGCCCATCGCCTGGCCGTAAGTCGCCATCTTGTACTCGGGGTAGTTCATCAGCATGCCCTGATAGTTGGCGACAACGCCGACGAGCAGACCGTCGATCTTGGCAAGGCCGGTGATCATCTCGGGGCCGTAGCCGTGCTTGTACTCCATGAACTCGGAGCCGTCGAAAAGACGCGCCAGAACTTCGACCATGTCGTAGGAGCGCTTCTGGTTGAACGGAACGATGCTGTAGAGGTCGTTGGCGTCGAACAGGGGCTCCTTGGGATCGTCGACGCGGAAGAACTCGGGATCGTAAGCGGGCAGCATGTCGATGTACTTGCGGATACCGGCGAGCACGCCCTCTTCATCGGCGTAGACCTCGCGGAAGAAGCCGGTCTCGCCATAGTGGATGGCGACAGTGCCGGGGATGTCGCTCTTGAGGTTCTTCTGCGCCTTGATGAGCGCCTCAGCAGCCTCCTTGTCGACATGGCCCTTGGGGCTCATACCGCCGACGATACCGGCGCCGCCGACTGCCATGTTGGCGTCCTGATGCGCGATCAGGATGGTCGGGGAGATGGAGTGATAGCCGCCGCCAGCGGGGTTCGTGCCGTAGATGCCGACGATGACGGGCACGCCCATCTGGTTGAGCTCGCTGTTGCGATAGAACGGCGTACCGCCGCCGCGGCGGTTGGGGTACACCTTCTCCTGCTCGTCGAGCTTAACGCCGGAGCAGTTCAGCACGTACACGAGGGGGATGCGCAGGCGCTTGGCCGTGTCGCTGCCGCGCAGCAGGCTGTCGGCCTGGCCGGGAACCCAGGCGCCGGCGAGCTTCTTGTTGTCGCTCGCGATGATGACGGCCCATTTGCCGTCGATACGGCCGAGGCCCTTGACGATGCCGACGCTGCCGTTCTTGTTGTCCTGGGGGTTATAGAGGCTGTTGAGGGGGCACCAGGTGCCTTCGTCAACGAGCTCCATGATGCGCTGCATCGCCGTCCACTGGCCGGACTCGTTGAGCGCCTCGGTGCTCTTACCGGCTTCGAGGGCAGCCTCGCGGATCTCATGGATCTCCTGCTCCACCGCCTGGATCTCAGCGGCGTTGTCCTCGTGGAATGCGCTCAGATCCTTGCCGATGACCGGCATGCTCTGGAAATAAGAGGGCATGGAATATTCGCTCATATTAAGTTCTCCTTCTTAAATCGAAATAACAAATTACTTATCCTTGGGAACCTTGATGAATGCCTGACCCGGGTCGATCTCCTCACGGATGAGGCGGATGATCTCCGGAGAGGGACCTTCCATCAGCTCGGCGCGGGAGACGTCGATCTCGAAGCCGGTGTTCTCCTGAACCATCTCGGGAGAGGAGAACGGATAGTAGTAAGCGAGGTACATGCGCTTGGTCTCTTCATCAAACTTCATGATGCCGAGGTCGGTAACGACCATCTGAGGACCGCGGTTGCCGGGCAGGCCCGCGCGCTCACGGCCTCCGGGGCCGTCCATCCAGCCGCAGGAGGTGATGTAGTCGACATGGTCCATGAAGCGGCGCTTCTGGTGCTGCATCATGATGATGGTGTTGCAGTAGGTGGCAATGCCGTTGGCGCCGCCGGAACCGGTGAAGCGGGTGGTGGGCTGCAGGTAGTCGCCCTTGCCGAAAATGCAGGTGGAGTTCACGTTGCCGTACGGGTCGATCTGCGCGCCGCCGATGAAGGCGACGAGACGATCCTCGTCGTGCAGCCACTCGTTGGCCTCGAAGCCGACGAAGCGGATGTTGGGCCACTGCACGGCGCAGTGCGCCATGAAGCGGTTATCGCCGACGGAGCGGGGGACCTCAACGGGGTCGCAGTCCATCAGACCCGACTCGACGATGGGGTGGCAGCTGGGGCAGACCGCGCGCTTGGCAAGGGACGCACCGATCAGCGGCAGGCCCGTACCAACGATGACGATCTGGTTTTCCTTGATATTCTTAGCAATGGCATACGCCTGCATTTCCTGCTTGGTATACTTCGTATAATCAGACATTTCTATTTAGCCTCCCAAACCTTAATGTGTAGTGGAATAGCCGAGGTGCGGCTCGTTCTTCAGGCGCATCAGACGGCTGCCGCCGAGCTTATCGAGCAGAGCGGACTGATCTTCGCAGCTGTAGACCCACTTTTCGAGGAAATCCTTGAAGGTCTCGGGAATCTTCTCACCGCTCTTGGCGAGCTCGAAGGCCTTCTGGGCGTTTTCGGCGGCGAGCTTGAGCTTCTCGTCCTCGGGAGCCTTCTCAAGCGCCTTGGCAGCCTTGGCCGCAGCCTTTTCAAGCTGTTTGACGGCATCCTCGGCATCCTGATACTTGGAGGCCTTGTCGTATTCCTTCAGGCCGGCGTCGTCGTCGTCATAGTAATCATAGCACTGAGCGGGCCATGCGCCATAGGGAGCCTTGACGACCGCCTGCACGCACTCGCCGAAGATACGGGTCTTGGTCGGGTCGCGGCGGATGAACTCGTCGGAGACGATCTCCTCGCAGGTGACGATGGTCTTGCGCGCGGCGATCGCGATGTCGATATCATGGAACTCATCGCCCATGATGATGCAGGTGCCGTCCGGAGAGGCCTGCTGGACGTGGATGATGGCGGTGTCGATCTTGGGCACGGGCACGGCTACGACCTTCTGCCCCGGCACCATCGGGTTCTCGATCTCGACGCACTTGAGATTTTCGATCTTGGGCATAGTCTTGCGCTTTTCCTCGCTGATGCCCCAGAACTTCATCAGGCCGCTGCCCTGCATCAGGCGGACCGGCAGGAACGGAAGGCCGAGAGAAGAGGCGTGCAGCATGAGCATCAGCACGTCCTGAGAATAGTCCTCATACGTGAGCTTGCCCTGCTCGATGGCAGCGCGGAAGCGGCGGGAAACGTTGGTGTAGCCGGAGTTAGCGGTGTAGCAGTTGATGTAAGCAGCCACGCGGCCCTCGCCGATGAGCATATCGACTTCGCCGCCGCCGGGGCCGGCATAAACGATGAAGTCCTTCTGACCCTGACGCAGGATCTCACTAACCGTGGCATACGGCTTACGGTTGGTGGTGAAACCGCCGATCGCAAGAGTATCGCCATTCTCGACGTACTTTGCAACGGCATCGTGCAGTGACATGACCTTATTCAAGATAAAACCCTCCCTGATTTTGATAAACATTTTTATCGCCGAAGAGCCCTCTCTGCTTGCATGGATTCCGTCAAAAATTCTTCGAAAGATGCTCATACAGGCTTCAGTGTAGATTATAGTGGACGAGAATAAGAAAATAAAATACTTAAACCAGTTTGAATTACATACGCTTATTTCTACACTCAACCTATCTTCTGAGATAAGTTGGGATTGGTTTATATTACTTGTTGCTAAGACAGGTTTAAGGTTTTCAGAGGCACTTGCCCTAACACCAAAGGATTTTGACTTTGCACATCAGTCAATTTCTGTAAGTAAGACATGGAACTATAAGGGTAAAGGAGGATTTATGCCGACAAAGAACAAGTCATCAGTCAGAAAAGTTCAGATTGATTGGCAAATGGTAATTCAATTTTCTGAACTAATTAAAGGCTTATCAGAAGAGGAGCCAATATTTGTAAAAGGAAAAGTTTATAATTCGACTGTTAATGATATATTATCTAGATATTGCAAAAGAGCAAATGTACCTGTAATTTCGATTCATGGGCTAAGACATACTCATGCATCAATACTCTTGTTTGCAGGAGTTTCTATTGCTAGTGTTGCAAGACGCTTAGGACATTCTAGTATGAACACGACTCAAAAAACATACTTACACATTATTCAGGAGTTGGAGAATAGGGACATTGATTTGGTAATGAGATCATTATCGGTATTAAACTAAAAATAATGAATAAAATGGCTTACGTTGGTGAAATTCAAGACGTAAAAAGTGTAAAGTAAAAATACTTTACACTTTTTTCTTAAAATGCTTGACTTTTTATAAACCTTGGTTTATCATATTACTTATGTAAAGTGTAAGACCTTTACAGATAGGAGGCAGTATGGATATTCAAAAGATGGTAGAAATCGAAATACTGTATAGTCAATACGGTCCCTTGTTGACAGACAAGCAAAGGGATATCTTGTCTATGTACTATGAAGAGGACTACTCACTAGGAGAAATCAGTAATATACTAGGGACATCCAGGCAGTCCATATTTGATTCCTTGAAAAGGTCGGAGAAGTCTCTAAGAGACTATGAGGCCAAGCTAGGCATGGTAAAAAAGTTCAAGAATATAGATGAAGAGATTAACAAGCTAGCTGATAAGGTAGAAAACTTAGGCAAGAAAAGTGGTAACCTTGAGGAATCAAGTCAGCTTATAGAATTAATTGACAAGATTAGGGAGTTGATATAATGATATTTGAAGGATTATCAGACAAACTTCAAAACGCATTTGGAAAACTTAGGTCTAAGGGAAAACTGACTGAGGCTGACGTTAAGACAGCCATGAGGG
>OGXD01002401.1_pt1 | contig 11660 bp, 9 predicted proteins | sample 1576211 | NCBI WGS metagenome assembly OGXD01 (sample SAMEA3541470, study PRJEB24748) | human gut metagenome | biome: human gut; feature: human-associated habitat; material: faeces | place: China | collected 2012
TATGCAACAAAAGGGATTGCTTGTTTTAATAATTTTGAGTTGTGCAACAGGCACAATATGCGACATCCTGTAATTCCAATGGCACTCCATTCGGGAGGGTACGTATCTTTCGTGTAGTATCAAACCTTTCAAAATACCGGCCATAGGCTTCATGAGCGATCCGATAATATTTGCAATACGAACGTATCGTCATTGTATCTAACGGCCGCCCGAAATTCTTGCAGACGGAATCCTCCAGTGCTTTTATTGCCGTCGTCTCGTCTTCGACCTCAATTTTAAATCTCGGTTCTATTCTGTTGAACTCCTTTCTCGCAATTTTCCCGTCTCGCTGCTGGTAAGGAAGATGATTCGCTACATAATCATTGAACTCCTCCGGATCTTGTATGATAGTATCGATTAGCTTATGAAAATATAAGGTCAACTTTGCCAAGAAATCCCTTTGCCATTCATTGGGAAAATTGTTACCTACTCGGTTTATATATCGAGAATAATTCGCAATAGTAAAATACGAGTGTTTCCTATCCGTGAATTGTATGGTGCGATTTTCTCTGTACCTGGCGGAGCTGACATGATACCATACCGTTTCTCTGGGATTTGACAATTCCCAATCCCGGAGGTATTCTTCCGTGCTCTCATATTCTCCGTCTGCAATCGACGCTTCGCAATCTCCCCATTCTTCCTGAGTAGGGCGGGGCAATTCGATATAAAATCCTCTGTATTCATTGTCACCCATCTCTTCCAGTTGAGCAAATTGCTCCTGAAGTTTAACTAACATCTTCAATGTATCGTTATCAACCACGATTTCTGTATCGCGCCCGCTTCCGAGCTGTTCGAATATCGCAGCATTCAATCCGCATTCTTTTGCCAAGTCTATGAAAAGATGCCTGGTAAAGATTGTCTTCTTATGTCGTTCCATATCTCATTCGTTTTCAATCGTTAAAAATTTCCCCGGATCAAATCCATTGATTACATGCTCGTTTTCAAATGTATATCCCATCTGGTTGCAAATCACTTTTGTACTCCCGATTTCTGTGTCGATATTGGTATGCGAATGTCCGTAAATCCAAGCATTGATCCGGCTGTTAGCGATCAGGTCTCCGTATTCACTGGCAAAGGCACTGTTCAATACGGAACCTTGATGCTGAGGAGCAACAACCTGCAAAGTAGGCAGGTGGTGAGTCACGACCACTATGTGTTCTGCCGTACTTTCGGCAAGACTTTTTTTGATATGCCCTAAACAGAAGTCATGCATCTGATTATATGCTTCCGTTTGGAGCAGTTTCCCTTTGTACATGGTCTGACGGAAATCGTTAAGTCCTTTCCAAACGAAATATTCGTCTGCCGGTTCGATATGCGACCAAAGTGTGCTCATTATGAAATCGGTATCGTCTATTCTCAATACTTGATTTTGATAATAACCGACATTCTCTTTGAACATCCATCGCCATTGTAATCCCCGTTCCATCACATCGCAATAATTGTAATATTCATGGTTCCCGGGAACAATAAGAACCTGCCTATAGTTTTTAGATGCCCATTTCCAGAAATTCCCCAAAGGAGCCACTCTGTCTTTCAGATAGAAAATGTCTCCGGCCAATACGAGTATATCGCCCGTTACCGGAAATCTGTTTTGTTTTATGTACCTGCTGTTCTCCCTGAACTCAAAATGCAGATCGCTCATATATTGTATTCTCATATTACTTATTTTTATTTGCTTGTTCAACCTGTTTTTGGATTATCCTCTTTACCAGCTCAAATGAGACCGGAGTAAAGTCATTATTATCCACTCCCACATCATATTGCGTCGGAAAGAGCATATCCAGCCGTGAAGCGTCTTTTCCCGTATTATTCTTGCTCGTATGCACATGCCCGAACAGTTGCCACATATTCCTGTAAGCACCTCCATAGCAGAGGAACGGATAGTGGTTCAGGTAGATTTTCTGCTTGTCGACCTCTATGTGCATTTGCATGCTTGTCAATTCAAACCTGCTGGCGTACCCTTGCCTGATATTTTTTAGATCATGATTACCGAGAATGAGATAGATTTTTCCATTCAGTCTGTTAAGAATCTTGGTCCATTCATGGGATCCTCCCAGGCAAAAATCCCCCAAATGAAACACGATATCATCTTGACCAACTACCCGGTTCCAATTTTCGATCAGTGTTTCATTCATATCTTCTACATTTTTGAATGGCCTCTTGCAAAAGCCAATGATATTCGAATGATAAAAGTGCGTGTCCGATGTAAAATACACCTTGCTTCCGTCAAATTTGTAATTCATTTTGCTCTCTTTTGTGCACATCGCTGTGCGGTTAATTAAAATTGGTTGTTCCTGCGCTCATTGGACGGAAATGACGGGAGAGGAATTGCACGGAGCAAACAGTCACCAATGGGCATAAAACAAAATAGTTGGGAAGTTCGGTAAGGACTCTCCAACTATTTTGCTGTTTATTCTAATATCAAGATACGAGCATCTATCGCATCTTATCTCCTATATGTGTTCGCTGGAAAGTATTTATGAAATTTGCAGACGTTTCAATGCTCCAAACATGAAGAACATACGACCGAACTCCGAAGCATTTGTTGCCTCGAATTGTCGTTTGGGATAATATGTCTATTCTATTTTGCAGCATTGTAAATTTTCAAAAGAGGCGCAAATGTACAGAATAATTTCGCAATACTCCAAATATTTTTCAGTGAATTCTTTAAATCACCCTCTAAAAATCAATGTGAGACTTAAGAGGATGTTCAATATGCTGTTATTCGAATACTTCGAAATAATGGTTGGGAATATTTATCAAATGTATTATATGAAATCTCATTGGTGATGATTTCTGCTGTTATATTCAAATATGCCAATTACTTGATTGTCAGAATCTATTTTGGCTGAAAAACAATTCAGTTCTATTCGAATATTATCTGTAATTTAGATAAGTTTTAGTGGTACTGATAAAATTTGCCTATTTATCACCGTTAAATTGTATGAGGGACAGAATTTTGTCCCTTGTATCCGTTTAGGGAACAAACGGGGGACAAAAATGCTGAAAAAATAAGCAAACAAGAGAAAATATGACTCTTGAAATAGCTTATTTTTCTCTATTTAAGTGACATTTATCAGTATTTTACATTTGTATAGAATACAACGGGTTGATTGTCAATTAGTTACTCTGCTTGCCCACGCAAACGATATTTCTGTTATATAAAGTATTGTATATCAATATGTAAATTTTCGAAGAATATTTTTGGGGGACAAACGAGGGACAAAATTTCGCATACCAAAAGAAAGAAAAACAATAAAACCACTTCCAAAAAACCGTGCTGAATTGCAAGGGACAAAATTTGTCCCTTGTCATATTATTGTTTGTTCCTCGCTTCCCTCGGATTGCAAGTTAGATTCTGTATTGTTTTCGAAATACTAAAAACTTTCATAATAAAGTTTAGTTTGTTTTTTGTATATCTAATCAAGTTCTAAACTAAACCGCTCTTTCATCCATGAGTTCTCTTGTTTTTCTTTTCGCCAGCCCAAATGCTACTTTTAATCGTTTTTGCTCTACTTTAATGCAGGGTTAAAATAGAGCAACATTCATTGTAGTTGATAGAAAAGAAAGAATATTGTGTACGAATTTGAGAAATAATCTCAAATTCGTACGCTAATTGAGTTTTTATTATTACCTTTGTACTTGAAATATTATTCTATATAAAAGACTTTAAGGTTTAATTATATGATACTTGAATTTACAGTTGAGAATTACAGGTCGTTTTACGGAAAGAAGACCTTGGTATTAGAAGCGGATAAGGCGTTGAAGGAATGCTCTGAGACTAATCTGTTTGCATGCAACAAGCATATTTTGCTCCGTACCTTAGCGTTGTATGGAGCTAATTCGAGTGGAAAGTCCAATCTTGTCAGTGCTATGCACACGATGGCAAGATGCGTTCTGTTGTCTGTGAAACTGAACGACAATGAAGAATTGGAGTATGATCCATTTCTTCTCTTGAAAGATAATGAGCGCCCTACTATGTTTGAGGTAATTTTTCTCAAAGGTGAATATTGCTATAGATATGGATTCAGGTACAACCTTGAACGAATAGTTGATGAGTGGTTGTTCCGTAAGACTACGCCTCGTTCTAAAGAGCAGATGCTATTTGTTAGGAATGAGGAGGGAATCTGCGTAGAGGAGAATAATTTTCCAGAAGGTGTTGGTTATGAAGAAAAAACCAATGACAACCGCTTGTTCTTGTCCTTGTGTCAACAGTTGGGAGGAGAAATGTCACGTCAGGTTATTTCCTGGTTCCAATCAGATTTTAACGTGATTTCCGGATTAAACAATCAGCAGTATAGATCATATTCAAAGCTGTTCTTCCATAAGAAAGAACAATCTAGTGTTGATGCACTTAAATTTTTCCAAAAGTTGAGACTTGGATTCAATAGTATTCTCACTCACGAAGAAGAGCCTAATATCCCATCGGATTTACCTACAGAGTTAAGAGCCATGTTTCAAAAGGAGATACAAGGAAAGAAAAGTATCGAGTTGGATTCTGTGCACAACATATACTCGGATAAAGGTAAGGTCGTAGGTTCCGTTAATTTTTCGTTTGAAGAAAGAGAATCATCAGGAACAAACAAATTGTTCGACCTTTCTGCTCCAATCTTCGATACCCTGTATACTGGAGCCACGCTTGTTATTGATGAATTGGATACTAAGATGCATCCTCTGATTTCTCAGTATATCATAGAGTTGTTCAATAATCATGAAACAAATCCAAAGAATGCGCAGCTGATATTTACCACTCATGACACACACTTGCTGTCACAGAAAATTCTTCGTCGCGACCAGATTTGGTTTACAGAAAAAGACTCACAAGAGCAGACAGACTTGTATAGCCTGATGGACATAGTCCTTCCAGATGGGACGAAACCTCGCAACGATGCAAACTACGAGAGAAATTATATTGCGGGGCGTTATGGAGCTATTCCTTATATCCTTAACGATTAAATTTTAAGGCTATGGCAGCAAAAAAAATAAAGATTGATAATGCGTCTTTGAAATTCAAACGACAGTCACAGAGACGTGAGCAAAAGTTTATATGTTGTTCCATATTAATTGTATGTGAAGGTACTAAGACTGAACCCAATTATTTTGAGGCGTTAGCTGAAAAACAGCAAGGAGTGATTGTTTACGATATCGAAGTTAAAGGACTTGGTCGTGGGACAAAGGGTGTTGTAGAGAAAGCAATCGAACTGAAAAAAAAGAACAATTACGACCGGGTATGGGCAGTATTTGATAAAGACGAATTTCCTGCTAAAGATTTCAATGAGGCAATTTTAATGGGGCAAAATAATGGCATTGAGATAGCTTGGAGCAATGAAGCATTCGAATTGTGGTATCTGTATCACTTCCAGAATGTGACAACAGGTGTCTCAAGAAAACACTATGAAGAGAAGATTTCTGCGGCTGTGAATGCTTCTCCAAAATACCGGTCAAAGAAGAAATATATATACGCAAAGAAAGATCCTAACAACTACGACATCATGATTACCTATGGTTCTATGGATTCGGCGATGCAGTTCGCAGAAGCCAAACATTTTGAATACACAGATGCTCGTTACGCAAATCAGAATCCATGCACGACGGTTTATCGACTTGTAAGACAATTGTTAGGTAAGGATGAGATCTTGAATGTAGAGATTATGTCATCGGTTGAAAATAGTAAGGAATCGTCGCCAAAACAGTATAATGATAGATAAGATTCTACACACTTTTCATCCAATTGAACAGTGCGCATCCTTTTCGGAAAAATATGTGAATTCAACTTTGGATAATTACCAGGATAAGCGAAGCCTATGCTCATTGCTAAAACTTATACCATTTTCATAATGTCAAAATGAAAAGCATAAGAGTCATACGTGTAATAATAGGAATAATATGTATATAAAGGAGATTAAAATTTCAAACTTCCGTAACTTCAAGGAAGCTTCAGTTCCCTTCCATGAAGGAGTAAATGTCATAATAGGACATAATAATACAGGCAAAAGCAACCTGCTCCGTGCAATGGGTTTAGTGCTTGGTCGTAGTGACGGCCGTAGGTTGGATACAAGTGACTTATTTTATGAGACAGATGTGGCAACGCTTCAACAGCAGTCGCCACGTATCCAAATAACTCTTGTCCTATGTAGAAGTGAGGGTGAAGCCTTGGATTCTGCAGAAATGGGGTTGTTCTCCGGTATGATGACAAACCCTGCATTAAGCGAAGAGGCGGAATTGAGATACGAGTTTAAATTGGCTGATGCGCAAGAGGACGACTATAAGGCAGATGTTGCTAGCGCAACTACAGCCAAGGAAATATGGAAAATCATAGATCATGACTACATCAGACTCTATAGAAGCAGTCGCTTAGGTGGTAGTCTGGCCGCAGGTATCAGCACCAATGATGTTTTGGGGCAGATTGACTTCCAATTCCTTGACGCCATTCGGGATGTCAGCCATGACCTATATGCCGGTTATAATCCACTCCTTAGGGATGTACTGAATTTCTTTATTGATTACTCAGTTAAGAATGATGTCACAAAGACAGAGGATAAGATAAAGGAACAATTGAAAGCCTTAAGAGATGATTTTGTCCAACAGTCTAGGCCACTGATGCAAACTTTACAAGATAGGTTACAGGAGGGGAAAAACGTATTTCTGAAGTACGCACTCGATACAGGCGCGACATTCAACGGAGCCGTGCCAGATTTTGATGGAGAGGTAACGGAGAATGAGATGTTTGCAGTGTTGAGAATGATTATCAAATATGCTATTGGAATAGAAGTACCGGCGACGTATAATGGGGTAGGCTATAATAATCTAATTTATATGTCGCTTTTGCTTGCAAAGATGCAGGCAGACAGCAGCATCATTTATATGAAACGTAATGCCAAGGTACTCTCATTCCTTGCGGTAGAGGAATGTGAAGCACACCTGCATCCTGCCATGCAGTACAAATTTCTACAGTTCCTGCAGGACAACAAAGCCAATGGACACGTGCGCCAGATATTCATGACCTCACATTCCACCCAGATTGTCTCAGCCGTGAAACTGGAGGACTTGATTTGCCTAACTTCACCTGTATTAGGACAGATCAATGTTGGCTATCCACGTATCATTTATAGAGAGGACAATGCTGATGATGTGGCGTCCAAGCAATATGTTCAGAGATTTTTGGATGCAACTAAAGCGGATATGTTCTTTGCCAACAAATTGATATTCGTCGAGGGCATTGCAGAGGAGTTGTTGCTCCCAGTCTTTGCCAGATATTTGAATAAGAACCTTACAGATGAGCATGTGCTGGTGGTGAATATGGGAGGTCGCTATTTCAATACACTTCCTAAAGTTGTTTGATACGAAAAATCCATACTCTATCAACAAGAAGATTGTCTGCTTGACTGATATTGATCCCTGCAGGAAAAAGAATGAACCTGATGGGGAATATGAAAGCTGCTACCCATACGAGTACGATATAGATACAGCCAACTACGACTATAAGCATCATGCGGATACAGAAGTAGCTCAATATGCAGCCCATCCCAACATTAGGTTCTACAGGCAAGATGTAACGTATGGGAAAACGCTGGAGTATGACATAATGCGCGAGAATTCTGATTGTGAACTGTTGTTGACTAACTCTGTTTCAAATTTGAAGGAGTTAAAAGCTATGATGGCAGAACAGGATGTGAATAAGATGATGGGTAAAATGCGAAACAGTGAAGCTAACACCCGTATCAAAACATCCATTGATACATCTGGGTGGACGGATGAAGAGAAACGAAAAGCCTTGCTGGCATCACGTTATTTGAATTCCGTTTCAAAAGGTAGCAATGCGCTGGAATTAAATGTGGCGCTTATGGCCAATCTGGAGAAATCTGCAGCAGATAGAAAAGAGTTTCATGTACCCCAATATATTGCTGATGCATTAACATGGCTATTATCATAACATCAGAACAAACCGTAACTATAGACGAACCGTTTAAGGTGTGTGCTGGCCCTGGTGCGGGAAAGACGCATTGGTTGATAAATCATATCAAAAATGTGGTGTCAAATAGTCATAAACTAGATGTAGTTAAGAAGGTGGCTTGTATCACTTATACCAATGTAGGTACCGATACCATCATCTCACGTTTGAATATAGGGAATGACATAGTTGAGGTATGTACCATCCATAGTTTCTTGTATGCCAATGTGGTAAAACCTTATGTTCATCTGGTATCTAAAGATTTCGGACTAAAGTTGGAAGACCTTGTGGTTATAGATGACTCTAATTTTAAATCAGAAGGAACAGCTGTAGTCGTATTAAATCGTATGAAAAAGTCATGGTTAGATGCCAAAATCTATCTGAAAGGATTGGAGAGGGCAATGTGGCGTTATGAAAACCATGAGTACAAACATTACAAACCCGATTATCCACAGATTTATAACATAAAGAGTGGCAAGCGGTATGTGGGAAACGACTGGTATATGGGGTTCAAAAAATGGCTATGGAGTGAAGGATATATGTCTTTTGATGATATTTTATATTTCTCTTATATTTTGTTTTCGAGATTCCCCAACATATACAAATTGATAAAAGCTCGATATCCATATATTTTTGTGGATGAATTTCAAGACACAATTCCTTTTGTGGTTGACTTTTTGACCCAATTGGGTAATGAGGGGGTGATTGTGGGTGTGGTTGGTGACAAAGCTCAATCAATCTATGACTTTCTCGGTGCTACGGTGCAGCAATTCGACAATTTTACTGTGCCCGGGATGCAGGAATATGAAATACGAGGGAATAAGCGTAGTACGAAGCAGATAATAGATTTACTGAATATTGTCAGGACTGATTTTTCGCAAGACTGGCTGAATGGATCGGAAAGAATGATACCAGAATTGCTTGTCGGCGATATGCTTAACTGTTATCAACAGAGCATAGAAAAGTGTGGAACTGACGAAATACAATCGCTGGCCTTTCAAAACATACTCGCCAATTCCATGCGTAAAAAGAACGGGGCGCGGGAGGTGGAGAATATATTAGAGATGGATTTTGACAGCAATGCAGGGCGTCAGATGGTGATAAAGGCGTTGATAAAAGCTGTGGAATATACGAGAATGAATGATCTACGAAATGCTTGGCATCAGTTAGACATTATCGATCGCGATAGGTCAATAACCATTGTGCTTCTAAGACGCTTGCTGGATGGCTATAAGGACTATAAAGACGGAAGTCTGATGGATTTCTATAATTTTCTGGTGAATGATTTACATGTCAAAATGACTAAGATAATAGGCAAGACAATCAAGGATTTCTATGTGAATCATACATACGTCGATGCAGCCCTTGGGGTGAAGTATGGCGACTCAAATGACAAGCATAAGACTATCCATAAATCAAAAGGAGAGGAGTTTGATAATGTGTTTGTCATTTTGAAAGATGAAGATGACATAGAGTTCCTACTATCACCGGACTTGTATGGCAACAATGTGCATCGAGTATATTATGTAGCTGCCAGTCGTGCTATTAAACGATTGTTTATCAATGTCCCTACTCTGAGTGACGAAAACCGCATCAAGCTTGAAAGTAAACCTATTAATATCTATAAAGAATAAATCCAGAATGGGACGAGAATATTGTTAGGATATTCAGATTTAAATATCGTCTGTGGTGATATCTGCCACATCGTTTGTTATTTATATATTAGATGTCTCAACGATATAGCATTTATTCTTATTCATAATAATATATAATCAAATAGCTATATAAAAGACATACAACAATAATTATGAACAGTCCAATAGCTTAATAAAACTGGTGGACAAGATTTTGTCCCTCGCTTGGCTTTTCGGGGACAAACGGGTCCAGTTCCAGGTTCACATACATCACACGGCCCCTTGCACACTGCCAGGACAGCCATTTACGGCCTTCCGCGATGGCAATGGAAAGTTCAATAAGGCTGAAGGATTTTCCCGCCTTAGACGGTCCTGCAATCAGCATCTTATGCCCCTGGCGCAGAACGCCGTCGATCAGCGGCGGAGAAAGCTCCGGGAGATTGTCCCAGGCTTCCGCCATGCTCTCCGGTTCCGGAAGATCATCGTTAATGCCCTCAATCCACTCAAACCATTCCTGCCAGTTCTCTTTTCCGATATTGGTATCTACCAAAAACTGCTTTTTATCTCCCCGGATCACGCCCGGCATCCTGGACAGTCTGGAGGGATTCCGGTTCTGGTTATCCGTTTTTAATCCATTTTTCTGGCATACATTGTAAAGATAATCTACACGTTTCCGGTACTCACTGTAATCCGCAGCATCGACCCGCACAATGGCGTGCAGGCTTTTCTTGCCGGAGTACACCAGGCATGCTACCGGGAGCTCCAGTTCCCGGATGATGGCATACTGCCTTCCAACTTCCATCACGTCCGATTCCACCAGGGCATACCGGAAATCTGTTACATTTTCATTTTTACAGCCAGTACCATCCAGCGGGTTAAACCGGATCCACGCTCCGGCCTCCGGATTGTAATCACCGACCACGCTGCCAATATCACCATCCGTACATTTTGACAGCGCTTCGATCAGCTGACCGGCCGTGCGGTCCCAGCTGCCTTTTGACGGCATAAACTTGCCGTCTTTCTCCCAGCTTTCCGTGACATAGCCGACATTTTCCGAAGAATCGAAAAGGACTTCCAGATACCGGCTCAGTTCCCTGGCCGGGTTCCACGCCTTCGGTTCATGAATCTCCAGTTCTTCGACGTAATGCTTGTCTACGATCACCAGGTCATCTTTCTGGATAGTATCGTCCCATCCCAACTCATGGCCGCGATCCGAAATCCATCCGGCATCCCGGGCCATCTGCACAATGGTGCCACCGGTCACCGGAGTGGTAGTACCATGGAACGTCCGCCATTTGCGCTCACATTCCCCGGCATGGTACCGGCCGGTATCTCTGGCGCTCCACTGGTCCCATACACTCACACTGTAACCTTCATGCTGCAGAGCCATGCCAACATTAACCCAGTCTTGGTAATTCAGTTCCGCGGGATCAATATATTCAATTACTTCCTGTAAATCAAACTGACTGTCCATATATTATGCTCCTTAGCCCCGATACTCCTGTCGGTTAATGTTGTCCGGAACCCGCCAGCCATTGGCTGCGATCCGGTCAATCAGGTTCTTTGCATTCTCAAACTGCCAGGTACCCACATGCTGAAAGCCTTTTCCTTCCAGAAAACGGATCTGTTTTGGTGTAGTAAGTCCCTCTTCCCTACGCTTGTCCAGGCGATCCAGAAGCTTCGCCGCCTTTCCCTGGTTGTCAATCTCATCCGGAAGGATTCCAAGCTTCTCCAGTGCCGCTTTCTGCTTATCTGTCGGCGGTGACATCTCCCATCCAAATGCAGGTACGTATCCGGACAGATCTTCTGCCTGAATGCTCATTTCAAAATGCAGAGGATCTACCAGATTTTTCTTGCGCCGCTTCATTTCTGCCAAGCGCTGTGCCAGTGCTTCCTCACGCTGCGCTATCACATCCTCAGATGCTTTCTTTTCTGCTTCTTCAATGTCCATCGGGCAGCCGGCAGCCTCTTCCAGGTTCTCCGTCATCTTCCTGGCCACCTCTTCTGACTCACAGATCAGATTCGCCGGATGGCAG
>OGXD01002402.1_pt1 | contig 11655 bp, 10 predicted proteins | sample 1576211 | NCBI WGS metagenome assembly OGXD01 (sample SAMEA3541470, study PRJEB24748) | human gut metagenome | biome: human gut; feature: human-associated habitat; material: faeces | place: China | collected 2012
TCTGCTTCCAACAACACATACAGACTTTTCATTCAATAAATGAACATTTCCTTTTAGAAATAGAAATGGAGGTGTTCCTTGTATGTCAGCTAATAACTTTGAATATATTCCATCACCTTTTTTTACTAAAATGACATCATCTGTTAATTTTGCAAAGCTATCTTTTACTTTCAAATAACAGTTATAAAACTCTTTTTCTGAAATATCTAATTTTGATGACAAATAGGGAATATTATTTTTTAATCCACTTCTAAAATCAAAATGGTCTATTTTTTCTAATTGATCTATATATTCACATGTCTTTTTATCATTATTATTAAAATATTGTTGAATCGTATAATATAAGATTGCATCTCGAACATAAGCATTGTTAATATTAAACATTCCTGCTTTTGTTGTATTTTTCACTTTAACCTACTATTCCTTTTTCTTATTTTTTTAACAGTCATATCTTTTATAACATTATCAAGATATTTACTTAACTCATCAATTGTATATTGTTTATTATTTATAATTCTCTCTGATTCAATATAAACAAGTTGTTCATATAACTCTAACATTTTTTCTCTGCGATCATATGTCTCACTACTCATAATAATTAAATTCTCTTTATCATTAAATTCTACAACTAATATTTTCCCATAGTATCCCCCCTAATTAAAATTTTCTATCAAGAGGGAACACGAGAGTAACTCTTGCCCCTATAATCTTATTATTTTCTTCTAAGTTTTCAAGCCTGAGAAATCCAAAATGTTCCCGCATGATTTTGTTTACGATTGCAAGTCCCAAACCGTAATGAGTGCCATTTCTCGCCTTGTTTTCAGAATAGAATTTTTGAGTTGCTCTTTTTAGGCTTTCTTCACTAAACCCTTTTCCGCTGTCAGTAACACTTATCCTATATTCAGATATATGTTTTTGAAATTGCAATTTTAATTCTGTATATTCTTCCGAAAAATCAACAGCATTTGATACTATATTTTGGAACGCTTTTTGTATTGCTTTTCCATCTATCAATAAGTCATCAGCAATATCTTTTTGTAGAACTACAATAGATATATTTTTTAGGGAAGCTATTTGATTTGCCAGTGAAATTAGTTCATTTACATATTCTTCGCCCAAGGAAATATAATCCGTTTTTAAGTGTTCCATTTTCACAAGATTTTTTAGTTCTTCTACATATTCTGATATTCTTTTTATTCCGTCTTGCGCATCGTTTAAATACTCCTTTTGTTTTCCTGTTATTTCTGTTTCTTCCAGCAATTCCAAATTTCCAGATACAACCGTAGCAGGTGTTTGTATATCATGCGTAAGTGCTTGAATACCATCTTCTAATAATTGAGCTTGCTTTAATTGTTTTTTTGTACTGTCTTTTACTGCTTTTTCCATTTCGTTCAAAACAATTAAAATATCATTTATTTCTTTTAATGTACTCGATACCCCAGAGATTTGTTCATCATCATTCAAAATGGTTTCACGTATACTTATGATTTTATTTAGTTCTTTACGCAACTGATTTCTATGCCATTTTAGAATGATAAAAAAACCTATAACAACTGTAACAAAAAAGGAAAGAACAACTGTTAAATCAGCACTCGGAAAAACATTTCTCAAAAAATCATTTGAAAATTGGGAAGTGCCACTTTTATATCCCAAAATCCATTTTTCAGATAAACCATTGACACATTCATATTTCGTTCCGTTCATAAACTGCAAATGTGTAACTTGTCCCTCTTTATAAACTTCTTCTATAAGTTCTTTATCCTGTATTGTGCCAGTTATATAATTGCCGTCGTTTGAAAGTTGCGCATATTCTATATATGCTGGTATATCCTTAGCTTCAAGCACTCCATTGACAGCTTTACCTGTTATATTTTCCACACTTTCAGATATTACTTGCGGAGAAAGAATTATCCCTGTTTCCGTTAAAAATAAAGTTCCTGCTCCAAATATAACAATCACTATGAAGATGTAGCATATTTGAGAAATACTAAGAGTTAAAAGCATTCTCATTATTGATTTTTTTCCCATTGATAGCCCACTCCCCAAATTGTCTTTATCGGTTCTTCGTTATAAACTTTAAATTTCTTTCTTATCTCTTTTATTCTTTCTCGTATGGTCGTTTCAGCGTCTCCAATACCGTCAAATCCGAAAATTCTTTCATATATTTCATCTTTTGTAAATACACGATTAGGATTTTTCATGAGCAGACAACATATTTCATATTCAGACGGCGTCATATTTAACTCTGTTTCATTTACATAGATTTTCCTGCTCGTAAAATCACAAAAAACCTGTCCTATATGAATTAAATTGTTTTTTCCTCTATTTTCTCGACGCAAATGTGCTGTTATCCGACAACGAAGTTCTTTAATGGAGAACGGCTTAATAATATAATCATCTGCTCCAACCGAAAATCCTTCTACTAAATCTTGTTCAAAATTTTTGGCAGTTAAAAACAATACAGGTATATCAATTTCACGCCTTTTATCTTTCAAAAAAGTAAACCCGTCTAATTCGGGCATCATAACATCAAGTATCATCAAATCGTGTGCATTGATTTCTCGAATAGACACTCCCGATAAACCTGTATAAACCGTTACAGAATGTTCTTTTTCCAAAGTATTTTTTATAAGTTGAAGTAATGTTTTATCATCATCTATCACTATAATATGAGCCATGCTGTTTCTCCTTTATTCTTTTGATTTACCCTCCCAATTTTTAAACCATAATACAACTCCGATAAGCAGTAAAACAAAAGATACAAATTGTATCGCTAAGTCTAACGGTAAATTTACTCCCTGTACGCTTAAACTAATATTCTCGAAATAGAGGGTTGTTGTTTTTAAAGTCCAAATCCATGGAATAACTCTCCAAAGTTGTTCTTCAAGCATAGGAAACGAGCTGATATAAGAAACAAATATTGTTCCTAAAATTCCAATTCCTATGGAAGCTCCCATTCCCAAGTAAATACTAATCCATAATTGAAATGGAACTAAAAAAAGAGAACCTACAATAAAAATCAATGTAGTTTTTAAAGCAGGGATAAGCGTATAGTTTTCTGGTTTATAGATACACCATATACTAACATATAATAATAACATAGAGAATACAACAAAAAAAGTCAATATACCTATCAAATACATAGCTTTTGCGAGAAAGTTCATTCCCCTGTGCGTACTTTTTCTTATAATTTGATAATTCCCAGCTTCTTGTTCTTGCTCTCCTGTAATTCCAGCCAAAATCCCAATTAAGATAGGCGCAATCATAGCCGATATAGTTATCCAATAATTACCGCTATTCATGACAATTTCATTTTTATCGCTTGACCTAAAAACAAACAGAATAAAACCAACTATAACAAAAGCCAGTACAAAAGGTATTTTCTTTAATATCGTTCGCTTACTCTTTAAATGCTCTGCATATAAGACTTTCATGAAATACATTTTAATTTCCCTCTCTTTTTGCAAAAAAGATTGATGTGATATAGGTAAATATCATGCAACATAATACCGCTGACAATATTCCCAGTAGGATTGAATTTGTATTTAACAAATTACTTGTATTTTCCAAAACAATTCCATTTGGGTGTATTTTTGTAATCGGTACAATACTTCTTACCGCATAGCTATATGGATTTAAAATCCAATAATTTTCTGAAGCCATAATCGGAGCTGATACAAAGCCAACAAAGCCTATACCTAATGCACCAGCTAAGCCAAAATTATGAGTACAGAACAATGAGATCGGGATAATCGCCAATGACATCAACCATGTAATTCCACCCATTTCTAATATTGATATAACGGTATTCATACCAAGATGATTGCATAATGCCAATCCACATACGAATATAGTCAATAGTGCAGTAGCCACAAACGAGTAAAATGCTAAAGTAAATACTTTTACTGTCCAAACCCGTTTCACTGAATATGCTTCTACATAAATAGAACGATAGGTATTATTTTTCTTTTCTTCATACTCGCTTAAAATACACAATAGTGAAATTCCAAGTGTATTAAAAGATATTGTCCACATATTAAAAATCATTTTTGTGTAATGTTCCCAAGAGTTTTCTAAGGTATCTGGCGCAAGATTTGCTACAATCATAAGCAGAACAGCAAATATGACAGCACCAATAAAAAGAACAGGTCTAAGCAATGTCCTTTTGGATTTTAATAATTCCATACGAAATAATTTATACATAGAAACATTCCTCCTCTTTGGTAACGTTCATAAATATCGTTTCTAAATCATCAGTATCGTTGATTTCTCCCTCATACTTTAGTTTTCCATTGATGATAATTCCGATGTAGGACGCTATATGTTGGATTTCTGCAAGGTTATGACTGGAAACCAAAACCGTAATTTGATTTTCATTCAGTCTTTTTATTAAATCTCGTAATTCTTGAATACCAATAGGGTCTAAACCATTTGTAGGTTCGTCCAAGATAATTAAATCTGGATTTCCTAAAAGAGCTATTGCAATTCCTAATCTTTGCTTCATTCCAAGCGAAAAATTAGAAACCTTTTTCTTTCCTGTCTTATCTATTTTTAATAGTTTTAAAACACGGGTTATTTCATTTTCTGATACTCCTAACATACAAGCGTGTATCAACATATTTTCTTTTGCCGTCAAATTGCCGTAAATTGCAGGACTTTCTATTAAAACTCCTATTTTGTTCAACGTATCTCTTGACCACGGCTTTCCTTTAAAAATAACTTCTCCCTCACTAGGTTTTAATAATCCGCAAAGTAATTTCATGGTTGTGCTTTTTCCCGCACCATTTGGACCAAGCAGACCATAAGTTTCTCCTTTTGGCACTTTCAAAGAAAGTCCTTTAATAATATTTTCGTTTTTGATGTTTTTGGTTAAATTTTTTGTTTCTAAAATGTAGTCCATGGTCTACCGCCTTTCCTTACTTGAAATTTACTTGTCAGTGTATGTATCACTTCAAGCATTTATAAGATAAAACATAATTATAATTAAATTGTAACTGAATTAAAAAAAGGCTTACGAAACATAAAAATTGAATCGTAAGCCTTATATAACTATCCTACAATCTTCCAGTTGCTATCCTTATGTAGCACCAGCTCATACTGTGACACCTGCGTTGCCTTTGTCTGATTATCAATGAATTTCACAGCTACCTTGACTTTCACATTGTCCCCGTCCTTTGTAAAGATAGGGTTTACCAGTTCAGAATAAAGGCAGTCCCTGTCAATAGGTTCAAGCACATTTCCCGATACATAATAGGCAAGTTCCTTTTCTGTGGCTGTCGGGTACAGCTTAAAGAATGTTTCCAGAAATGCCGTAGCGTCATTGATTGTGTCAGCGTCCACGCTGTTGTCGGCTTCTGGTGTCTTTGGTTCATAGTCCGATTTTTCGATTGCTGGGGCAAGGGTAGGGTTCTGAACGATTACCATATTTCCGTCAGCGTCTACATGGACTTTTACGGTATAGGTTGCCTTGACGCTCGTTGTCTGTTCTCCCTCTTTTATCTGCTGATCTACTTCGTAGGTAGCAGAAAAAGTGTCCGTACCAGACTGTTCAATGCTCCATACAAGTACATCTGTTACCGTGGAGCTGGTCGGTATATCTGTCCGAATGGTATCTACATTCAAGTCCTGCAATTCCTTTGTCAGATAACCGCTGATTGCCTGCGTCCTTGCTTCAATCGCTTCTTTGCTGTTGTTCCATGTGTAATAGGACTTTGCAAAGTTCTTCACGAAATTTTCAATACCGCTGGTATCATGTAATCGTAACTGGATTGTTTCTGTTTCGTGTACCGTGTGCATATCAATAGCGGTAAAGTTCTTATATACGCCAAAGCTCACGCTTGCAATAAGCACCGCCCACAATGCAATCACGGATTTTTTATGTGTGCCTACCTTGAAAGTACGCACCTTTTTTTCTTTGGGTTCTTTGATAGTTTCTGTCTGTTTCTTATTCTTTCTAAACATGATGAAATCCTCACTTTCTATTGTTTTACTCGTCCTGCACCGATTAAGTGCTGTTGCCAGTAACTATTCGTTAGGTCTGCATATCCTATCGGGTCGCCTGCATGGTACATCTGTGTCGGGGAAATGACAATACCGACGTGTGTTACATAACTCCCTGCGTCATAGGTGGAATGGAAAAATACCAAGTCGCCAGCCTTTGCCTGTGATAAGGGGATATGCTGGGTTGCGTCATACTGCATTTGTGCCGTTCTCGGTAAAGAGATACCAGCTTTCCCAAAGCACCATTGCGTCAGTCCCGAACAGTCAAAGGACGTGTTGGGATTGCTACCGCCGTACACATACTTCCACCCTTGATATTTCAATGCTTCATTCATAACCTTTTGTGCCAGCTCGCCCGATATTTGAGGAACAGTCAAATACTGATTGACTAATTCCACATAGAACATATTTCCATAGCCATACCGCCAGCCACCATTCTTTGCAACGGCTATCGGGTTGGTGTAGGTTACTTTCTTTCCACCCGATTTTTCTTTTGCGAAGTTTTCCGCAAGATTGTATGTATGCTTCTTACCTTTTCCAGCTACATAACCCACATAGCCACCGCCATAGTTATAGGACTGTATCGCTACATTCAAATCGTCGATACCTTGACTTTTGCAGGAAGAAAGCAGGGACGCAAAATATTTACACCCCTGCTTGATTGAGCTTTCCGTATCTAAAGAATTAGGCGGTAAACCAAGACTTTCCGAACTCTGCATGACATCTTCTGCCGTACCGCCACTTTCTACTTGAATGATAGCCAGCAACACATTGACATACTCGGAAATGCCGTATTCTCTGGCGTACTTTTCCACCATAGGCTGATGTTTCAACACTTCTGCGGATAGGTTCATACCACCAAAGGAAGAAGAATAGTTACCGCCCCCGTCGTCGTCCTCTGCACTAATCAGCACCCCGAAAAACAATACAATGGAAATGAGGATAGGAAACAGACTGCCGATAATGGCGATATGCTTCAATCTCATTTTTTCTTTTGTCCTTTCTGTAATACGGTCTTACGGTTTTTCTCGGTATTTACTTCCGATTGCTTCGTAGTTTGTGTCTGTTGAACCTTTGTCCTGCGTTCTTTCGTGTAATTCTGGCGTGTTTCCTGCGATACGGTCTTTTCTACATTCTGTTTATGTAGTAGCTGTTCAGATTTAGTCGTTTTTATGTCAGAACCACCCGAAGATAGCGGACGTTCTTTCACAGCATTTGTCTTGACTGGTTCACTTGCTTTAGAAGTGGTCGCTGTGGCAGGGCGTTTGACTTCCTGCATTTTTTCCACGCTCGGCTTTGCGGTTGTGGCTGGTCGTTCATGTGGACGGGTAGCTCCTTTTGTCGCTGATCCGTCCGTATGCGTTCTTTCCTGCCTTGCTTCTTGTGCCTTTTGGAGTTCCATTCGCTTGTCAGCGATATTTTTCTTATGCTGTTGCTGTTTTTCTAAACGTCCCGATTGCCGTTCTTTCTGTTCCTGCACGATACCACGCTTGAAATCGGAAACACTGGACTTTGCCTTTTCCTTTGCGGAGTGGACGGCATAAGCGGTCTGTGTCGGCATATCTTTGATATTCTCTTTGACGGCGTTTGCCTTGTCTTTCACTTTATTTTTCGTATCTAAGACAGCACCGACCTTTGAGCCTGCACGATTTCCAAAACTGGAAGAAGTGTTGCTTCGTGAAAAGGTTTGTTTATCTTTTTGAGGATTACTCCTTGAAGAACCATTACCCGATAGCATAGCTCCCGTAACTGCACCCGTGCCAGCTCCAACCATACTTCCATGACTAACAGCCCTTGCGATACGGTGTTCCATACGCCTAGCCCTATGTCGCATGAACAGATACGGTCTGCGGAATATCCTGCGTCCCATGCTTTGACTGTCGCCAGCGTTTAAGCTGAACATACTCATTAAGTCGCCCAGTTTCATGTAGATACCTGCAAAGCACACTATCTGCAAGAACGCTATCATAAAGAACGGATAGTCTGTGGAAATGTTGTAAAACATACTGGAAATGCTAAACGCCACCGTTACAATGAGCGTTATTCCTGCCCGTGTCATTATGGTATTAAATACCCTCACGATTGCCTGCTTTGCCATGCTTTCATAGCTCGGTATCATGGAAAGTAGAAAGCTGATAGGTAAAAACATTGCAAAGATAATAAAGAGTATCTGGCTGAACAACATCATACCCGTAAGCAAGAATACAAATATCGTGATACCTAAGTTAAAGAATAGCAGGAAGAACACCATACCTAAACGGTTTACGACCTGCGGTATCGTCAGATTGTTGTTGTCATTGTCCTCGATTTCTGTTTTCACGACTTCCTCTCTGGTCTTGCCGTCCTCGTCCTCTGGACTTACTGATACCAGAGCTTCTACACGGTCTGTCCCGATTTCCTCTGCGTTGCTGTTACCAAATTGAAGCAAGAGCCACGGCTGTTCCACTTGAATGGAAAACAAGCTGTCCCGTATCAAGTCCACGCTGTCCTTGCCCTCGCTGTCAGAGTTGGGGAGCATGATTTTTGTTCCCAAGTCCAAAGAAGCGGTACTGATGTCTGATGAAAATTCATTTATCTTCTTGATGTAATCGGGAGCGTAGGCAATAAAGGAAGCGGACAACACGAACACCACCACAAAGTTAATAACAGCGTGAAGTGCCTTGCTGGTTTCGCGTTTGATAAGTCCCGTATAGGCAACATAAAGTCCCACTATTAAGATAATGAGAAGCAGGAAACCGACATAGAAGCCCGTAGAAGAAAAGCCGTTCTCGGTAACGCCTGCAAGGGTCTGTATGCTCTTTCCGATACTGTCTGCCATATCATTGATGAAGTCCAGCTTATAGGCTTCCTGCACCACATAGCCCGTTGCATTACTCAAATACAAACTGATAGTCCAGACAAAGTTGGTAATGCAGTACAGCCCGTATTGTACCGATTTTCCGATACCGTCGAGCCAGTTCCACGGAAGCCACGACCAGCTATTATCGACGAAAAAATCAAGCTGGTAGTTGGAAAGGGGATATTTTGAATAAAGATTTTCTGCGTTTATGGTATCGTCTACAAGCCCCGTCGCATGAGCCACCGTCCCCAAAAGTGAAAGCAGGATAAGGGAGAGTGCCACCACGAACAGAGCCATTTTGAGAAAGTGGAAAATCTTCTTTTTTGTGAACACACCTTTTATCCTTTCTTTCATCACTCCACCTCATTTCTCTGTACGGGCGGTCTGGTATCAAAGGCGTGTAGCAGTTCTTCAAAGACTGGGTGTATCTGCACCACACCGACACGCCCGTATAAGTCCTGCAATAAGCATTGTCCGTTCTCCAAATCACGCAAGCGTTTCTGGTTGTTCTCGTCGTCCTTGTCGATACCGAAAAATTCTAAGGTCTGCTTTATCTCGTTAATATCAGTAGAACGGAAAGCGAATTTCAAGCCGATATTGTTTTTCAGACTTTCTTTTGACACGTCCCCAGAAGATTGTGTAACAAAATAAACGCCTGCCTGCATTGCACGTCCAGCACGCACCAGCTTATTTGATAAGGTTTCGCCTTGTGCCACATTTAAGAACGCCCACGCTTCATCAAGGTCTACAATCTTAAAAATGCTTCGGTCTGAATGGATAAAGTCTAAGGCAAAGGTAGATATTACAATCAACATTGCCACCGATAATAATTCAATGGTCGTGTATTCGTCAAAAGTAGTATCTTTATCCGGCAGAACCAAATCCGCAACCTGTATGATATTGAGCTGGTTATCCAGACTGATAGTATTTTTCACTGTTCCGTCTGAAAAGAGCAGGTGTGCAAAATCATAATTTGTAAAACTGTCAATATGATTTGCGATATGGTTTGCAATAGGCGTATTTTCTTTCCGTAATTCTGTGATAACATTTAGCAATCCTCTTTGTTCACTTTCTGATACTTTGCTGATTGCACTGATAAGCACAGGGAACTTGTCTCCATCACGGGTTGAGATACCTGTTAAAAATGTTAAAATTTCTTTTGCCAGTGTAGCTCCGTCCTCTTTATCTTTCATAATTACAAACGGGTCAAGAAGCCCTGCATTTTCCTTGTCGCTGGTAAGATTTACAATGTTGATTTCCTCTGCAATCTCCGGCAGTGTTTCTTTCCAGTTTCCACGCTCACTTTTCGGGTCTAGGATAACTGCCTGTCCCCCGAACAGGACGGAATAATACACCAGCAGGTTATTACAGAATGATTTTCCACCACCAAGCGAACCGACAAAGGCAGAAGCCAACGCATTTGTGACCGTACCTTTTACCCCTTGACTGGCAAGGGACGGTTGCAGGTAGACATTTCTTCCTGTATCCACGGAATATCCGATATAGATTCCTGTATTTTCTCCCAACATCTGGGTAGCACCGAAACCAAGTCCGGCTAAAAAATCGGATTTCACATACTGGATATAATCATTGATATAACGCTTGCTGGCTGGAAGAAATTCTCCATGCAGTCCCATCATATCTCCGGCAGGGCGAACCAGCTTCACGTTCAAATCATCGTAAAAATCCTTAACCTCATCGCAACGGCGTTTCAGTTCGTCAAGATCGGGTGCAGACACCCGTATGACGTAACTTAACTTATACATACTTTCCTTGCTCTGGTCTAAATCTGTTTCCAGTTCATCGACACTGTCTAAGGCTTCCACCACATTTGAACTTGTTTCATTTCCGGCTTGATAGGCGTGATTGTCCAAGTCCTTTAATTCCTTTTTTTTGTTGCGGACAGTGGTTAAGGCTTTTTTATTTCCGACAATCTCAACATTCATGGACGTATCCACAGGGAATGTGAACTGCTGTTGCTGGAAATAAAAGATTTCCGATGATGGGAAGTCCAGCTCCCCGACAATGGCATTGACCGTAAAGTAGGACACATAGCTTTCGCTGTCCTCATGTTCCAGACGCAAATATCGCTGGCTTTCTTCCACCACACAACGGGTAGGACGGATAAGGTCATAATACTTAATCAGTGTTTCCCTTTTTAATTTTCTTTTTGGCAGAGGATACACATAATCTTCATAGGCTATCCCGTCCCTGCCGTAGAGGTGTTCCATCAGATACGCAAAGTCTTTGGCTTCCAGTCGGCGGATTTTGAACCTACGGGAGATTTTATTTTCCAATAACTTCTCCATCTTCACATAACGGTTGATTTCATCATTGCTCATGGAAACAAAGTCATTCATCAGCGTGTGTCTTACCTCGTTCAAAAACTCACGGAATGTCAGAAATACCGATTTTTTGATGTTCTTCAGATTGACTTCGTCCTCTGTGACCATGAGCTTGAATTGCTGGACACGCAGCCGCCCATACCGTCGATCTGCTTGACATCCGGGCTTCCCATAACCTTTAAGAACAGCTCGTCCCACCTGGACTGATCCTGGGGAAGGTCTTTTTCATGGAAAAATACAGCTTTGCTTGTGCCGCCGCGCATGTAAACGCAGGGATACTTTGTCATATACATAGCTTTTACTCCTTACATTCTTTAATTTTATATGGTATAATGAGTTTTAATAACATATTTTAATGGAATATTTCTTACTATTTGGGGGAGGCGCAGGATTTTATGAATGAACAGGACTATCAGCTTTTGATCGATCTCTATGAAACGAAAAATATCACAAAGGTCGCTGACCAGCATT
>OGXD01002418.1_pt1 | contig 11574 bp, 7 predicted proteins | sample 1576211 | NCBI WGS metagenome assembly OGXD01 (sample SAMEA3541470, study PRJEB24748) | human gut metagenome | biome: human gut; feature: human-associated habitat; material: faeces | place: China | collected 2012
TTGTTACCGGCAATGCAAATTATGTACAGGTTCCTCATGTAAATGTGGTAACGGCTGTCGGTCATCAGCATGACATTCTGCAGCCACTCGTCGATGGTCGCCTCCTCGTCCTCCTGCCGTTCGCCGCTGCGGATCTCGGCGTCGCGCTGCTCCTTGAAGAGCTGCATCGAGTTGAGCAGCTCCTCGATATTGTCCAGCGCCGAGGTCGCCTCAGGGGTATTTTCGGTGCGGTAGGCGGCGATGATGCCCGAACGGGTGGCGATCTCCAGACCGAAGTCGTAAAGGCTCTTTTCGTTGCGGGCCAGAGACAGGCCGCGGATCATGGCGACGAAATCCGACACCTTGCGGGCGATGGTCTTCTGCACGGGATCGGCGGCGGGTTCGGCGACCAGCGTATCGACCGCCTCCCACATCGAGACGCCGCGCCCGGCGGCCAGCTCGGCGATGCGCTGGACGGTCGTGTCGCCGATGCCGCGCGCGGGATAGTTGACGATGCGTTTGAACGCCTCGTCGTCGCGCGGATTGATAACCAGCCGGATATAGGCCAGCATGTCGCGGATCTCCTTGTGGTCGTAGAACGACGAACCCTTGTAGATGCGGTAGGGGATGCCGCGGCGGCGGAGGTTGTCCTCCAGCACGGCCGACTGGTTGTTGGTGCGGTAGAGAATCACCGCCTCGGACCACTCGTCGCCCGTCTGGCGGATCTTGTCGCGCAGGTCGGAGACGACCATTTCGGCCTCCTCGCGGTCGGTGTAGGCCTTCAGGATGCGGATTTTCTCCCCCTCGGCCCCTTCCGAGAAGCAGTGCTTCTCCATGCGCTTCGAATTGCGGACGATCACCGAGTTGGCCGCGTCGACGATCGTCTGCGTCGAACGGTAGTTCTGCTCCAGCTTGAAGACCATCGCCGAGGGATAATCCTTCTTGAACGAGAGGATGTTCTCGATCTTGGCCCCGCGGAACGAATAGATCGACTGCGCGTCGTCGCCCACGACGCAGACCTTCGAATGCAGCTGCGAAAGGCGGCGGATGATGACGTACTGGGCGTAGTTGGTGTCCTGATACTCGTCCACCAGAATATATTTGAACTGCTCCTGATAACGCGCCAGCACGTCGGGAGCGTCGCGCAGCAGGATGTTGGTCTGCAGCAGCAGGTCGTCGAAATCCATCGCGCCGTTGCGCTTGCAGCGCTGGCAGTAGATGTTGTAGATGTTGCCGAATTCGGGAATCTGCGCCTGACGGTCCTCGGCGGCGTAGACCGAATTGGCGAGGTAGGCGCCGGGGGTCACCAGACAGTTTTTGGCATAGGATATGCGCGAAGCCAAAAGGTTGGGCTTGTATTTCTCGTCCGGAAGGTTCAGCTCGCGGACGATGGTCTTCAGCAGGTTCTTGCAGTCGCTGGGTTCGTAGATGGTGAACGAGTCGGTGAACCCGATCTTTTCGGCGTTCTCGCGCAGGATGCGCGAAAAGACCGAGTGGAACGTACCCATGCGGATATAGCGGCTGCGGTTGTCGGGGATCATCTGCGCGATGCGTTCGCGCATCTGCTCGGCGGCCTTGTTGGTAAAGGTGAGCGCGAGGATGTTGAAGGGAGCCACGCCCTGCTCGATCATATAGGCGATGCGCGAGGTCAGCACCCGCGTTTTGCCCGAACCCGCACCCGCGATAATGAGCGACGGGGCGTCGTAATTCACCACGGCGGCGCGCTGAGCGGGGTTCAGACCTTGTAAAATAGGTGATTCTTTGGATTCCATGACGGCAAAGTTAATAAGAATTGAATAAGTTTTTTTCAAAGAAAATAATATCTTTGCATTGCAAACGTTAAAAAACTAAATCCGACGGCAATACAGCGAGGTTTTCGCCGTGCAGGCGCAAAGGCTGCGGGCAGAATGTGCAGAGCCGGAGTTTTCGGGCTGAGCATGCAGGCCGAATATGCGGAACCGGATTTGTCGGCAGAGCATGCGGGGCCGGATTTGCCGGACAAAGTATGCCGGACCGAATAGGCCGGACGCGGAAAAGAGGTAATGAAATTCAACAATATAAAACAATGAGCGAAGTCATCAACATCAAGGAACTCAACGAGCGCATCGAACGCGAAAGCGTCTTCGTGGATACGCTCCGTACGGAAATGGGCAAGGTCATCATCGGCCAGAGCCATCTGGTAGACACGCTGCTGATCGGCCTGCTGTCGAACGGCCATATTCTGCTGGAAGGCGTGCCGGGACTGGCCAAGACGCTGGCCATCACTACGCTGGCGAAGGCCGTGGACGCCGCCTTCTCGCGCATACAGTTCACCCCCGACCTGCTGCCGGCCGACCTGATCGGTACGCTGATCTACTCGCAGAAGAACGAGGAGTTCGTCGTCAAGAAAGGCCCCGTATTCGCCAACTTCGTGCTGGCGGACGAAATCAACCGCTCCCCGGCCAAGGTGCAGTCGGCACTGCTGGAGGCCATGCAGGAGCGTCAGGTGACCATCGGCGACAACACCTATCCGCTGCCGCAGCCCTTTCTGGTGCTGGCCACGCAGAACCCGCTGGAGCAGGAGGGAACCTACCCGCTGCCCGAAGCGCAGGTGGACCGTTTCATGCTCAAAGCCAAAATATCCTACCCCAAGAAGCAGGAGGAGCGCGACATCGTGCGCATGAACCTCGCCGGGGGAGGACTCCCCGCCGTCAACAAGGTCATCTCGCCCGAAGACATCGTCAAGGCCCGCAAGGTCGTGGAGGACGTCTACATGGACGAGAAGATCGAGAAATACATCATCGACATCATCTTCGCCACGCGCGAGCCGGCGGAGTACAACCTCCAGAAGTTGCAGAACCTGATCGCCTACGGCGGTTCGCCCCGTGCGTCGATCTCGCTGGCCAAGGCCGCACGCGCCTACGCCTTCATCCGCCGCCGCGGGTACGTCATTCCCGAAGACGTGCGCGCCGTATGCCACGACGTGCTGCGCCACCGCATCGGCCTGACGTACGAAGCCGAGGCCGAGAACATCACCTCGGAGGAGATCATCACCGACATTCTCAACAACGTAATCGTACCCTAACGATGCAGGAAACCGAGAACGATATTCTCAAACGCGTCCGCAAGATCGAGATCAAGACCCGCGGTCTTTCCAACGAGATCTTCGCCGGAAAGTACCATACGGCTTTCCGCGGACGGGGCATGTCGTTTTCCGAAGTCAGGGAATACCGCGCGGGCGACGACGTAAGGGACATCGACTGGAACGTGACGGCCCGGTCGCGCAAACCCCACATCAAGATCTACGAGGAGGAACGCGAACTGACGATGATGCTTCTGGTGGACGTCTCCGCATCGCGCATGTTCGGATCGACGGACCGCCTGAAGAAGAACATCATCACCGAAATCGCCGCCGTGCTGGCCTTCTCGGCCGCGCAGAACAACGACAAGGTGGGCTGCATCTTCTTCTCGGACAAGGTCGAGAAGTTCATCCCCCCGAAGAAGGGGCGCAGCCACATCCTGATGATCATCCGCGAGCTGGTGGGCTTCCGGCCCGAATCGACGGGCACGAAGCTTTCGGAGCCGGTGCGGTTTCTGACCAACGTCAACAAGAAACGCTGCACGACCTTCATCCTCTCGGACTTCATGGATTCGTCGAAGGACAAGGCCGCGCTGGACGACGCGCTGAAGATCGCCGGGGGCAAGCACGATCTGGTGGGCATCCGCGTATACGACCCCCGCGAGACGGAGCTGCCCGACGTGGGCATCGTCGAGCTGAAGGACGCCGAGAGCGGCCGCAAGGTATGGGTGGACACCTCGTCGCGGGCCGTGCGGGAGCACTACACCCGGACGTGGGAGCGACGCAGCGCCGAGATCGACTCGACGCTCAAGCACAACCGCATCGATTCGACGATGATCTCGACCGACGGCGATTACGTGGCCGAACTGTTAAAACTGTTCAAACAGCGATGAAACGACTTTTTGCAATAGCACTGCTCCTTGCGGGCGCGGCCGTCCGGGCGCAGAACGCACCGACGGTCACGGCGCGCATCGAGCCGGACAGCATCATGATCGGCGACCGGTTCGACCTGACGGTCGAGGTGGACAAGGATCTGGTGCAGGTGGTGCAGTTCCCGGAATTCGAAAACAAGGAGGGAAGTCCCCTCGAACTGGTCAAGGACCACCCGATCGACACGCTCGAACGCGACGGACGCCACCTCAGACTGCGCAAGCGCTACACGCTGGCGGCGTTCGAGGAGGGTAAGTGGAACCTCGGACTGCCGGCCGTGCTGTATGCCGACAAGAACATCGTCGATACGCTCCGGGCGCGCGACTCGCTCTATCTGGAGGTGGCCACGTTCCAGATCGACTCGACCTCGCAGTCGATCTACGACCTGAAACCCCAGCGCAACCTGCCGTTCCGCTTCGCGGAGGTCAGCGGATACGCCAAATGGGGCGTGCTGGCCCTGCTGATGATACTGGTGGCGCTCTATGCGCTCAAGCGCATTCTGGCCCGTTACGGCAAGGGGCTGGGCGACCTGTTCAAGCCCGCGCCGCCGCAGCCGCCCCACGTGGTGGCGATCAAGGCCCTCGAAGCGCTGCACAACCAGAAACTATGGCAGAACAACAGGCACAAGCAGTATTATTCGGGACTGACGGACATCCTGCGCACCTACATCGCGGCGCGCTGGGGCGTGGGCGCCATGGAGATGACCTCCGACGAGATCATCGAGGCGATGCGCAGCGAAGAGCTGCCCGACAAGGCCCGGATGGACCTTACGGCGATCCTGCGCGACGCCGATCTGGTGAAGTTCGCCAAGGCGACGCCCGACGGCGAGCAGAACGAAGCCGACTACCTGAAGGCGTTCTATTTCGTCGAGGAGACCAAGCTCGTCGTCGAAGAGGAGGAGCCGGAGCAGCCGGACCCGATGCAAAACCAAAATGCGTAACAAGATGTACAGACTCCTATATATCGTATTTCTCTTTGCCGCCCTCGGCGCTTCGGCGCAGGACATGCCCGAACGCAGCGAGGTGCGCCGCGGCAACCGGCAGTACAACAAGGGCAATTACGAAAAGAGCATCGAGCGTTACGAGCGGGCTTTGGAGGCCGCACCCGAATCGTTCGAGGCCCGTTACAACCTCGGAAACGCGCTCTACAAGGCCGAACGGTTCGACAAGGCCGAGCAGACCATGCGGCAGGCGGCGGCCGATACGCTGCGCACGGACGACGAGCGCGCCCAAGCCTTCTACAACCTCGGAAACGCGCAGTTCAAGCAGCAGAAGTACAAGGAGGCGCTCGAAAGCTACAAGCAGTCGCTGCGCCTGAACCCCTCGGACATGGAGGCCAAGTACAACTACGCCTACACCAAGCGTCTGATCGACGACGACGAGAACGGCGGCGGTGGCGGCGGTGACGACAAGAATCAGGACAAAGACCAGAACAAGGAGCAGCAGGGCGGTCAGGACCGGCAGAACGGCGATCAGCAGAAAGACGACCAACAGAAGGACGACAAGGGGCAGGGCGACGACAAGGAGCAGCAGGGCGACCCGCAGCAGAACCCCGCGCAGCCCGACAAGGAGCAGGAAGGCGATCAGCAGGGAGAGCCGCAGCCCGTTCCGGCCGGCATTTCGCCGCAGGAGCAGGAGCAGATGCTCGACGCCATTCAGGCGCAGGAGGACCGCACGCAGGACAAACTCAAGGAGAAGCAGGGCGTCGTGGTGCGCGGATCGAAAAACTGGTAAAAAAGAGGAACTATGCATTTCGCATCACCATATTATCTGTGGCTGTTGTCGGCGCTCGTGCCGATGATCGCCTACTACGTGTGGCGTACGCTGCAGGGCGGCGCGTCGATCCAGATTTCGAGCGTCGAAGGGGTCGTGCGCGCGCCGAAGACCGTACGCTACTGGCTGCGGCATCTGCCGTTCGCACTGCGGCTGGCGGCGCTGGCCCTGCTGATCGTGGCGCTGGCGCGCCCGCAGGACGTCGAGCGTCTTTCGCGCACGAACACCGAAGGTATCGACATCATGCTGGCCATCGACGTTTCGGGTTCGATGCTGGCACGGGACTTCCGCCCCGACCGCATCACGGCGGCCAAGGAGGTGGCCGGATCGTTCATCGCGGACCGTTACGGCGACCGCATCGGACTGGTGGCCTTCGCGGGCGAAGCCTTCACGCAAAGCCCGCTGACGACGGATCAGGGAACGCTCCAGACGCTGCTGGCACGCATCCGCAGCGGACTGATCGAGGACGGCACGGCCATCGGCAACGGACTGGCCACGGCGATCAACCGCCTGCGCGAGAGCGAGGCCAAGTCGAAGGTCATCATCCTGCTGACCGACGGCGTGAACAACCGCGGCGAGATCGCGCCCCAGACGGCGGCCGAAATCGCCAAGGCGCAGGGCATCCGCGTCTACACCATCGGCGTCGGCACCGAGGGCATGGCCCCCTACCCCGCCGTGGACATCTACGGCACGCCGACCGGAGGAACCGTCATGGCGAAGGTCGAGATCGACGAGAAAACCCTCAGGTCGATCGCCGAGCAGACCGGCGGACAATATTTCCGCGCCACGGACAAGGCCAAGCTCAAGGCCATTTACGACCAGATCAACCAACTGGAAAAGAGCAAGGTGGAAGTTACGGAACACGTCACCTACCACGAGCAGTTCCTGCTCTGGGCACTGGCGGGTCTGGGGCTGCTCGTGCTGGAGTTCCTGTTCTCGAATCTGGTGCTGAAAAGAATACCGTAAAACGTAATTTGCAATGTTTAGATTCGCAAATCCGCAATATTTCTGGCTGCTGCCGGTCATACCCGCGCTGATCCTCCTCTTCTGGCTGGCGGCGCGCAACCGCCGCAGGCGGCTGGAACGCTTCGGGCGCATGCAGGTATTGGAAGAGCTGATGCCCGAAGTATCGACCGGGCGCGTGACGCTCAAATTCATCCTCTTCTGCACGGCGGTCACGCTGCTCATACTGGCGGCGGCACGCCCGCAGTTCGGGTCGAAACTCCGCGAGGAGAAGACGCAGGGCGTCGAGATGATGCTGGCCGTAGACGTCTCGAACTCGATGTTGGCCGAAGATTTCGAACCCAACCGGCTGGAGAGGACCAAATACGCCATCAACAAGCTCTTCGACGGTCTGCATCAGGACCGCGTCGGGCTGATCGTCTTCGCCGGGGAGCCGAAGGTGCAGCTGCCGATCACCTCGGACTACCGCATGGCCAAGGCCTTCGCCAAGCGCATCGACCCGTCGCTGGTGCCGGTGCAGGGCACGGCCATCGGCAAGGCGCTGTCGCAGGCCCTGATGTCGTTTTCGGGCGAAACCGAGGAGAACCACAGCCGCGTCATCATCCTCATCACCGACGGCGAGAACCACGAGGACGACGCACTGGCGGCCGCACGGCACGCCGCGGAGATGGGCATACGGATTTACACCATCGGCATCGGCACGCCCGAAGGCGCCCCGATTCAGATCGGCGGCGAATTCATCAAGGACGAGAAGGGCGACATGGTCGTTTCGAAGCTCAACGAGGAGATGCTGGCCCAGATCGCCGACATCACGGGCGGCGCCTATGTCCGTTCGAGCAAGCAGTCGATCGGTCTCGACGAGATCGTGAAGAGCATCAACGAAATGGAGCAGAGCGAGTTGTCGGTGATGCGCTTCGAAGAGTTCAACGAACAGTACCAATACCTGCTGCTCGCGGCAATCGTGTTGCTGCTGGCGGAGTTCCTGCTGCTCGACCGCCGCAATCCGCTGCTGGCGCACCTCAACATCTTCAGGGAATAACTTACTTCGGAAAGAATTTTATCCGTAAAAAATACGGTAAAGGGGGAGACGATGATGCGTCTCCCCCTTTGCCGTTTGCCGCATTCGGAGCAATAAAAGACAAACGAAATCCCGTATGGTGCGAAGGCTCGCCGTGTCAATATTTAACAATAAAACAAACAGGCAAGAGACTTTACATCACCCGCTGCACCCCCGGATCACCCCCTTCAGAAGAGCTTGCAAGGCAACTTTAAACAAAAAATCCGGAGAAAATGCAGCAGAAATCATCAATTTTACTATATTTGAAGCGATCACTCAGTTCTTTTAAACCAATTTCTTTAAAAGCCTTGCCATGAAAAAAATTCTTCTGATGATTGTGCCGCTAATGGCACTGATCGGATGTTCGTACGACGATACGGACATCCAAAAACGGTTGGACGACCTCGACGGTCAGCTCACCGAACTGCAGGCGCTCGTCAAGGCGCTCAACTCCGACGTCACAACACTCAAGGAGCTTGTCGCCGGGAAACGGTTCATCTCGGACGTACAGCCCGGTGAAGACGGCGGCTACGTCATCACGCTGGTCACCGCGGCCGGCGAGACCTCGACGATCACCATCAGCGACGGAAAAGACGGGACTTCGTCGGTCATCGGGGTGAAACAGGATTCCGACGGTGTCTACTACTGGACGCTCAACGGCGACTTTATCCTCGACAACGGCAAAAAACTTCCCGTATCGGGCGTCACCCCCGAATTCAAGATCGAAAACAGCCATTGGTGGGTATCCTACGACAACGGCGCGACGTGGACCGACTGCGGACAGGCCCAGACGGACCAGAATCTGTTCAAGTCTGTCGCCACGAGCGAGGACGGCAAGCTGGTTTACCTGACGCTGGCCGACGGAACGGTGCTGACGTTCGAGTTGTACGTGCAGTTCGGCATCGCGTTCGACACCGCCTCGGCGACGATCCGCGTGGGCGAAACGGCGGAAATTCCCTTCACGCTGACCGGAGCCGACGCCAAAACCGACATTCAGGCCCTCGCTGACGGCGCATGGAAGGCCGAAGTGAAACGCACGGGCAACGAAGGCGGAACGATCGCCGTGACGGCTCCCGGCGACAGCTCGACCGGCAAGGTCATCGTGCTGGTCAGCGACGGCGACGCCAAGACGCTGATGCGCACGCTGACATTCGTGTCGGGCGTGCTGAACGTCTCGACCTCCTCGAAGGAGGCGACGGCCGCAGGAGGCCCCGTAACGGTCGAGGTGGAGACCGATCTGGATTACACGGCAGCGATTCCCGAAGCTGCGAAATCATGGATTACACTGGCAGAGACGAGGGGGGGGGAAATCCGGACCGAAACCCTGACCTTTAACGTCGCGGCCAACACGGAAACCCAGTCCCGCAGTGCCAACATCGAGCTGGTGGCGGGAGAGACGGTGATCGAAACCATCCTGATCTATCAGGAAGCCTATTACGACCCGGCCCAGATGGTGCTCAAGGTCGAAGCGAAGGAATACAGCAGCAGCGCCTACAACAACAAGGTCTACCTGCCCCTCTACGGCGCCGTGGACGTCACGGTCAACTGGGGCGACGGCCAGAGCGAGCCGGTCGCAGCCACGATCTCGACCGCGGCCGCGATGGTGAACCACACCTACGCCGAATCCGGCATCTATTACGTAACCATAAGCGGAACCACGGAGAAACTCTCCGGAAGACTCACCAACAAAACCGTGGCTCCCGCCATTCTCGAAGTCAGACAATGGGGCAAACTCGGCATGACGACGCTGGATTACGCCTTCGCGAACACCTCGCTCGTAACCGTGCCCCAGCCCGAAGAGGACGCCTTCGCCGCCGTCACCACGGTCGAAAACATGTTCTCAGGGTGTACGAAGCTCGAAACCGTGCCCGAAGGACTGCTGGCCGGCGCGCCCGAAATCACCTCGGTCGCCTCGATGTTCTACAACTGCACGGCGCTAAAGAGCTTCCCGGAAAAACTCTTCGAAAAGACGACAAAAGCCACCTCGGCATCCGGCCTGTTCAGCGGCTGCAAGGCGCTGGAAAGCGTTCCGGCAGGGCTGCTGGCCGACATGCCCGCCCTGACCAACCTCGGAAGCATCTTCAACAACTGCGCATCGCTCAAGAGCGTTCCCGAAACATTCTTCGCCAACCAGACGGAAGCGAACAGCCTCACGTCGGGATTCTTCGGCTGCGCGGCGCTCGAAACCCTGCCCGCAGAGCTGTTCAAGAACATGACCAAGCTCACCAACGTCGCGTCGCTGTTCAAGGGGTGTGCAAATCTCAAAAGCGTTCCCGCAGGACTGTTGGACACTTTCACGGAGGTCACCAATATGACAAGCCTGTTCAGCGGCTGCAAAATGCTGGAAGACCTGCCCGACGACATCTTCAAAAACATGGGAAAGGCCAAGTCGGGCGGCTATCTCTACGAAGGTTGTATCAGCATGACCCAATTCCCCTCGCTGAAAAACTGCGTCTCGCTGGAGGCCGTCCCCGCGATCTGGAAAGACTGCACGCAGCTCGTGGAGGCGCCTGCGGACTACTTCCCGGAAAGTGTGAAAAAAGGCATATCGGCCGCTTACATATTCAGCGGCTGTACGGCGCTCAAGACCGTTCCCCAAGGGCTGTTCAAAGATTTCGAGTCGGTTACGACCATCAGCCAGATGTTCCTCAACTGCACGTCGCTCGAATCGCTGCCCGCAGACATCTTCGACGGCATGAAGAAGATCAATTCGGCAGGCGCGGCATTCAGCGGCTGCACCGCCTTCACCGGCGAATCGCCCTATACGATGGTGCAGGACGGCGAGCAGCAGGTCAAGGTGCACCTCTACGAACGCACGAATTACCCCGACATCTTCGGCGCCAAGATCTTCACCTCGGCCAGCAGTTACAAGGACACCTTCAAGGGCTGTACGCAGATGGCAGATTACGCCGATATTCCGATCCCGTGGGGCGGCATCAGCGACGGCACGAAGGCCAAGCCGACGCTCACGCTGACGGCTGCGCCCGCCGAAGGCAAGGAGTACTACCAGCTGACGGGCATCGTCAAGAGTACGGAGATGAAATCGGGAAAGGTTCTCTGCACGACGAAAGCGCTGCTCCCGGAACTGATCGAGCAGATGGAGACGCTCGAAAAGGTGATGAACCGCTACGGCAACCCCATCAGCTCGGCAGCTGTGACGCAGGCCAATTCGGAAGCCGGGGCCACCTTCAATTTCAACGTCCAAGCCGACACCGAATACATCTTCCTCGCATCGGGCACCAACGCCCACGGCACGACCATCGAACAGACCGAGGTGAAGATCCCGGCCGTACCGACGGGCGAGGCCGACTACGAGCGTTATATCGGCACTTGGACCGTGACCTCGACCTCGTCGGAAATCAACAAACAGCCCCAGACATACACCGTGGAGATCACGCCCTACCGCACCAACGAAAGCTTCAGGGTCAAGGGCTGGGGCATCACCACGCTGGGCGACGACTACCCCTTCCTGCTCAAATACAACGAGGACGGCAACGTCACGATTCCGACGTTCGACCCGCAGGGCATGTACGGCCTGACGGCATACGTATATCTCAAATACCACTTCTACGATCCGGCGCAGACGCCGCCCTACCCGATCTACACCACCGACCAAGAGCTGATGAAGGGCAGCTACGACGCAGCCGGCGGTTCGGTACGGTTCGAGGGCCAGAAGTTCCCCCACAACAATACGGAATACACCGTATGCGGCATCGACTACGCCATCTCCCTGGAGGGCAGCCTGAAAATGAAAGAAATCACCTCCGCCGGATCATCCGAAGATGTCCCCGGCTGTCCGGTCACATAAGCCTCGC
>OGXD01002419.1_pt1 | contig 11569 bp, 10 predicted proteins | sample 1576211 | NCBI WGS metagenome assembly OGXD01 (sample SAMEA3541470, study PRJEB24748) | human gut metagenome | biome: human gut; feature: human-associated habitat; material: faeces | place: China | collected 2012
TGTACCCGGGACAGACGAGGCGCGAGACTGTCCTCATCATCCAGCTTTGCATAAATCCACGGAATGACACCTGCTACCGGAATTTTCGTCAACTCTTCCAGCGTTGCAAGTCCGGGTTTTAAAATCCCAACGTCTCCCCGGAACTTGTTAATAATCAGTCCTTTCACCCGTTTTCTTTCTTCCTCTTCCAGCAGGGCAACCGTCCCGTAAAGCTGTGCAAAAACGCCGCCCCGGTCAATATCTCCGGCAAGCAGCACCGGCGCGTCCACCATCTTCGCCATGCCCATGTTGACGATATCGTTTTTCTTTAAATTGATCTCTGCCGGGCTGCCCGCGCCCTCAATCACAATAATGTCATATTCCTCTTCCAGGGATCGGTAAGCTTTCATAATTTCCGGCACAAGCTGCTTTTTATATTTAAAATAAGACGCTGCAGGCATGTTTCCGAGCACATGCCCGTTGACAATAACCTGGCTTCCCACATCACTGGTAGGTTTTAACAGAATCGGGTTCATCCTCGCATCCGGTCTGATTTTCGCAGCTTCCGCCTGCATGACCTGCGCGCGCCCCATCTCTGCCCCGTCTTCCGTGATAAAACTGTTGAGCGCCATATTCTGGCTTTTAAAGGGTGCAGTCTTAAAACCATCCTGCGTAAAAATACGGCACAGTGCCGCGCAGATCAGGCTCTTTCCGGCACTCGACATCGTGCCCTGAATCATAATATTTTGCTTCATTGTTTTTCCCCATTCCATTTCCGCAAACGCCTTCAGACAGTCCCGACGCAATCGGGTTCAAAGCTGCTTTTTTCCCTGACACAAAAAAAGTGCCTCCAAAAACCCACGGTTTTCTTCCTCTGTGCGCACTGCAATCCGGTAGTCCCCGGGCTGCAGGTTATGATAATTGGAACAGTCCCGCATCGGGAATCCTGCTTCTTCCATTCTTTTTCCAAGGGTCCCATCCTTACTGCGAAACAACAGATAATTGGCTTTTCCCTCCCAGACTGTAAATCCTGCCTGCCGCAAGCCCTTTACCAGAATCGGACGCTGTTGTTCCACCAGTTTCCTCACCCGGTCTGCATATGCCTGCTCCGAAAGTGCGGCGACTCCGGCTTCCTGTGCCAGAAGCGACACTCCCCACGGCTGTCCGCTTTCCATCAGCTGTTCTTTTCGCTTTGCATCACTGCACACGCAATATCCAAGCCGGACCCCTGCCATCGCATAGAGCTTTGTAAACGCTCTCAGAATCACCAGGTTCGGATACTGTCCAAGATACGGCAAAAGCGTCCGCTCCTTCCGATCCGGTAAAAATTCCAGAAAACACTCATCCAACACAAGAAGTGCACTGCATTCCCGACAGCGCTCCAGAATTGCTGTCAGCAGGCTGTGTTTTGTGCACTGCCCGGTCGGATTATTCGGTTCACACAGAAAAACAAGATCTGTATCCGGCGTAATCTGTCCCAGAATATCCTCCTGAATCTGAAACTGATCTTCTTCTTTTAGTTCATAAAAATAAATCCTGCTCCCGACAAGTCCTGCCGCCTGCTCATACTCCGCAAATGCCGGAGCTGTCAGCAGCACTTTTTTCGGTTTTTCTGCCTGAAACAGTCGATAAATCAGATCTGCCGCCCCGTTGCCACAGACAATCCATTCTTCCGGACAGGAAAGCTCCTCCGAAAGTTTTTGAACCAGTTTTCTGCATAACGGATCCGGATAACGGTCTATTTTCCCTGCCGCCCGGCAGATCGCCTCCCGGACGCCATCCGGCACGCCCAGCGGACTGACATTTGCAGAAAAATCCCGGATGCTGCGGTTTCCCAGACGCTCCTCTTGTCCTGCCCAGTCTCCGCCATGAATCAGTTCCATTCTTTTCTCCCTCTGCCTGCGCACAGATTACACAGCTTTCTTTTGTGCATTCTTCTGCACATTCTCCGCAAGCCATCTATATATTCTATAACAATATACACAGTACACATCTGACCGCAAGAAACAACACGAGCGCGATCAGGCTCGCTACGATCATCATCCGGTTAATCCGCATAATATCTGCTGCTTCCACCGTCCGCAGATCCTCTCCAATCGTCGGCTTTTTTACCAGCTTTCCAAAATACCATGCATCCCCTGCAAGCAGGATGTCCAGTGCTCCTGCCGCCACACTTTCTGTCTGGGCGGAATTCGGGCTTGCGTGATTGTAACGGTCGCGCTTCCAGATTTGAAACGCATGCTTTGCGTTCTGCCCGCTCAGACATGCTGCAAACATCATCAAAAAAGCAGAAATCCGCGCCGGAATATAGTTTGCAACGTCATCCAGCTTTGCTGCCGCGCGTCCAAAGTACAGATACCGGTCATTTTTATAGCCGACCATGCTGTCCATCGTATTGATCGCTTTATAGCAAAGTCCAAGCGGCGCACCTCCGATCACCAGATAAAAAAGCGGTGCTGCCACACCGTCCGAAAAATTTTCCGCCACCGTCTCAATCGCAGCCTTTGCAACTCCCGCTGCGTCCAGATTCTGCGTATCCCTTCCGACAATTCTTGCCACCGCGCTCCTGGCGCCGGGCAGATCCTGTTCTTCCAGCTTTTTTTTTACCCGCATGCTCTCTGTATACAGTCCCTTCACCGCAAGCGCCTGCCAACACCACAGCGTTTCCAGCAAAAATGCCAGCACGGGATGTACCAGACCTGCCAGATAAATTGCGGCTGCCGCCATCAGAAAGCTTCCAAGCGGCAGAATCGCTGCCAGGGCTGCTCCCGCTATCAGAAGTCCCTTTTGGGTATCCGGAAACCTCCTGCGCAGAAATTTTTCCAGCGCGCTGATTGCTTTTCCCATATAAATAACCGGGTGCGGCATCCAGTCCGGATCCCCCAGGCATAAATCCATGAAAAAGCCGCATAAAACGGCTGCTGCTATTCTCATCTTTTTCCTCTCTTTTCCTGCTGCCTGCGAAACGAAAGCTGCCCCTTTATCCAGAGCCTTTCGTTTTCCCAGACAAGCTTCCAGCCATCCCCGGCCTGCGTCTGTCCTTCATAATAACTTCTTTTCGGTTCTCCGAATTGTTCTAACAGAGCCATCTGCGTGCCGCCGTGGGCCACAACCGGATAAACTGCCTGCGGTTCTTTCTGCTGCCATCCCTGGGTCAGCTCCAAAAAAGCGCTGCAGACGCGGCTGCAAAAAACTGCTTTGCTCTCCCCGCCCGGACAGACATCCAGGCAGCCGCTCTCCACCCAGCTCCGATAGGCGCTGTCATTTTGCATCTCTTCAAAATTTTTTCCTTCAAAACTGCCGAAATTCATTTCTTCCAGCCCCGGTACAAGGATCTGCTTTGCTCCTGGAAACAGAATCTGCGCCGTTTCCTGTGTCCTGCGTCTGTTCGTCACCCATACTTTGGAAACGGTTTCCGAAGCGCGGATAAGCTCCGCTTTTCCAACACTTCCGAGGGAGGAATCCAGCCACCCGATATAACGGTGCTGCTCATTTTCCGGCGTTTTTCCATGACGGATCAGCCAGATTTCTATCTTCTGCTCCATATTTTCCTCTCATTTCTGCCACACCTCCCCTGTTGACGGCCGGTCCAGACAGCTGTTATCGAAGGCTTTCCGGCAGGCCGCACCAGACACGAATGACTTTCTGCGCCCGTTTTGCAAGCAGAATCGACAGCCGTCCGGCTGCTTCTCTTGCCTCCCGTTCTGCAGCATCTATCGGCACGACACCGCACCCGGTTTCCGTTGCGATGACGACTTCTTTTCTGCAAAGCTGCTCCGCCAGCTTTTCCAGCTCTTCCGGTCGATTTCCGACTTTGGAAGCCAGCTGCTGTGCATCGTAAAGCACCCTGCAGTTATCCTCTGCTTTTGTCGAAAAATCTGCTTCCGTATAGCCGAAAGTTTCCCGGACATACTCCCGTTTTCCGGCCGCATATGGTCCAAAAATATAAATCATGCCTGTTTTTTTCCCTTCTCCTGCAAAAACTACTCTTCGCCAGCGCCATTTACAAGATCGCATCTGCGATGTTTTCTGCCACACTACAGATACTCTGTCAGTACCACTGCTGCCAGCATGAAAAGTTCGCACATCTGGACAAACCATCCTGCCAGGTCCCCCGACAGGCCGCCGAATTTTCCAATCAGCCGGAACCGATAATACAAAAAAGTCCCGATTGCGGCAATGCTTACGCCAATGCCTTTTTTCCCGCAGCAAATACAGCAAAGGACACAAAGGACTGCTGCCAGGACAGCAAGAAACGTTCGCACCTTCTTTTTATCCGCGTACTCTGCAAAAGTATATGCCAGACCACTGTTTTTCGCAAGAGGGAAGCTCGCAACTGCAAGCCCGGAAAGGCTTCTGCTGATACAATAGCCAAACGCCAGCGCCGTCAGATCTGCCTGCATTTGTGCTGCCGTCACTGCAAGAGCAAGCTGGGCGATAAAATAACAGCCCAGCCAGACCGCCGCGAACGCGCCCATATGCGGGTCCTTTAAAATCTGTAGTTTTTTTTCTGTATCCTGATGACTTGCCAGCGCATCTGCCGTATCGCAGAAGCCATCCAGATGAATGCCTCCGGTCACAAGTACCGGAAGTACACAGATTCCCGCCGCCAGTATCCATTCCGAAAACTCCATCCGCAGGCACACAAAACGCCACAGGCACACCAGCGCGCCGATCACTGCGCCGATCAGCGGGAACGCGCACAACGCATAGCGCATACTTTTATTTGTCCATTCTGTCTGCGGCATCGGAATTGCCGAAAACATCGAAAATGCCACGATCACTGTCGAAATCATTGGATTTTTCCTCCCTGCTTATGCCAGATCCAACACCCTGCTGTAATTTCCGCTGCCGCATCCGCCATTTTTGCAATTTCCCGGTTGATTTTTCCGAGGATATCCAGATACCGCACCGTAGACGGATCATAATTTGTCCCGCCCTCGAACACTTCGTTGCTGACAATGATCAGATGCCTGCACTGGTTTTCCAGAGCTGTTACGCCTGCCAGAATTTCTTCGCTGCACCGATCCTCTCCGACGCCCTCCGGCGCGTAGATTTCATTCGCAGTCAGGTTGCTCATACATTCCAGCAAAACGACGCTGTCTTTCGGAACGCGCACCTGTTTTAAACCGGTATAACATTCCACAGTCTGAAAATTTTTCTGTGCGCGCATCCCACGATGTTTTGCAATCCGTGCCAGACATTCGTTGTCCATCGGCTGCATCGTTGCGATGTAAATACGGTTTTCTCCGGCTTCCATCGCGTAATTTTCCGCAAAAGCGCTCTTTCCACTCGCGCTTCCGCCCACAATCAATGTCAGCATATCCTTCCTCTTTTCCGTTTTCTGCTTCCTTACGGCTGGCTGCCCTGCTCTTCATAGGCCTCGATCGAAAGCTCTCCGAATGTAGAACCCTGATAGACGCTGCACGCCATATCCAGCATCGGAATCGCGCACAGCGCACCGGTTCCTTCTCCGAGACGCATGCCCGCCGTGATCATCGGTTCCAGACCGATTGCATCCAGAATCATGCATCCGGCCGGTTCCGCAGATACATGAGTTGCCAGCATTGCCTTTTTGGAAGCCGGGCAGATTTTTACCGCCAAAAGTGCCGCCACTGCAGAGATCACACCATCAATCAGCACCGGAACCTGATACAGCGCGCCGCCAAGGTAGAGGCCGACCATTCCTGCAATATCGAACCCGCCAAGCATAGAGAGCACACTGAGCGGATCTTCCGGATCCGGGTGGTGAAGCTTTATCGCTTTCTTTATTGCCTCCAGTTTACGGGAAAGCCCGCTGTCAGACAAGCCTGCACCGCGTCCCGTCACAAGCAACGGATCACAGCCAAGCAGAACCGAAGCAACCGCGCTGGACGTCGTCGTATTGCCAATTCCCATTTCTCCGGTCACCAAAAGCTTTACCCTATCCTCTTTTGCGCACTTTGCAAGCCCGATTCCCGTTTCGATACAGCGGTGCAGCTCTGCCTTTGTCATCGCCGGCTTTTGCGTAATATCCGCCGTCCCGTTGGCGATCCGACAGTTTCGGACTCCAGGATTTCCCGGATAATTTAAAATTCCGAGATCGACCGCCTCTACCTGACAGTTCGCCACCTTTGCCATCCTGCAGGCGCTGCTTTTTCCGGCGGCAAAGCTGTCTGCCATCCGCGCGGTCACCTCGCTTCCGGTCTGTGTGACATTCTGTGCCACTACGCCGTTATCCGCACACATCAGATACAATCTGCGCACCGACAGGTCAATGTCCGCGCTCCCAGTCAGCGCTGCAATCCGAATCAGCGCATCCTCCAAAAGCCCAAGGCTTCCCAGGGGCTTCGCCACACTGTCCCATCGTTGCTTCGCTTCCGCCGCTGCCTTTTTGTCCGGCTCCGATATCTGATTCAGCTGATTTGATAACCTTTCCAAATTCACAATGCCTTCTCCCTTTGCTTTTCCTGCCATTTTGCCGCTGCCCTGGCAAACCGTTCTGCCAGCCTTGGCTCTGCCAGAAAATATAAATGCGGAAAGCCTGCATACAGACTGCTTCCTGCTACGCTTCCCTCCCAGGTTTTGTTTCCGACCGGCTTTTTCATTTCAAACGCTGTCCCGTTCTGCGTACAGTCCCAGTAATGAAATTCATGCACCGGAATGCTTTCCCCTTTTTCAAACAGCATGGAATTTTCTTTTGCTGTCATGACCGCGTATCCAAAGCGCTGCAGACGGTTCGTCCGAAATCCGCTTCCATCCAAAACGCCTGTCATCTCCCAGACCTGTCCGTCAGCGTCTTCCAGTTCCTTTTGCAGATACAGGAAGCCGCCGCATTCCGCAATCGTCGGCATTCCATGACGGACCGCCTCAAAAATTGCATGACGCATCCTACTGTTTTCAGAAAGCTTCCCGGCGTGCAGCTCCGGGTATCCGCCGCCCAGATACAATCCGCAGATACCTTCCGGCAGCTTTTTATCTTCCATCGGCGAAAATTCCACAAGCTCCAATCCCTGTTGCCGCAGCGCTCTTTTGTTTTCTTCATAATAAAAACAAAAGGCTGTGTCCTGTGCAATGCCGATTCGAAGGCACTCTTTATCCGGGGCAGGAAACTGTGGAACATCCGGATAATCCGGGCTTTTTAACGCTGCTTCGCTTTTTATTGTCTCTGCCACGCTGTCCGCTGTCGCTGCGATCCGCAGCACTTGCTCCAGATCAACATGTTGTAAAAAAGCATCTGCCAGCCTGTCCACCTTTTCCGACAGCGCTCCGACCTCCTGCGCTGTCACAAGCCCTAGATGTCTGCTTTCAAAAGAAGCATCTTCCACATAGGGCAAAAAACCAACAACCGGCAGTCCGGTCTGTTCCTCCAGCATCGGTGCAAGCAGCCGCGCCATCCTTTCCGAACAGTCATTTAATAAAATGCCTGCAAGCTGGTTTCTTTTCCGGAAAGAAAGCATTCCCTGAACCTGTGCGGCAATCGTCAGACTCGCACCTTTCGGACGCACAACAAGAATTACCGGAGTATTTGTTGCACACGCAACATCCCATGTAGAGTCCCGGTCCGACACGCCGCCCAGACCGTCATAATATCCCATCACGCCCTCCAGCACTGCAATTTTACACCGCTGTTCATAGCAGGCAATCTGGCGCTGCAGTGTTTTTGCATCTGCAAAAAACAGATCCAGATTTTCTCCCGGAATGCCGAGCACACGCTGATGGAACATCGGATCGATATAGTCCGGTCCGCACTTAAACGAGGCCGCAGAGATTCCTTTTTTCTGCAGCGCCCGCAGGCACGCACAGGTAACAGCCGTCTTCCCGCTTCCGCTGGACAGACCTGCAAATAAAATCCTATTCATCTGCACATCCTCCGGCACTGATTAAAAAGATCGGATTATTGGCGCAAAGCATATGACCTTTTCCTGCCTTTTTCGACCGCGAAACCTGAAGCTGCATGATTTCTGCCGGCTTCGAGGTAAACGCTTCCAGACTTTCACATGCCTGCAGTGCTGTTTCCAGCAAAATCGCGGTCACAACGATCCGGACGGACGGATTTTTTTCAAAAAGGATGGATAAAATTTCCGGCAGATTTCCCTTCGTCCCGCCAATAAACACAGCGTCCGGCGCAGGAAGAGAGTCTAATGCCTGCGGCGCTTTTCCAAAAACCACATGCAAATTCCCGCAGCCAAACCGCTCCCGGTTCTTCCCAATCAATTCTACTGCTTTTTCCTCACACTCAATCGCATACACGTCTGCCTCTCCTGACATCAGCGAAAGTTCGACAGAAACAGAACCGGTTCCTGCACCGACATCATAAAGGACTTTCGCGCCTGCCGCCCCGAGCTTTGCAAGCGCAGCTGCACGCACCTCCTGTTTTGTCATTGGAACCTCTCCCCGGACAAACCAGTCATCCAAAAGTCCGGGACCATGTGCCTTTGCACGCTCCCGCCAACAAGATCCCGTAACAGCATTCTCAGAATCCTTTTTCGCAGATACCGTATCGTTTCCGATATCGTCTGCCGTTTTCTCCCGCTTCACCACCAGCACCGCCAGTGGCTCAAATATCTTTTCTGCTATTTCCCGAACTGTTCCGGACACAATCCGTTCTTCCGGATAGGAAAGCTTTTCTCCGACATACGCCCGGCATCCGCCAAATCCAGCCTGCATCAGCTGTCTGCAAAGTTCCTGCGCCGTATTGTCCGGTCCGGTCAAAAAAAATACTTCCGGATTTTCCGTAACTGCCGCAACAGGATCACAGGCTCTTCCGTGGGCACTCACCACTTTCCAGTCCTGCCACGGCAGCTGCAGTTTCGCAGCCAAATAAGACATACTTCCAATCCCGGGCAGAATGGAGAGCTCTCCGTCCCAGTATTTTCCAAGCCCGGTACAAAGGCTGTAACAGCCGGTGTCCCCGGTACAGACCACGCAGGGAAAGCTGCTGTCAGAACCATACACTGCATCACAGACCGCCTGGGCGGAAACCGCTATTTTCCGATTCTTCGAGCATCCCTCCGGAAGTGTTTCAAGCAGGCGCCCTGCCCCGACAATCAGGTCTGCTTTGCGTAACGCTTCCAACGCTTCCAGTGTCAGGCAGGACTGGCTGCCGGGTCCCATTCCAACGACTGTCAGTTTTCTCATTCCACAGCACCTCCTTTTGCATACAGGCTCTCCAGTACAAGGTTCCAGGTCTCTTCTACAGAATACCCTTCTTCCTGCGTCGGTCTGCCGATCACAACGAGCACAGCCTTCTGCAGCCGCGCAGCCTCCTGTTTTTCCAGAAAGCCGCCCTTTTTGCCGCCATCCTTTGTCACGAGGATGCCGATATGGTACTGCTCCATCAGCGCAATATTTAACGCAGTTGTGAAAGGTCCCTGCAGCGCAAGAATGTGGCTGTGCGGAATCTGAGCCTTTTCGCACAGATCAAGCGCTTCTTTGGAGGGAAGCACCCGCACATAGAGCCGCTCTTTTTCCACGCCTTCAAACGCCGCAAGCTCCTTGCTGCCCGTCGTCAGCAGGACATTTCCAGAAAGCGTCTGCAACAGTCCTGCCGCCTCCTTTGCATCCTGCACCCAGTAACAGTCACTGCCGACCTTTGAAGCTCTGCGGCAAACCCGAAGCAGACGGATTTGCTCCTGCTGCGCCGCCTGACGGATATTTTCGCTCACCTCTGCCGCATAGGGATGGGTCGCATCAATCACGAGATCATAGCCCTTTTCCATCTCCTGCTCCATCTGTGTTCGGTCCATACGCCCTGCCAGAATCGTTTCCTGCGGCAGTTCCTGCAGCATTTCCTCTCCATACGAGGTCGCTACACTGACTTTAAAAATGACCGGAAGAGTCAACAGGCGTTGTGCCAGCTCTCTCCCTTCTGTTGTTCCGCCAAACAGCAGGATTCTGAGCTTTTCCTTCCCGCCTGCCCGATTGACCGCCACCCGCTTTTCATAGCCGCGCTTTGTTACCAACAGACCGTTTTGGAAGCTTGTCCTGCTGCTGCCGATAAAGACCGTCGTAAACATATCCACCTGCTCTTTGGTAAGCTCCTGCAGCGTGCAGGTTTTCTTCTCTTCATCCTGTCTTCCGATCATCCGCACCCAGCCACAGGGCGTATCCGGTGCATAATACTCGGATACAATCCGGCATGCCCAGCTTAAATAGTCCGCCCGCTTTTTGCTCGACGGATTGTACAGACAAATGGAAAAATCTCCCGCTGCCGCCGCACGGAGCCGCTTCTCGATCACGTCCTTTGGCGTCAGAAGGTCAGACAGGGAAATCACGGCAAAATCGTTCATCAGCGGTGCGCCCAGCCGAGCTGCCCCGGAAAGCGCCGCTGTCACGCCCGCAACGATCACAACCTCCGTCTCCGGATACTTTTCTGCCAACGACAGTACAAGCCCTGCCATTCCGTACACGCCTGCATCCCCGCTGCAGATCATCGCCGTCGTTTTTCCACCCTGCGCTGCCAAAAGCGCCATATGACAGCGTTCGACTTCTTTTGTCATACCGCTGACCAGATATTCCTTCTCCGGATAATCTTCCTGGATCAAATCCGCATAGGCGGTATAGCCGCAGATTACTTCTGACTGTTCCAGCGCTTTTTTTGCCTCCAGCGTCATACCATCCCTGCCACCAGGTCCAAGCCCTACTACAAAAAGACGTTTCATTGTTTTTCTCTCCGTCAATCGATATTTCACTGCATACAACTATCCTGAAATTTCTTCCCACAAAATAGAATTTTCAGGATACCATTCGCTTTAGAAGGAAATTTTGACCTCGTCCAGTACAAATGCTGCCGTCACGCCGTTTTTCGCCATTTTGGAAATCAGAATTTTCCCATTTTGGCTGCCCGCCATGGCACTCCGTTCGCAGACATTGTCCACGCCCGTCACCTGGCTGACAAATGCCGATGCGGTAAACTCCCCGTCCAGGTTTCGGAGCGTTTCCGCATCGTAGGTTTCCAGCAAAATACCATGTTCTGCACAAAATAAAAGCAGCCCCGGTTCCTCTTTTTTTAAGTCGATGCTGCATATTTTCTGAACCGCCTGCTGCCAGACATTGTTCTGCTCCAGCACTTCCTCAAACAGCGCATCCAGCTGTTCCCGCCGTGCACCTTTCCGGCATCCGATTCCTGCGATCAGCGCTGCAGGAATCAGATAAAGAGGCTCCTGCTCCCGGTCTGTCAGCCTGTGGATTCCGACATAAATATCGCAGGACGCTGCATCGGAAAAAACAAGCCCCTCCGGCAGCTTCCCGGAAATGGGAAATTCGCTGAACAGCTTTTTGGTCTGTCCCTGCAAAAGCCCTGCGGAAATCTCCTTAATCTTTCCGGGATTTATCACTTTCAGCTTTTCCCGGTTCGCCCAGCTGTCCACTGCCCAGACGCCCCGTACATCCGTTGCCGTCGTAATCACCGCCTGCGCGCCTGTCCTTTTGGCAAGTTTATTGGCAAGAAGGTTCGCGCCACCCAGATGCCCGGACAAAATCGGAATACACCAGTTTGCCTTTTCATCCATCACAACTACAGCCGGGTCACTCTGCTTTGCACTGACATACGGTGCGATCGCGGCGCCCGGCGTTTCGCCCGGCTGACGGCAGCGTCACCGCCGGGAAT
>OGXD01002424.1_pt1 | contig 11551 bp, 10 predicted proteins | sample 1576211 | NCBI WGS metagenome assembly OGXD01 (sample SAMEA3541470, study PRJEB24748) | human gut metagenome | biome: human gut; feature: human-associated habitat; material: faeces | place: China | collected 2012
ACGAAGCGCGCCGTTCCGGCAGATTCGGCAAGGGAGACAACGTCGTCCTGGTCACGCTTGACCAGAGATGGTGTGGTTTTTCAGACTACTGTTGACACAGAGGTTGTTTTGAGCCTGATTGCCCGCTCGCGGAAAGAGAAAGTTGAAGACCGTGTTGCTGAAGCAGTTAATGAAATCAAAGGTGCTTTTGCTATTTTGATCATGACTGATCATAAATTGATTGCAGTGCGTGATCCTTACGGATTCAGGCCATTATGTTTGGGTAAGCTTGATGGCGGTTGGGTAGTGGCTTCTGAATCATGTGCTTTTGATTTGGTTGGCGCAGAATTTATTCGTGATGTCAAACCGGGTGAAATGCTGGTTTTTGAAGATGACTATGCCGAACCTAAGAGTATGATGTGGTCCAAAGAGATGCCGTCTAAATGTGCGCACTGTATTTTTGAATATGTTTATTTTGCCCGTACGGACAGCGTTATTGATAAACAATGTGTTTATCAGGCACGAATCAATATGGGGCGTGAGCTGGCAAAAGAAACTAAAGAGATCCATCCGGATATTGTTATTTCTGTACCTGACTCCGGTACTGCGGCAGCTGTTGGTTATAGCTTAGAGTCAGGTGTACCTTTTATGGAAGGATTAACGAAAAATCGTTATGTTGGCCGTACTTTTATTCAGCCAACGCAAAAGCAGCGTTTAAATGCTGTTCGCTTAAAATTAAATCCAGTAAAGAGTGTTGTTGCAGGCAAGTCCGTTGTTATGGTTGATGATTCTATCGTTCGCGGTACTACCAGTGGTAAGATCGTCAAATTACTTAAGGATGCCGGTGCAAAAGAAGTGCATGTCTGCATCAGTTCCCCTCCTGTAACGGACCCCTGCTATTATGGCATTGATACTTCTGTGCGAAAGGAATTGATTGCTTCTACGCATACAGAAGATGAAATCTGCCAGTATATCGGCGCTGATTCTCTACACTATATTTCGCTGGAAGGATTAAAACGTTCTTTGAGCAGTATGGATCCTGAAGGTATGTGTTATGCTTGCTTCAATGCAGGTTATCCCGATAATGCGGAAGAAACTATCCGTCAAGGTTCGAAATATATTTTTGAGAACAAATAATTAGGAGGTCCCCATGAGCGAGCAAAGCAAAAAACAAATGACTTATGCCGATGCGGGTGTTGATATTGATGCTGGTAATCGTGCTGTTGAATTAATGAAAGAAAGTGTTCGTGCGACTTATCGTCCTGAGGTTATCGGAGATTTGGGCGGGTTTGGCGGTTTGTTTGCACTGAATTCTGGAAAATATCAGGAACCGATTCTTGTTTCCGGGACTGATGGAGTTGGCACTAAGTTAAAATTGGCGTTTATGGCCGATAAGCATAATACTATCGGTCAAGATGCCGTTGCAATGTGTGTTAATGATATTTTAGTGCAAGGTGCTGAACCTCTGTTTTTCCTTGATTATATTGCTGTCGATAAAGTTGATGCGGAGAAAGTTGCAAATATAGTGCAGGGTGTCGCAAAAGCCTGTCAAGAATCGGGTTGCGCGTTGATTGGCGGTGAAACTGCTGAAATGGCGGGTTTTTATTCCCAAGGCGAATATGATATTGCGGGTTTTTGTGTAGGTGTTGTTGAAAAAAGTAAAATGATTACCGGGGATAAAGTTGCTCCTGGTGATGTACTTTTAGGATTGCCTTCCAGTGGCGTGCATTCCAATGGTTTTTCTTTGGTTCGTAAAATTTGTTTCGAAGTGATGAATTATGATATGAGTACTGAGATTCCGGAATTTGGCTGCAGTTTAGGTGAAAAACTGCTGACACCAACACGGCTCTATCCTAAATCCTGTCTGCCTCTGATCGAAAAATTTGATCTTCACGGTATGGTGCATATTACTGGTGGCGGTTTCTACGATAATATTCCACGTATCCTGCCAGAAAAATGTGATGCGGAAATCAATGCCGCAGCTTGGGAAATACCTGTGGTTTTCAAAAAATTGCAGGAGTGGGGCAATGTGCCCTGGGCAGAAATGTACCGTACGTTCAATATGGGGGTAGGTATGGTTTTAGTAGTTGCTCCTGAAGAAGCGGATGCCGTGCGTAGTCATCTTACTTCTGTAGGTGAACCTTTCTATGAATTAGGAAATGTTGTTGCCGGTAATAAAAAAGCAATTATGAAAGGCGGCGTTTTCAGTGAGTAGCCGTAAAATTGGCGTCTTGGTCAGCGGTCGCGGCAGCAATCTGCAATCCGTATTGGACAGGATAGCCGACGGCTATTTACCTTTGGAAATTGCTGTTGTTATCAGTGATAAGGCTGATGCATATGCTTTGGAACGTGCAGAGAAAGCTGGAATAGCTGCTGTAGCAATTCCACGTAAAGAATGTGTTTCTAAGGAAGAGTTTGAAGGCAAGATTGATGCAGCTTTGCGCGCTCATGGTGCAGAACTTGTTGTTTTAGCCGGTTTTATGCGGATATTGAGCGGGAATTTTGTTAATAAATGGACACAGAAAATCATAAATATCCATCCGGCACTTTTGCCAAGCTTTCCAGGCCTTGATGCCCAGGGGCAGGCTTTGGAATACGGTGTGAAGATTGCTGGCTGTACTGTACATTTTGTCGATGAAGGAACAGATAGTGGTCCGATTATATTACAGAAACCTGTGCCTGTTTTAAATGACGATACAGAGGAATCTTTAGCAGCACGAATTTTAGTTGAAGAACATAAGGCGATGCCGGAGGCTTTACGTTTGTGGGCGTTAGGCAAGCTGGAAATACAGGGAAGGCGCGTTATCGTGCATCCTTGAGATGAGGTGATAAATAATGAGAATCAAAAGAGCGTTATTGAGTGTATCTGATAAAACCGGTATTGTGAAGTTGGCCCAATTTCTACATGACATTGGAGTAGAGATTATTTCAACCGGCGGAACGATGACTGCTATCAGAGAAGCCGGAATACCTGTAACTTATGTTAGCGATGTGACTGGTTTCCCTGAAATTATGGATGGTCGTGTTAAAACTTTGAATCCTAAGATCCACGGTGGTATTTTGGCTGTACGCAGTAATCCCGAGCATATGGCAGCTTTGGAAAAACATGATATAAAACCGATAGATCTAGTGGTTGTCAATTTGTATCCCTTTAAAGAAACAATTGCTAAACCAAACGTTACAGAGGCAGAAGCGATAGAAAATATTGATATTGGCGGTCCGGCAATGGTGCGTGCCTCTGCTAAAAATTTCCGTGATGTAATTATTGTTACTAACCCAGCCCGTTATACCAGCCTGATTGCTATGCTGCAGCAGTATGGGGACGCAGACATCAAAACACGCAAAACATTGGCCAAAGAAGCCTTTAACCATACTTCCGAATATGATGCTATGATCTGTGAATACCTGACCAAGCAGTTGGTTGAAGGTAAATAAGATGAAAAGGTTGATGAAATAATGCGTTTATTATTAATCGGCGGCGGCGGACGTGAACATGCTCTGGCCTGGAAGTTGGCGCAAAGCCCTCAGGTGGAAACGATTTATGCGGCACCGGGAAATCCTGGTATCGCTTTGCTTGATAAATGTGAATGTATTGATTTACCATTGCAGGAATTAGAAAAACTTGCTGATTATGCTGAGGCTAACTGTATTGATTTAACAGTTGTTGGTCCGGAAGCAAGTCTTGTTGAAGGTATTGCCGATGTTTTTAAGGCAAGAGGTCTGGCATTGTTTGGGCCCAGTAAGGCGGCTGCAGAGCTGGAAGGTTCTAAAGCTTTTTCTAAACAGCTGATGGAAAAATACGGGATCCCTACAGCTTTTTTTAAAGTATGCGAGGATATAGAAACAGCCAAGGCTTATATCAAAGAAAAAGGCGCTCCGATTGTTGTTAAGGCGGATGGTTTGGCAGCAGGTAAAGGCGTAGTTGTTGCTATGACTGAAGCAGAAGCATTTGCTGCTGTTGACGATATGATGGGAGACCTTAAATTTGGCGGTGCCGGCGCACGTGTGGTTTTAGAAGAGTTTATGGAAGGCGAAGAGGCATCCTTACTGGCGTTTACTGACGGTGATACTATCGTTTCCATGATTGCAGCACAGGACCATAAAAGGATAAACGATAATGATGAAGGGCCAAATACTGGTGGTATGGGAACATATGCTCCTGCTCCTGTTATGACTGATATTCTGCGGCTGAAGGCTGTGGAAAAGGTTTTAAAGCCGACTATTGCAGCAATGAAGGCAGAGGGAAGACCGTATCAGGGTTGTTTATATGCAGGTTTGATGATTAACGGCGACGACATTAAAGTAGTTGAATTTAACTGCCGTTTTGGAGATCCTGAAACACAGGTTATTATGCCGCTTCTTGATGGTGATTTGGCAGAAATAATGCTGTGCTGCGCTACAGGTACTTTAGCTCAGGCTGATATCGGCTGGTATGACAAAGCTGCTGTATGTGTTGTTATGGCTTCAGGTGGTTACCCTGGAAGCTATAAACAAGGCTTGCCTATCAGTGGCTTGGAAGAGACTGCTGCAAGGGAAGACGTTGTTGTTTTCCATGCAGGAACTAAATGTGCTGATGGCCAAATAGTTACTGCTGGCGGTCGTGTGCTTGGTGTCACAGCCGTTGGGAAAAATATCCGTGAGGCGAAAGATAAGGCTTATGAAGCTGCGGGAAAAATCAGCTTTGCTGATGCCCATTATCGTAAGGATATTGCCTGGCGCGCATTAAAAAAATAATAATGACGTCCCAATGCTTTGGCACTGGGACGTTTTGTATAACTTAAATCAGCTTAAAAAGCCTACAAGCTCCAGATAAAATTTAGAGAAAAGGAAGATGAATACAATGGCATTTTATTATGATGAACCCGCTCATACTTTTAGTGAATACCTGCTTGTTCCTGGTTATTCCTCAAAAGAATGTGTACCGACGAACGTTGATTTACGTACTCCTTTAGTAAAATTTAAAAAAGGTGAAGAATCAGCGATTACATTGAATATTCCTCTCGTTTCTGCTATCATGCAGTCTGTTTCTGATGATAAAATGGCGATAGCGCTTTCCAAAGAGGGTGGTATATCCTTTATTTATGGTTCCCAGACTATTGAAAATGAAGCTGCTATGGTGGCGCGTGTAAAAACACATCGTGCCGGTTTTGTCAGCAGTGATTCTAATATCCGACCAGACAGCACTTTGGCAGATATCGTTGCTCTGAAAGAAAAAACAGGTCATTCTACGGTAGCGGTTACTTCTGACGGCACTGTGAACGGCAAATTGGAAGGCATTGTTACCAGTCGTGATTATCGTGTCAGCCGTATGGATTTGAATACGAAGGTCAGCACTTTTATGACGCCAATCAATGAAATGATTGTTGGCGGCAAAGAGACTTCGCTGCAGGAAGCAAATGATATCATTTGGGATAATAAACTGAATACATTGCCTATTATTGATGATGAAGGCCGTTTATTGTATATGGTTTTCCGTAAAGATTATGCTACTCATAAAGAGTATCCTTTAGAGCTTTTGGACAGTAAAAAACGTCACGTAGTAGGGGCTGGCATTAATACCCGCGACTATGCTGAACGTGTACCGGCTTTGGTTAATGCCGGTGCCGATGTGCTTTGCATTGATTCTTCAGAGGGTTATTCTGAATGGCAGAAATTGACTTTGGATTGGGTTCGCGAGCATTATGGAGATACAGTAAAAGTGGGCGCTGGCAACGTTGTAGATGCAGAAGGCTTCCGCTATTTGGCCGAGGCCGGTGCTGATTTTGTGAAGGTTGGTATCGGCGGCGGTTCTATCTGTATTACCCGCGAACAAAAGGGTATAGGTCGCGGTCAGGCAACGGCTTTGATAGAAGTTGCTAAAGCTCGTGACGAATATTATAAAGAAACGGGAATTTATGTTCCTATCTGTTCTGACGGCGGTATTGTTTATGATTATCATATGACTCTGGCATTGGCAATGGGTGCTGACTTTTTAATGCTTGGCCGTTATTTTGCCCGGTTTGATGAGAGCCCGACGAATAAAGTAAATATCAACGGTAATTATATGAAAGAATACTGGGGTGAAGGATCGAATCGTGCCCGTAACTGGCAGCGTTATGATATGGGCGGTGCATCTAAGCTTTCTTTTGAAGAAGGTGTTGATTCTTATGTTCCTTATGCCGGTACGTTAAAAGATAATGTAACGCTTACTTTGAGCAAGGTGCGTTCTACTATGTGTAACTGCGGCGCTCTTAACTTGGACGATCTTAAGAAAAACGCAAAAATGACCTTGGTTTCTTCAACTTCGCTGGTTGAAGGCGGTGCTCATGACGTTATTTTGAAAGATAATAATATGAACAACTATGTGAAATAAGTTCTATAAAGCTGATAAAATGTTATGTGCATTGTATACATGCTGATTTATATTGACTTCTTGCGCATAGAACTGTAAAATTAACACATAATTTATTTGATGGAAAGGCGTGTTAGAAGAATGAATTTGAAAAAATTAGTTACAGCTGCTGTATGTACTATGCTGATGGCTGCAGTTGCTTTTACTGCTGGTTGCGGCGGAGAGAAAAAATCTGACAAAAAAGTATTGAAGGTTGGTATGGAATGCGCTTATGCTCCTTACAACTGGTCTCAGACCAAAGCTGACGGCGGTGCTGTAAAAATTGCAGGCAGCAATGAGTATGCTTATGGTTACGACGTAATGATGGCTAAGAAGCTGGCTGATTCTATGGGTGCTGATCTGGAAATCCATAAAATCGAATGGGATGGTCTGGCTCCAGCAGTTGTCAGCGGTAAGATTGACGCCGCTATTGCAGGCATGTCTATTACCTCTAAACGTAAAGAAACTGTAGATTTTACAAAACCATATTACTATGCAACGGTAGTTGCTCTGGTAAAAAAAGATTCCGAGCAGGCTAAGGCTCAAAGCGTCGCTGATTTAAAAGGTTCCGTAGCAACTTCTCAGCTTAATACAATCTGGTATGACCAGATTGATCAAGTTCCCGATGTAAAAAAATTGCCGGCTATTGATACGGTACCTGGTATGATTGTTGCATTGACTTCCGGAAAATGCAATCTGATCGTTACTGATATCCCTACTGCAAAAGCTGCCGCTTTTGCTAATCCGGAATTGACTGTCTTGAACTTTGAAGAAGGAAAAGGCTTCAAAACTTCTCGTGAAGATGTTGAAATTGGTATCGCTGTGAAAAAAGGCAATACAGAGCTTGTTAAGGCAATGGATGCTGTTTTGGAAAAAATGACTGCTGCTGATTTTGATAAAATGATGGACGAAGCTATTAAAAAACAACCTTTAGCTCAATAATAGTTACCGGTTATGCCTAAAGGGACGGCAATTATGCCGTCCCTTATTTTCCTTTTTTACCGTATTATTCTTTTGCGAATTAAGGGATATCTGTGCTATAATAAATAACAGTGTTTTATCAATTAATTATGTTAGGTGGAGGAACTTATGACAACAATGCCTGAGTCATTTTTTGGATGGGTGACTTTTTTACTGCATCAATATGGTGATGTTCTGTTAAAAGGCGCTTGTGTGACCTTACTTTTGGCTATTGTCGGCACTCTGATCGGTTGCGTAATCGGTCTTGTTGTAGGTATTATCCAGACTATTCCCGAGGATCCAAAGGCAAGTGCTGCCAAAAAGGCTCTTGTAAAAGTGACTCAATTGGTCTTGAATGCTTATGTAGAACTTTTCCGAGGTACGCCGATGATCGTACAGGCTATGGTAGTATATTATGGTGCTATGAGTATGTTTAACATTGATATGTCACCAATGTTTGCCGGTTTTTTAGTTGTGTCTATCAATACGGGCGCATATATGGCGGAAACTGTACGCGGCGGTATTGAATCGATCGATCCGGGTCAGCGCGAAGCTGCTGTGGCTATCGGCATGGATCATTTTCAGACGATGCGCTGTGTAATTCTGCCGCAGGCCCTGCGTAATATCATGCCTCAGATCGGTAATAATCTGATCATCAATATTAAGGATACATCGGTTTTGAATGTAATTTCTGTCACAGAGCTGTATTTTGCTTCAAAATCGGCAGCAGGCGTATATTACAGGTACTTTGAAATATTTTTCATTACCTGCGTTATTTATTTTATTATGACTTTTACCGCTTCAAGACTTTTGCGCTGGTGGGAAGGGAAAATGGATGGACCTAAGGATTATCAACTGGTGTCTTTTGATCCCATGCAGGATCCATGTGGTCATTTTCCTGTTAATGTGGCCGGTAAAAAGAGAAAGGACGGTAATTATTAATGACTGCTGAACAAAGTAAAGAATTGTTATTATCCGTCCAAGGGTTGAAAAAGAATTTTGGAGAACGTGAGATATTAAAAGGTATTGATTTTGATGTGCACAAGGGTGATGTAGTTTGTGTTATTGGACCTTCAGGCAGTGGTAAATCAACATTAATCCGTTGCGTCAATTATTTGGAACAACCAACTGACGGAGTTATCAGCTACCGCGGTGAAAATGTTTTGGAATGTTTTAAGAATCTTCCCTTATACCGTACTAAAGTAGGCATGGTTTTTCAACAATTTAATTTGTTTAACAATATGACTGTTTTGGAAAATTGTGTTGTAGGTCAGGTTAAGGTACTGGGGAAAAAGTCTGAAGAAGCAAAAGCAATTGCCATGAAATATCTGGAACATGTTGGTATGGCAAGCTATATCAATGCAAAGCCGCATCAGCTTTCCGGAGGTCAGAAGCAGCGTGTGGCTATTGCCAGAGCTTTGGCTTTGGAGCCGGAAATATTGTTGATGGATGAACCAACTTCTGCTCTTGATCCTGAGATGGTTGGCGAAGTTTTAGCAGTTATGCGGGAACTGGCGGAAGAAGGGTTGACGATGGTTATCGTTACACATGAAATGGCATTTGCCCGCGATGTTTCCAGCCGAGTTATTTTTATCGATCAGGGTGTGATTGCTGAAGACGGCAGCCCAAATGTTATTTTTACTGCACCTCAGAATCAGCGTACTAAGGATTTCCTGAGTCGGTTCAGTTTAACACGTTGTTAGCAGGAAAAAGCCCTTCTGTGTAGAAATTACATGGGAGGGATTTTTTATTGAAAAAGTTTGGGAAGGATTATCTGTATGAAAAAAATTTATTTTATTTTAACATTATTGGTAATATACTTTTTACCATTTTCAGTTACAGAAGCAAGTATGGGAAGGAATACTCTCTTGTTTGTTCCGCTGGACAACAGGCCGGTTTGTTTGGACTATGCAGTAGAAACCATGAAAGCAGCTGGATGGAATGTGGAAACGCCGCCTTTGGAGTATATCGCCGGCAATGATCATAGCGGTAATCCTGATAAGTTATATGAATGGCTGGCTGCACGTTCGGCAACCGCCAACGCGATCGTTATTTCTTCTGATGCTCTGATCTATGGCGGGCTGGTTGATTCAAGGACACATCAACTGCCTCAGGATATTTTAACGTCGCGGGCTGAGAGGTTATTAAATTTGAAGTCTTTGGGCGGAGATCCTTTGGTTTATGTATTTACGACGATAATGCGTTCTCCCAAAGCCAGCAGTGCTCCTGTTGAACCTGCCTATTATGCCGAATGGGGACCAAAGCTTTTTAGAATGGGTGTGTTGGAAGATAAACTGGATTTAAAAGAAATAAGCAGAAAAGAACGTAAAGAACTGAGTGGTTTGAAAGTAGAAATACCCCAGGCTGTTCAAGAAGACAGAGCACGGCGACGCAGTTTGAATATAGCTACTACAGAGCTTTTACTGCATGGTGTGGAAAGTGGCAATTTTGACTATCTCTTGATTGGGCGTGATGATACTGCGCCATACTCACAGGCTCATAAAGAAGCACGTAAAATGGATATTCTTGTAAGGGAACTTCCTAAAGAGAAAATTCGTTTTTTCTCTGGGGCTGATCAGCTGGGTTTGCTTTTATTAAGCCGTGCTGCCAGCAGGGTAAGTTATGAAATTCCGATGGTTTATGTAGATTTCGCCGAAGGAAAAGGCGGAGAGACTATACCTGCTTATGAAGATGATGAAATAGCATTCAGTGCCGCAGAACATATACATGCTGCTGGCGGCTGGCCTACTGCTAATTTAGCACGTGCGGATTTGGTATTAGCTGTTAATACTCCTTTTGATGGGGTAACAGTAGAAGCTTCTAACCCGAAAAATACAGGTACAATAACGGAACATACAGAGAAATTTGTTGCTGATGTCAAGAGGTATTTAAAGCAGGGAAAAGCAGTTGCAGTTGCTGATATTGCTTATGGAAACGGTGCAGACAACGCCTTGGTCAGAAAACTGTTTGAAGAAGAAGTGGCAGAAAAGCTTGCTGCTTACGGTGGTTGGAATACTGCTGGAAATACTTTGGGATTTGCTTTGGGGCAAGGATTACTGTCAAAAAGTATGGATACGGCTGATCTTCAATCTTTGCTGGAAATAAGATATCTCGATGATTGGGCTTATCAGGCTAATGTGCGTAATAAAACTTATGTAGAATTAATTTGGCCTAATTACTGGCCTAATAGTGGACTTAATACGCAGCAGGTGCAAGAGGCCGAAGCCGTTATTACTAAAGATATTTTAGAGATAGCGGAACCTGTTTTGGGCGCTAAAGTAAGCAGTTATAATTTCACTTTACCGTGGAAGCGGATGTTTGAAGTGGAAGTAAGCAAAAAATAATATAAATAATAAAACTCATCGACAATACTGAACTGGTAGACTGTTACCGTGTTAACAGACAAATAAAAAAGCCACTTGTCGTAGAATAACAGTGATAAATTATGCGGCCTTGCTTCGGATTTTATACAGAGTGAGGCCGTTTTTCATATTTATATGCTCAAAATTCTAAAACTGGACATATTCGATCATCACTTGCTCCACTTCTATCCGACAGGTAAATTTCATGTGATGTAGGCACTCTGTTTTCAGTGTCCCCAAAAATTTTCCATTGCTGCATTGTCATACAGGAATCCAGGTCTGGAGATTGACGTATGAATGTTGTATTATTGAATTTATTATATAATTTTAATCTGTATATTAATAAAATAATATTTAATATTGTAGATGTAATTAATAAAATGTTAATAATTATATCTTGTAATGAAAGTAAGCTTTTGTTTATTTCTATAAATAAGAATGTAAAAATTAATGGAATTGAAAAAATATTTGCTGAATATATTATTTTATCAAATTCAGTAATATTTTTAGAATTCATATCATTTATAATACTAAAAAAATATATAAATAAACAGATATAAATTGTTAAAACAATTAAATTTATTTTAAGTTTATCATAAAGCATATAAACTGATAATGATGATAGTATAGAAATAATAATTACAAAATATATATCTACTTTTTTTCTTAGTTCTTTAAAATAGTTTTTTTCCTTATCCATAACTCGCTCCATTTACAATAATTTTTAACATTTAAATATATGATTATTATATCATAATTCCATTTTGATAATTATATTTAGGTTATTATGATGAAATAATTATAGCTTTATCATAAGGCATAAACCCATAATTATTATATCATAAAGGAAAATTTTATTAAATATAAATTTAGGCATAAA
>OGXD01002426.1_pt1 | contig 11547 bp, 9 predicted proteins | sample 1576211 | NCBI WGS metagenome assembly OGXD01 (sample SAMEA3541470, study PRJEB24748) | human gut metagenome | biome: human gut; feature: human-associated habitat; material: faeces | place: China | collected 2012
ATAGGTATAAGAAAACCCTGTAGCCATTGAGACTACAGGGTTTCTTCATGGCGCAGCGGGAGGGATTCGAACCCTCGTGCGATTGCTCGCAAACTGATTTCGAGTGTTGTAAAACTTTGGCAGATTCACGTCTGGAGCAGGTCGTTTCAGGCCACTTTGTTAAGAGGCAGAAACGCAGACGCCGCAAGGGGTTGCGGACATTCCGACCCGTATCGGCCAGAGGCGATTCGAACCGCCCCAAAGTTCAAATAAAACCGCGTTCTTGCGTAAAAAGCCTCCGTTCTTGCGCGTTTGCAAGAAGTCAGGCAAGAAAACAGAGACCCCGACAGCACCGATGAAGCACCCTTTCGGACCGCAAAAAAGGAAAGGAGCTTCGTCATGACATACGATGCAAAGGAACTCGCCCAATACCCAGAGATCATGAACAAGGAGCAGATGCGCAAGGTCTGCCACATCAGCAAGCGGACGGCGCACTATCTGCTGCAGTTCAATCTGATCCCCCACGTCTGCACCGGGAAGAAAACCCGCTGCTACGCCATCAGGAAAAAAGACGTCATCGATTTTATGATCAACCGGGAGGTCAACCCCAGCCGGTACATCGTACCCACCAGCTGGTATAAATACGGAAACGAGGACGTGCAGCCCTACAAGATCCGCATTCAGCCGCCCCTCCCCAACGATCCGCAAAAGACGCGACGCTACTATGAGAGCAAGCTCGCCTCCTACCCGGACGTGATCGACGTGTCCGCCATCGTGCAATTCACCGGCTATAACCGCCACACGGTCTGCAAGTGGATTCGGTTCGGAAAGCTCCGTGCCCTGGCGCTGCAACACAAGTACATGATCCCGAAGTGCTATCTGATCGACTGGCTCTCCTCGGACGAGCACAACTCGACCCTCCGCAAGTCCCGTCGCCATATCGACCGGCTCTGGGAGCTGCAGAAATGGAGTGACGGGCAATGAGGGGAAATATCATCGAGGAGCTGTACTACGGCAATGTCGATCCGCAGGATCACGGCTATCACCCGAAAAGCCCTGTAAAGAAGGCCTCCGACTCGCTGAACGATCTGGAGGAAAAGCTCACCGAGCAGCTCGCCGACGAAAACAAGACGCTGTTCCTTCGCTTCTGCAACGCCTACGCCGAATTCATGGGCGAATCCGAGCTGGACACCTTCATCACCGGCTTTCGCCTCGGCGCACGGTTTATGATGGATACATTCCTGAGCGACGACGCCCCGTTTGAGAGCTTCTTGTCGGGATAAACTCAGCGGCGAGAAAACGAAAAGTGTGTTTTTCAACCTGTTTTTCTATTGAAAAGTGTAATTCACTGCTTCTGCGACTGAAAATTCGCCGAATATTCACCGAAAATTCGCTTTATTCGCTCGACGAGGGAGAATAAAGCGAATTTTTAGGGAATCTGCCCGCCCGATAGGTATTAAGATGCCTGATCTTAGGTGAAGTAGCGAAAAATCAAAGCTGTATTTCTCGCTTCAACTCGTCAAATGTCACTATCGGGAACTGTACATGTTTGTAATACGACGAAAACACTTTGTTGACAACCATGTATGGATTGATTGTAAAGCCTTCTGTGTCGTATCCATGATTGGCAAAAAAGGACATTGCAACTTTAGAAAAGTAATCTATCCGCTTCTGAAATTTCTCGTCAAACTTCTCTTTAGTAAAAAACCTCTTCTGCTGATTACTATGTTCGAAAACAGATCCTATGGGTTGTAAGACTTTGCACTCGATAATGAAAATCCTTTTTTGAGTTGTATTGAGCCCGATCACATCATAATCGCCTAATACATCTATAGTTGGGTGATTGCCGCGCCTATCTTCTCTTCTCAAATCAACGTCATGTTTGGCATACTCACAACCGGATTCCTTCAATAGCACTTCAACCTCTGAAGAGAATAGATGCTCATAATTATTCTTCCACGCATATAGAGCAGTACATGTTCGCTCTAGGCCTATTTCAAAAGGTGGGTAAAACTGAAGAAAACCTTCTATCCACCGCTTTCTTACCTCTTCCATAATAATGGGTGAATATATGTAGTCGTTGTTGCTCATATATATTGGTCTGACTGCAAAGCAATGATTCCTTTTCTCCCTCTCCCAAATTGGAAGAATGGGGTGTGTAGTATCACAAATTGTTTTCAGCTGGCCAGGAACAATCGTCAAAAAATCGTATGCGCTTTTTACATCTTCTACTGGAACATTTTCAACTACGAAAGATAAATAGTCGTTAAGCACATCTGTTGCTTTTGCCTTTATCACGTTTGGAGCAATCTCGTCAAACTCCACGTTGTCATGAGAAAAACTACTGTCTGACAAGTGATGGAGGACAGACTCTAGGACCTTAAAATGCACCCCTAAATCTTCATAAAAAGCATTTGCAACTTTTTCAAAGAAATCTCTATCCGTATTATCGCCTCGCAAATTAAAGGGCTCGGCAATAATTCTCCTTTGACTTTCTTTTTCGAAGGTTTGAGAGTAGTTTTCACCTAATTCCACATCTATCCTGTAGTCGTCTTCCACTATCAACTTAGTATCTGAATCAGTATGGAAACACAAATCAGAGCTGTTCTGTAAATAAATAATCCATTTTGCAAACGATAATAGCTCTGATAGCTTGCTACTATCTATCGCCTCTTCCTTTCGCTCATTCACTAAGTAGAGATTGGTTTCGATGAGATAAAGCAAAGCTGATTTCCGCATTTTTGCCTTTTCGCTTAGCTGTGTAGACTTTTCTAATGATTTAATCCTTTCGCCTTCTTCTATATCCTCGGTTAGGGTTGCTCCTGTTCTGTTTAGATTAACTGATAACTGTTCCGTAGCCAGCGCGGAAAGAAGAAGTATGTGTAACCTGTCTCGCTCTAGCGTTCTTATTGCCTGTTCTAAGTGGGAAACAACACTTTCTTGTATCTTCCTTACTATCTCCGTAGCATCTCTACGCTCATATGTTCCAGGAAGCACTCCCGCCGCTGCACATATCTTTGCAATTTGCTTTCGTATAGACAACTCCGAAACATCTGTTTCCTTAATTTCATAAGTATCGGGGTTAAAGTAATAATCAATTCTGACGGCTGTAGTTCCCAAAGTCTTCTTTTGACCGGAGGTCAATTCCATCTTTTCGAACAACTCCGAATAGGAATCTTTCGAAAGACAAACCAACGGTTGTAGCAATTCACCAATGACGCTGTATTCGACAGAACGGTCTATTGCTTCAGCAATATCACTTGCAATCTTACTGCTGTTTACTTCAAAATCTACAACTAGTTTATTTGACGAGACCTTTGCTTTTTGACAGCAGACATAATGCTCGGGATTTTGGTTGGACAAAGAGTGACAGCAAAACTGTACCAAGGTATTTGCAAGGGGTGGTATCGCCGATAAATCTTGATGATACTCTATAAAGAACTTTTCAGTTACTGCTCTAAACATATCAAGGCTTAATCTCGATTGGGTGATATTTGATTCCTTAAGAATACTAAAGAAGTTATATGATAAAAACACAGAACAGCCATTGTCATATTTGAACAATGCTCCTCCAGGCAAAGCTTTTACCTTTCGGGTAAACTGATATACTGAATTATCATCACATATGACATTCCAGCATTCTGGATCAGCAAATATTGTACTGGACAAGTGAAATGGAAACACCCCTCCCAGCTCAAGATAATGCGAAAAAATATGGGCAGCGGATGTGTCTACCTCAGAATAAACATTACTATACTCTATAGCGCCCTTAGATATGAATCCTTTTTCACTTAAAAACACAGTAAAATAATCCGAGGCTCCTCCCCAAGAAAGAACTTGGGATTCACTATTCTTCTCATCTGAATCAAACTCAGCAATCTGAGATACTTCAGAAGAAAACATGAGCATGTACATCAAATCAATAGCTGTGTAGATTCGCTTTTCCTCTCTCCCTCGCAAAACAATTCTAGGTTGATCGACATTAATATGCTCATCGAAGCAAATGATGCTTAACTTACATTCTTTATCGACATGATATGCTTTATAGCCTTTTCCTGGTATTCTGGCTTCTAAATCTACAATGCTTAAGCCATCCTCAGTATGCGCCTTGTAGATAGCCGAGATCTCTTCCTCAATTCTGTGCTCATTGCCACAATCAAGGAAAACTATCAAGTTGCTGTCTTCCAAATATGCAAAACTTTTTTTGTTATCTAAAAGTGGTTGCTTATTGTCAAGCAACAAGGGCTTCCTAATAGTATAGTCCGTCTTTATATCATGAGAATCATAAATAGAGGCCAGCTTATCCGCCAAAGATGAAATGACAATACTGTGGAGCTCCCTATCTGGACGAGTCAGAAGAATTTTTGTTTGGTAATCGATCACAAGCGAGGGATTAAACAACGGATAGTAGTGATCATTAAAACTGAAGAAATGACTTCGTACAATCTCATTGCTTTCTGCAGCAAGCATTGAAAGCAATGGCGTACCCAGTCCAGTCCACTTTTCTTCAGTCATAAAGTCCTTTACATTTTCATAATAATCGAAAGTTGGTGATTCAAATTGAGGATGTAATGAAAAATCTTCATTTATTGGAGTGTTTTTGGCTTTCAAAAAGTCTATGCAGTAATCGCTATAACAGAGTAGGCTATCGGTATATGCATCCATGCATGCTGACTCGCTGATTTTCTCCAAAAACTGAAGTGCTGAAAAGATAGGGGCTGTATGTCCGGTTCCAGTGATTACTGAATAATACTTTGACCGATAGTTTAACTTAATCTCTCCAAAATCAGGGAGAACTGGATCATCATATGGTGTTGTCTTAAGAATAGGATATAGTAACTGAAAAAACTCTTCCAAATCATTAGGTGTAAATATGGTTTTTCGGCCCCATTCTGTATTCTCTACCATTGCGGAGTTCAACGCCAAGCAACTTTCCTGAGCGCCTCGATTTTTCCGCCATGATGTTATTGAGAATGCTGCTGTCAAGGCGGAGAGAAAATCATATTGACACAGAATCGGTATGAGAGACTTTTTCTTTTCTTCCAAGAATACAAATCCATCAAACATGTCCATAGCGGTGTCTCCTTATAATTGACAATGAGAATTCAATGCCTTGACACTATCCTTCCAGCCGGTGCCGGATATCGTTCAGCCATTCTCCCTTGTATTTGAAATAGCGGGGGCCGGCGACGGAGTATTTGCTGCCAGTGAGAAGCTGGGCTAAAGAAGAAAGCGAATAGCTCTGCCCTTGATAGCTAACTGTCTTATCATCTACAACGGTACACTTGATCTCCGGGTTATTGCAGTATTCGATCTCTTCGCCGGGCTGGATATTACACATAGAAAAGCGGAAGGGCGACTGGCGCTCTTTGTGCTCGGCGTCGATCTCCTGGGCGGTTTCCTCTGCCTTCTTCTGAGCCTCGTCCATGGCGATCCGTTTCAGCTTATCCGCGCAGCCGTGGATCTCTGCGATAGCCTCCAGGATGGAATAGGCGTCCTCCGGCGACATGGCGTAGAACTCACGCACGCGTTGTTTCCCGTTGAAGTTTTCGATGGAACGCAGGTTGGGGTTCAGCTTGTCGATAATACTGTGAATTTTCAGATCAGAAAGCCGGGAGTTGACCTCATACGTCGCATAAACCCGGAATGCAAAGGGAATGCACTCACTCCGATTGAGCTGCTGCAGCCGCTTGTCGATATCGTTCGCATACCCGATCTTCACATATTCCGGGAAGGATGGGTTGGTCAGTATGTAAATCACGCCTGCCTTTTCCATTTTTTCATCTCCCTTATGCCGCTACCCAGCCGTAGCCCTGGACAGCCATATCTACAAAGTGCGTTAACAGAAGATCGATTTTCGCGGTAAATGTCGCTTTGTCGTATGAAATGGGTAAGTCTGCATCCAGCGACTTTTCAATCGCCGTTTTTACCTTTGCGCGCGGCTGTTCGTCCTTGTACCAATCCACAACCATCAGCTCCGACTTCTCCTCGGAAAGCTTCTTAAAAAGATTCTTCGCGGATAGCTTCACCTTCTGCTCCTCCGCCTTTGTAAGTTTCTTTCCGGCAATCAGCAAATCGAAGATTTCCAGTTCCTCTTCCGACAGCCCCGCGGCCTCCGGCCGCTTGTCCTCCGCTTTCAGATCTTCGATCAATTGGAGCAGCTGCTCGTAGTAGTCTTCATTCTCCGACCCGCCGGCGTTATAGCGATCAATGATATTGCGGAAGCGCTGAGAAAACTTCTGTCTCGTACAATTACGATTCAGCATTTGCTGCAGTGCCTGCTCGATAAACGCCTTCAGATCGTCGATCTCCACGGCCTTGTACTTGGCGACCTTGATCTCCTTCTTTAGCTCCTCCACATCCACCTTGGAAAGGTCGATGACCTTCCCCTGGTGAATGACAAGCCCGGCGTCGTTATCCTCTGCTTTCTGCGAGGAAACGCTGGTGTCCAGAACTTGTGCCATACGCAGCCGGGCGCGATTGATCTTTTCGTCGTCAATGGTATGGCAGAAAAGCCCGTACAGATATGCCAGCGGCGAAAACTTTTCATTCTGCCAGTTCTTCTCAAAGATCTCCGGACGCGATGCCTCGTAGAGATTCATCAGCGTGTTCAGGATCACCTTGAATTTGTCCTTGTTTTCATCGTTGGAAATGATCGTATTGTAGGCTTCCCGCAGCAGATCCAGCCGATCAAGAGTGGATGCCTCTGCTACGATTGCACCGATATCAATGCCAAGGCTTAGCAGAAAATCATCCGCTTCATCGACAGCACTGTTGAGCAGGACAATCAGTTGGTCAATGTCCTTCGCCGGGAACTCCGTACCGTCATCACCGGCCGCGTACTCCGTCAAGGCTTTCTGCATATACTTGAACACATTGACGTAGTCCACGATGATGCCGCAGGGCTTGCCGGGATACACGCGGTTGGCGCGGGCGATGGCCTGCATGAGCGTGTGCCCCTTCATCGGTTTGTCCAGATAGAGCGTGGACAGGTTCTCCACATCGAAACCGGTCAGCCACATGGCACAGACAAACACGAGCTGCAAGGGATCATCGGGATCTTTGAAGCGGTCCTCAATATCCAGGCCTTCCGGCGTGACAGCGTTCATCTTCTGCCGGTGCATGGAAATGTCGAGCCCCTGCTTCTGGAACTTCTCATTCTCATCGGCTTCCTCAGAGACGATGACCGCCATTTCCACACGGTTCATGTAATTGAGGATGCGCGTCAGCTCATCGCGCTGTTCTTTGGTGGCGGCGCTGTTGCGCTCCTGCATGATCTTCTGCTTCTCAATCGCCCAGTAATGCTGCACCTTGTCGTACATCTTCACCGTCGTATACTTATCGACGGAGACGACCATGCCCTTCCCAAGGAAACCGCGGCGCGGGAAATGATGAGCAATATCCTGGGCGATCTTATCAATGCGATCCTCCCTCTTGATGACCTCCAAAATCCGAGAGGAGGAGTTTTCCAGCAAGCGGGTCTCGTCCTCGTTCAGGTTTTCCTCCTCGATGATGTCCACCACATCGTCGTCCAGAAAGTCATTTTCCAGCCCGACCTCCGGTACACGGCGGGAATAGAACAGCGGCACCGTGGAGCCGTCCTCCACCGACTGGGCGAAGTTATACTCTGACACATAGTTCCCGAACCACTGGTTGGTCAAGCGCTTGCTGCCCAGCAGCGGGGTGCCAGTAAAGGCGATATAGTTGGCATTGGGCAAGGCCGTGCGCATGTTCTCCGCCAGATCCTTGTACTGTGTCCGGTGCGCTTCATCCACCAGCACGATGATATCGTCCCGGGTGGAGAGCACCGGGTACTTTTTGCCCTTGTCATAGCGGAACTTGTGGATCAGAGTGAAAATGAAGGATTTGTTGGTCTGCAGATAGTCCCGCAACTGTTTGCCGTTCTTGGGCTGACATTCCTCTTTCTGCCCAATCACTTCCGTCTTTACGAAATTCTTATGGATCTGGTCATCAAGATCTTCGCGATCGGTGATGATCAGGAATGTGAAATTGCCCGGGATCTTGCGCCGAACCTTGCGGGCAAAGAACACCATGGAAAAGGACTTGCCGGAGCCCTGGGTGTGCCAGAAAACGCCCAGCTTGCCCTGCAGCTCCGCCCGATTCTTCACCGATTCCATCAAATTGTTCACGCCGAAATACTGATGGTTTTTGGCAATGATCTTGTTCTTCTGGTTGCGGAACATGATAAAGTTTTCGATGTAATCCACCAGACGATCTTTCCGCAGCAGGCCGTCGATGAAATAGCGGACCGAGCTTTCTCCCACCGTACCGGCTTCCTTCAACGCCTGACGGTCAGGCCGTTCCTTCTCGGAGTTAACCTTCAGCCACTCAAAGAAATGATTGTAGGTGGCGTTGAACGCGCCGAGCCGTGTCTCCAGCCCATTGGACAGCACGCAGATCTGATTGAACGCAAACAGGTTCGGGATATCCCGCAGGTAGTTCTTCAGGTTGTCGTTATAGGCCTCCTCCACCTTGACGATGCTGTTTTTCAGCTCAACAAACACCATGGGCAGGCCGTTGATAAAAATCAGCACGTCCGGGCGACGCCAGTAGACGCGTCCTTGTATCCACATCTGGGAAACGGCGGTGAAGGTGTTGTTCTCCGGGCGGTCAAAATCGACCAGCTTCACAAAATCAAAATCCTCTTTGCCGTTGCGGCGGAGGCTGATTTTGATGCCGTTGCGGGATCTGGTTGTAGTACTTGTAATTGGGGGCCGTCATATCCGTGGCGCTGAAATCCCGGCAGAGGTCGCGGGCGATCTCCTCCAGCTTTTCGCCGGGTATATCTGGATTTAGGCGCGCCAAGGCCTCCCGCAGAATAAGCGGGAGTACGCATTCTTTCTTGCTGCTTCGTCCAGTCCCATCCGGCAGCAGCTCGCGCTTGTCCGGAGAAGGGTCACAGCGCAGAATACCATATTGGAACGGGTCACCCTCCAACTTTTGCAGGATCGCCTGTTCAATATCGTCTTCGGATATGAAGTTGCGCATTGTAGTCACCACCTATATTATCCGTTCTTTTGAATGTCCTCTTTTAATTTCTTTACGCGCTCTTTGCGCTCCAGATGATCCAACTCCAGGAATGCCAGCAGGCACATTTGGTACATATCGTCATACCATTGTTCGATGTCGCCATCTTTCATATCTGCCACGAAATGAATATAGTTCTTACCAACTTGATCTGCGTTATTATGTCGTACATTTACACTATTCAGAAGATAGAACAAATCTGATTCCAACGAGCCGCTAACTTGCTTTAGTTTTGCTCTCTTTGGTTCTAACTTGTCTGCCAGCGCAATCAGTGTAGCCTTTTTTCTTTCGAGATCACCCTTCATCGAGTGATGGTTGTATTCAATAATCCTGTACGACAACGCAGGATCAACTATCTCCGCGGCAGAAATCGCCGCCTGGTCTTTGGGGACAAAATCAGTAATACCGTTTTGATTATTTGGCATATACCCTATGGTCTCGATAACCGTCAGCACTTGCTGGACATAGAACTGCATTGGGTCACCAATTCCGACTATACCACCGCCATAGATGGTATTTTGATTGTAGATGGCGAGATTATATGAATACTCACAAAAAGACACTAAATACTCTATGTCAAAGGTAGAAGGATTCTTTTCAAAGCTATATCCATAAAAATCATCAAAGTCATCTAAAGATACGCATGTACCGCGAAAGGGAAGCCGAACAAAATATGTCGCACAGTAATCCTTCAACGAAGATCCTGCTCCCACCATATCTTGAAACTTCTGTACACAAAACATTCCATATAGACGGTCATACTCTCTACGAATATCTATGGCCGCAGTTTTCAAAACTTGAGAAAAGGGAATGCGTTTCATAACAGCTTGCCTCTATTTCTAAAATATATTTGCCGGACTATACTACTGCATTGTATTTGCACAGCGATAAAACAACCTGTCTTTTGCTATCTCTTTTACCGGCGTAGGAACTTTCTTGCAATCATCGATAGCTCCGGCGAGTATATCCTTGACGCTGATTCTCGAATTTCGGACGTCCCGAATAGCTTCCTTTGCCGTAACCCTGCGCTTGGAACTTCTTATCAGGGACTCCATGAAGCTTTGAAAAGAATCAATATATTCCTCTCGGATGCCCTTATTTACATTAATCGCAACATAGTTCTGGAAGTTTAGAACATTCTTTTGCCCAGGATTGTTCTGCAAGACGAGTACTTCCGTTTCACCGGAATAGTTCCACCGAATACGGTCTTGCAGTTTTTCCTTGAATTCAGTAAAGGCCTTTGTACTGAAATACCAGTCCCGCTGCATCATCGCATCGACTTTCCTATAAGTCTGGTCTTCTGCCTTGGCAAAATCATCAGTGTACCCGATAGCATAAATAGAGCAGTATTTTGCAGAATTGTAATGGATATACTCAAATTCCTTTAAGATTTTTTCTTCCGTTGGACGAGCGAAAAGGAAAACGACAATTTCCATGTTTTCAACTTGGCTTTCGATACGCTCTATTTCTTCGTATGTACTGGCGGCAAACATGATTACACCTCCGAATTGTCCTGATTTTTCGCTGCTTTGCTCCATTTCTCAATCAAGTAGTTTACAAACGCCGAACAGGAAACCAGCATGTATTTTGCGTCTTCGGCGGGCGCCCATTTGAAATCAATGCCTCCATGACGGATTCCGTCCTCGTCTGAAGTATACCCGTACATAGATGAAAACGCGTTTTCCATTGACGGGTGGATATGCACTCCGTAGTCTTTAAGCTTTTTTATTGTTTTCCCTAGAGTTGCATTCTTACCGGACAATCCAGTAATAATGCTGCAAACTGCCTCAACTGCACTGATCGACTCCTTAATTGAGTTTTCGTAATCAGGTAGGGGCCTTCGTGAAAAAAGCTCTGTTGCCTTTTTTAAATGTACATTTATACTGTTATAAGGGGTTTGTTGTGCCTGTTCGATACACTTTATTTCGTACTCATTTGTAATGGGGACTACTTGTCTTCCGATTACTCTGTATCCAGCATTCTCAGCCGATAGAACACCATTAAAGTTATCTATTGCATCACTGAGGTCTTTCGTCGGGAGAAATGCGAGATATATTTCAACGAAATCATAGATTCGATACCATTCTGCCTGATCATACCATTTCCGAAAAACAGCAAGATTTTTATCCAAATCAGCGTTATCATAAACGCTGGTATACGAAAGCCCACATGCATCCATTATTTCTTCGAGATAGTGAGAATCGATAACTGCAATATCATTACAGATTTCACATCTGTAAATATTCCAAATCCTGTTTCTTAATTCTATGGTCATGCTTTCCAACTGCAAAGGCTTTACCACATACCCATATCGTTCAGAAAAAGTGGACATTTTTACACCTCCAGCTTTCCGCTCATCAGGCGCGGTAGAAGCAGATCGCGCTGCTGGATGAGGTTCTTGTTTTCCTGTACCATCTGATAAACGCCATCGAAGATTGGCGTAACAATTGTTTCGAAATGATCCAGCCTTTTTCACCATCCTTACCGTCGGTGCCTGCCGCCTTAACTTTCGTATCCGTA
>OGXD01002427.1_pt1 | contig 11540 bp, 10 predicted proteins | sample 1576211 | NCBI WGS metagenome assembly OGXD01 (sample SAMEA3541470, study PRJEB24748) | human gut metagenome | biome: human gut; feature: human-associated habitat; material: faeces | place: China | collected 2012
TTATCGTTTGCCAAGGTACTTTCTCCCTCTTCTCTGTGTCTGTGCATGGTTCTGCCTGCGCTCGGTCTCGGCATCCGAGTCCACGGTGGGGTTCTCGCCCCGGCGCAGGCGGTCGATCTGGTCACGCAGGAAGGCCGCATGCTCAAATTCCAGCAGCTTGGCGGCCTCCTTCATCTCCCGGGTCAGGCGCTCAATGGCAGCTTCCCGCTCCAGTTTGCCCATGCGGCGGGTATTCCGCTTTGCGTTCTCCGCCTTATCGCTGATCTCAATGCTGTCCGCAATGGCCTTGACGATGGTCTTAGGTACGATGCCGTGCTCTTCATTGTAGGCCATCTGGATGGCACGGCGGCGCTCGGTCTCGGTGATGGCGCGTTCCATGCTGTCCGTCACCTCATCGGCGTACATAATGACCAGACCCTCGGCGTTGCGGGCCGCGCGGCCGATGGTCTGGATGAGGCTGGTCTCACTGCGCAGGAAGCCTTCCTTGTCGGCATCCAGGATCGCCACAAGGCTGACCTCGGGCAGATCCAGACCCTCACGCAGAAGGTTGATGCCCACCACCACATCGATAGAGCCCAGGCGCAGATCTTTGATGATCTCCATCCGTTCAAAGGTATCCACCTCGTGGTGCATATATTTGACCTTGATGCCCTGCTCAGTCAAAAAGTCGGTCAGGTCCTCGGCCATCTTCTTGGTCAGGGTGGTCACAAGAACACGCTCGTTCTTCGCCGTGCGGGCGTTGATCTCGCCCAGCAGGTCAGTCACCTGCCCCTCCACAGGCCGCACCGAGATCAGCGGGTCCAGCAGGCCGGTGGGCCGGATGACCTGCTGCGCGATCCGGGTGCTGTTCCGGCGCTCGTACTCGCCCGGCGTAGCCGAGACGAACACCATCTGGTTCAGTTTGCTTTCCACCTCCTCAAACTTGAGGGGGCGGTTGTCAAAGGCCGACGGCAGACGGAAGCCGTATTCCACCAGCGTCTTTTTGCGGGCGTAGTCGCCGCCGTACATGGCGCGCACCTGCGGCAGGGTGACGTGGCTCTCATCCACAAAGAGCAGAAAATCCTCCGGGAAATAGTCCAGCAGGGTGGTGGGCATACTGCCCGGCGCACGGCCCGACAGCACCGCCGAATAGTTCTCGATGCCCTTGCAGATTCCCACCTCGGTCAGCATCTCGATGTCGTAGTTCGTTCGCTGCTGGATGCGCTGGGCTTCAATGAGCTTGCCCTCTGCGGTAAACTTCTTCACCTGCTCGTCGCACTCGGCGCGGATCTTTTCAATGGCCGCTGCCTTTTTATCGGCACTGACGATGTAGTGGCTGGCCGGGAAGATGGCCACATGCTTCACCACGTTCTGCCGGGTGCCGGTAACGGGGTTGAACTCCGTGATGCGGTCGATCTCATCCCCGAAGAACTCCACCCGGATGGCAAGGTCGCTCATGTAGGCCAGATAGATATCCACCGTGTCGCCGTGAACACGGAACTTATTGCGGATAAAATTGATGTCGTTCCGCTCATATTGCAGGGTGACCAGCTTTTTGCACAGGTCGTCCCGCTCCATCTGCATCCCGGGCCGCAGGCTGATGACCATGCTGCGGTAATCGATAGGGTCACCCAGAGAGTAGATACAGGACACCGATGCCACAATGATGACATCCCTCCGCTCCGAAAGCGCCGCCGTGGCCGAATGACGCAGGCGGTCGATCTCATCGTTGATGGCGCTGTCCTTTTCAATGTAGGTATCGGTGCTTGGGATGTAGGCTTCGGGCTGGTAGTAATCGTAGTAGGAAACAAAATACTCCACCGCATTGTCCGGGAAGAACGAGCGGAACTCAGTGCAGAGCTGGGCCGCCAGCGTCTTATTGTGGGCCAGCACCAGCGTGGGGCGGTTGCACCGGGCGATCACGTTGGCCATGGTAAAGGTCTTGCCGCTGCCGGTCACACCCAGCAGGGTCTGGCAGCGGTCGCCCCGCTCAACCCCCTCTACCAGCTGCTCAATGGCCTGGGGCTGGTCACCCGTGGGGGCATAGTTGGAGACGAGATGGAACTGTTCATCGGCCATGTCTCGGTTCTCCTTTCTGTTCTCAGATAGAACTACAAATAGTTGTGCTTTTCATGTTGATTATAACACAATTATTTTATAATATCAATACGGCCTGAGCATCTCCCCGGTCTGGAAATCGTAGAACGGCAGGCGGTTGGCCTCCCGCATGGAGAAATATTCGCTCTCGGTCAGGATGATATGATCCCGCAGATGCACCTTGACCAGCCCCAGTGCCCGGACGATGTTCTCGGTGGCCATCAGATCCTCCCGCGAGGGCAGGGCCACGCCGTTGGGGTGGTTATGGCAGAGCACCACACTGTCGGTACCGCCCTTGAGGGCTGCCGCCACCACATCCTTGATTTCCAGACTCACCCGGTCGCTGGTGCCGTCCCGTAGCCAGAACAGCCCCTTGATGCGGCTGCGGCCATCCAGCGCAGCCAGCAGGGCGCGTTCCTGCACAGTCCCGGCAAACTGTGCCATCAGGTATTCGACCAGCTGGTCGGTGGTCTTCATGCATTTTTTTCCGTTGACCGCACACTGGGTATAGTATCTGCCGACCTGCGGCAAAAGATGCAGCATCCGGGCGGTAGAGGGGCCTACGCCCTCCACCGTCAGCAGATCCTCCTCGGAGGCATCCAGCACCCCGGCAAAGTCTCCGAACCGGTCCATGAGGACATGGGCAAGGCCGTTTGTGTCCTTGCGGGTGTTGGTGATATAAAGGACATATTCCAGCGCTTCGTGGGGTTCCAGACTTTCCAGTCCGTACTGCTCTACCCGGGCGCGCATCCGCTGGCGGTGCCCCTTATGCTGGCCGCTTTCCTTTGCCATGGTCGTTCTCCTTTTGCGTTATTACTCTAATAGTACCGTTTTTTCAGCAAAACACAAGGGGGCACAGGAAATATTCTGCGTTGACTTCAAAGAAAGGGTGGTTTATTATAGAGAAAAGGCTTTTTTTATGAATCAATATGCCCTCTCAGTCAAAGCCTGCGGCTTTGCCAGCTCTCCCAAAGGGAGAGCCCCTTGTGGCTCTCGGTCAGCATGTACTGAACCCGGGAGATGCATTGCCTCTCCCTTTGGGAGAGGTGGATTTGCGAAGCAAAGACGGAGAGGGCTTGTCTTTCATCCAATAAAAGGAACGATCTTATGAAACAATTTACTGCCACTGCAAACGACGAGGGCGTGCGGCTTTCCCGCTTTGTCCAGAGCGTGACCCGCGATCTCCCCACCAGCCTGCTGTACAAGAGCTTCCGCAACAAGCGGGTCAAGGTCAACGGCAAAAAGGGCGCACCCGAGGACCGGCTCAAGGCGGGCGACCTCATTGAGCTGTACATCAACGATGAATTCTTCCCTCCCGAGGGCGCAAAGCCTGCAGCCCGCAAGCCTGCCCCCAAAAAGCAGCAGAACCAGCCCAAGGTGACCGTCATCTACGAGGACGAGAACATTGCCGTGCTGTACAAGCCCACCCACCTGCTCTGCCACAGCGACCGCACCGGCGATGCCAACCTTGTGGACGCATTCACCCAGTATCTGGCCCAGAAGGGCGAGTACGATGCGGGCGGCGAGAATCGCTTCAAACCCGGCATCTGCAACCGGCTGGACCGTGGCACCGAGGGCCTTGTCATCGCTGCCAAGAGCTACGCCGCCCTGCGGGACATGAACGAGATCATCCGCACCGACCTGCTCAAAAAGGAATACTACACCATCACCGTGGGCATCCCCCAGAGCGGGCGGTTCACGGCCTGGTGGGAGCACGACGAGAAGAACAACAAGGTCAGCATCCATGCCCACCAATCTCAGGATGAGCGCCGCAAGCAGATCATCACCGATGTGGACGTGCTGCGCACCGCCGGGCCGTTTGCCCTGTGCAGGATCGGCCTGGTCACGGGCCGCACCCACCAGATCCGCGCGCATCTGGCCTATCTGGGCAGGCCGGTGCTGGGAGATATCAAATACGGCAACCGCAAGATGAACGAGCGCACCGGTACCCGGACGCAGGCTCTCTGCGCCGTCCGCATCAGCTTCCTGGATATCCCGGAGGAGAACACCCTGCACTACCTCACCGGCAAGGTCATCAAGCTGAAGGATCCGCAGATCCTCAGGCAGTTCGACGCGCTGGATAAAAATAAAGAAGGAGCAACATCATGGCAGACCTGAACGCCTATTTCAAAAGCATCATCGACCAGGACCGCGAGGCCGTGGTTATCTGCGACCTGGATCACACCATCCTCTATATGAACCCTGCCGCTGTGGTGGATTACGGCAAATACGGCGGAGCCGCCCTGCTGGGCAAAAGCCTGCTGAACTGCCACAACCCCCATTCGGTGGAAGCCATCCGCAAGGTGGTGGACTGGTTTGCCGCTGATGCAGGCCATAACATCGTCTATACCTACTACAATCCAAAGCATGTCCGTGATGTCTACATGGTTGCCCTGCGGGACGAGGACGGTACCCTGATCGGCTACTACGAGAAGCATGATTCCCGAAAAGCTGAAACTATGAAGCAGTACGATTTGTTCTGACAAAGAAAGGCGAACTCCACACAAAAAAGACTTTGCCGCCTACCCCCGTGCGAAGATGCTACTCTGCTATACCTCCCGCATAGACAAAACGAACGCCTGCCGGGCTTTTCTCACTCGGCAGGCGTTCGTTCTTTTTATGGGGTCGATTCGTTACTTTGCCATCAGCTCGTCAGCCAGCACATCCATCTGTGCCTCAGCGGCGGCATTGGCGGCAGAGCGGATGGTCACAACGGCATCACAGACGGTGATGTTCTTCATGCCGTCCAGCTCGGCACGCATCAGCTTTGCAGCCATGGGGGCCCAGGTGCCGTTCTCCATCAGGCCAACGGTGCGGCCCTGGAAGTTCTTGGTCTTGAGGTGGGTCAGCAGATTCTCCATCGGCGGGAAGAGGAAGCCGTCGTAGGTGGCGCAGGCCAGCACGATCCGGCCGCAGCGGAAGGCCTCAGTGACGGCATAGGAGACATCGGTGCGGGTCAGATCCATCTCCACCACCTTGGCACCCTTGGCGCGCAGCTTCTCAGCCATGGTGTGGGCGGCGGCTCTGGTGTGGCCGTGGATGGAAGCGCTGGCCACCAGGATCTTCTCCGGCTCCTCAGCCTTGTAGCTGGACCACAGGTCATAGTAGTTCAGGTACTTGCTCAGATCGCCGGTCAGCACGGGGCCGTGCAGGGGGCAGATGGTGGCGATATCCAGCGCAGCGGCCTTTTTCAGCAGAGCCTGCACCTGCGGACCGTACTTGCCCACGATGTTCAGGTAGTAGCGGCGGGCCTCGCTGGCCCAGTCGGCGTTTTCGTCAAACCTGGCCACTGCACCAAACCGGCCAAAGCCGTCCGCAGAGAAGAGCACCTTTTCACTGCTCTCATAGCTCACCATGACCTCAGGCCAGTGCACCATGGGGGCAAGCACAAAGGTCAGGGTGTGGGTGCCCAGGCTCAGGCTCTCGCCGTCCTTCACCACCACGCGGCGCTCCTTGGCAACGGCATCCGCCCCAAAGAACTGATCCATATACAGGAAAGTTTTGGCGTTGCCCACCACCTGCATTTCCGGGTAGAGGGCGGCCAGTCTGGCGATATTGGCACCGTGGTCAGGCTCCATGTGGCTGACCACCAGGTAATCCGGCTTGCGTCCGGCCAGTGCCTCGGTCAGGTTGGCAAGCCAGGGCTCCGTGGCACGGTTGTCCACCGTATCCAGAATGGCGGTCTTTTCGTCCAGAATGACATAGGAATTGTAGCTCACGCCGGTGGGCACCGGGTACTGGCTCTCGAACAGGTCAATGGTGGTATCGTCCACACCCACGCCCAGAATGGCTTCGCTGATCTTTTTCACGCTCATAGCAGACATCCTCTCTATCCATATTGCTGTGCCGGAAAAGTGGCAGCATAATACTAATAGCGGTTCCTAGTATAGCACATTGTTAAAGATTATTCAAGCTCCTCCGGCAGTCTTGCCGCCACCGGCCGGCCCGGCTCGTTGTCCAGCTCCAGCAGGACTGCCGCGCTGGCATCATCCAGGCTCTGGACACTGCGGAGCTTGCGGCTGATGGCCCGGCTGCGGACACCAATGAGGTTGTCCAGCTCTTCATCGGTCTGGCGCAGGCGCTGCTGCATCTTGGAGAGCCCCTGCCCGAACTTGTCGAACTCCGTCTTAACGGCACCCAGCAGCTGCCAGACCTCGCCGGAGCGCTTCTGGATGGCAAGGGTCTTGAAGCCCATCTGCAGGCTGTTGAGCAGAGCCGCCATGGTGCTGGGACCTGCAATGTTCACCTGATAATCCCGCTGCAGCACCTCCAGCAGACCGGCGTTCACCACCTCTGCGTACAACCCCTCAAAAGGCAGGAAGAGGATGCCAAAGGTCGTGGTGTAGGGCGGTTCCACATACTTTTCCCGGATATCCTTTGCCTCGCTCCGCAGCACCAGCTCCAGCGCATGGCGGGCATTCTCCACCGCCTGCGCATCGCCGGAGGCCTGGGCATCCTGCAAGTGCGCGTAGGTATCGCCGGGGAATTTGGAGTCGATGGGCAGCCAGACCGTGCCGCCGTCCGTGCCCGGCATCCTGATGGCATATTCCACCCGCTGGGTGCTGCCCGGGATGGTGGCCACATTGGTCTCGTACTGCTCCGGGGCCAGGATCTCTTCCAGAATGGCCCCCAACTGGATCTCACCCAGAATGCCGCGGGTCTTAACGCCCGAGAGCACCTGCTTCAGCCCGCCCACATCGGCGGCAAGGTTCTGCATCTCGCCCAGCCCCTTGTACACCTGTTCCAGCTGGTCGTTCACAGCCTTGAAGCTCTCGGTCACCCGCTTCTGCAGGGCATCCTGCAGCTGCTCGTCCACGGTGTGGCGGATCTCATCCAGCTTTTTGGCGTTCTCGGCCTGCAGGGCGGTCATGTTTTCCGCAAGGGTCTTGCGCAGCTCTTCCAGCTTCTGGGTGTTGGCGGCCTCCAGACTCTGGAGCCGCTGGGTCAGGATCTGCTGCTGGCCGCTCTGGCCCTGTGCCAGCGTGGTGCTCATGCTCTGTACTGAGGTCTGCAATGTCTCACTGACACTGCGGATGGCGGTGTAATTCTGCTCCGCCATTGCCGCCTGTCTGGCCGCAAAGTCTTTTGCCTGTGCATCGAGCTGCTGCTGCATCCAGCGCTTGAGCTCCTCGTAGTCTCCCCCGTTCCGGGGCTTGTTCAGTTTCCAGAGCACCACTGCCAGCAGCAGGCAGATGGTGACCAGCAGCAGGGTGTACAATCCAGCTAAAAATTCCATTGATTATAAGTCCTCGAAATCGACCAATTCTTTCCGGGTATCCAGCGCATCGCCATAAAGGCCCACGCCGTCCACCTCGCACTCGCCCGACTGGTTATCATAGGGGTCGGAGCGGAACCCGTACATCGGCGGGTCAAAGGGTGCCTCAAAGGCGCGGTTTGCCACCATGCGCCCGGTGTCCAGGCTGCCGAAGTAGTGGCGGCGCAGCTCTTCCTCGCCCTGCCGTGCCATGGAGGCACCAAACGAGCAGTCGGCATACATCCAGCCCTTGGGGGCAATGTAGAACATGGCCCAGTCGTGGCAGCCCACGCCGGTGGGCGACACCGACAGGCCGCTCTGCCAGCGGGCCGGAATGCCCACCAGACGGCAGAGGGTGATAAAGGTCAGGGCCATAATACCGCAGTCACCGCGCCGGTTCCGCGCGCAGCGGTCGGGCAGGCAGTCCTGCACAAAGTAGGCGGGCTGATAGTGATACCGCACGTTCAGGGTAACGTAATCATAGATGCGCTTTGCCTTTTCCGCCGGGTCAGTGATCCCTTCGGTCAGCTGTGCGGCCAGCGCCCGCAGATAGGGTGTGAACACGATATGCGGGGCCTGCTCCTCCGTATCAAAGGTCGGCTGTTCCGGTGCAGGCACAAAGTCCAGCGGGTCAGCATAAACTGCCGTTGTCTTGTAACGGTACTGCACCCCGAAGCGGCGGTTTTCGGTCAGGTCAGCCTCCCAGCAGACCGTGCGCTGGGGGGCGTTTGCATCGGCGATTCGGCCCGGCTGCTCGGTAAAGCTCTGCAGCTCGATCTCGCTCTGGGCCAGGCATTCCGCCGGGATGGGCAGCCAGGCGCGGACGTGCACGCTCTCCCGGCCCTCTGCCTTTGCCTTGGCCAGAGCGGCGGCAAAGGCCTCATCCGACATCCCCACGCTGGTTTTCAGCGTGATGCGGGCACTGGCCTGCCCTTCCCGCTCCATCTGGTCATGGATGCGGCGGCGGCGCTCCCGGGCCAGCGCGGCCGGGGTGGGCGGGTCGAGCTGACGGGCGGCAAGGTCGGCGTGGGTGGCGATCAGCGTCTCGGCAAAGCGGTCAAGGTAGTGCTTCTCCCCTTCCACAAACCGCCAGTCCACCCGGCCCTCATGCACCAGCTGGCGGAACTCCTCCACCGTGAAATCCCGCACAAGGCCCTGCATCCGGGCCACGGCCTGTGCCTCGTTCCAGCAGTATTCCTGCGGCAGACGGCACATGATCTCCTTCTGCACCAGCAGGGCATCCCGCAGCGCGTCCACGCCGTGGGGCACAGGGTTTGCGGGCTGCTCGTACTCCGGCATTTCCAACCCCTGACTGCGGGGGCTGTTCTGGGTCTCCGTCCAGTCCTCGGCCAGATATTCATCGATCCGTGCCATTGCTTCTTTGTAATAGCCCGCGGCCTTCAGCCGCTCCACATCATCGGGCAGACCGACGTTCAGATGTACGAATGCTTCGTTCAGATCTTTCATCCTGTTTCATCCTTTCTCTCAGGCGCACTGCTCTTCCCAGAAAGCAGTGGCTTCCACCAGCCAGTTCTCGGCATCTGTTCCTGTGCCGATGCCGCAGACGTGAGGTGCATTGTTGAACACCCGGTAAACATGCTTGACGTGATTGGCCTGCAGGGCAGCTTCCAGCTGCGGTCCCTGCCGCCAATAGACCAGCTCCTTCAGCAGCGTGTCGTTCACACCGTGCCAGTGGTAGGTGGCGGGGTAGTCCGGCGTGATCTCATCCGAAAGATTCCGGGTATAGTATTTGGGGCCGTATGCGCCGATATCCTGAATGACATGGTAGATGGGCTTGATGTAGGTCATATCGTTGATGGGGTAGCCCAGCAGCAGGGCGGCGGGCTTGGGCACATTGTAATGCTTATACCCCACCGATTCCGTGCCGAACAGACCCGTCAGGTGGCCGCCCATGGAATATCCCACGATGGCGTACTGCTCCGGCTGGATGCCAAACTCCGCAGCGTGTTCCTCAATGTACTGCATGGCCCGGCCGATGTCCTCCAGCGGAGCATCATCGGAAGCATCCGTCCAGACGCGATACCGCAGAATAAAGGCGGCATAGCCCAGCTCATGCAGCTGCCAGGCCGTACAGGCCCCCTCCTCCAGCTCGGCGCTCTCATTGGCACCGCTGCCAGCCAGGATCAGCGCAAACTTGGCATTTTCAGCCTTGGCCGGGAAATAGAACAGGCCGGTGTTGTTTTTGGTGCGGTCCTCCGCCTTTTCCGCATCCGTGTAGAACGAGTGGGTGACCTGAACGCCATTGTTGTAGTTCTCAATGACCAGATTCAGCCCCTTGGCACAGCCTTCGGCCACATACTCGTTGGTGTAGCCTTCCACAGTGGTCATCTCCCACAGGGCCTGACCCGGCGGGCAGTCCTTATCCTGCGAGTAGGTGTAGAAGCCGGAGTTCTTGATGCCTGGGTTGCTGCGCACTTCCTTCATGGTGGTCTGAGCCGTGATGTTGGGTTCTCCCTTTTCCATTACGGCACCGGCGGGCAGGGCCAGCAGTGCCAACAGACACAGCACCATCGCGACGATTCGTTTTGCCTGTTTCATGTTCCGTTCCTTTCCCCCGGCACCGCCCTGATTGCATTCTCCCACACAGAGGACTATAATATGAGACTGCACAGGCGGCACCGGTTGGTTTTTTTCTATTGTATCACACCCGCCGGTATTGTCAAAACAAATCTGCCCACAAAATCCATGCGTTGTGATCTCCGCGCTTCCGAGGGGCCGGGTATTCAGATTCCGGACACTCTGCCCGGTCTGAGGTGAACAGGTTTCCATTGTGATTTGCGGCAGATTCTGCTATACTGAAAAAAGATATTGCACACGCAATGAGGGGAAACCGGAGCATTGCGGCTCCGGTCAGGATAGGAATATGAGTGAGATCACAGTCCGGCCCATGATGCCGGAGGATTGGACTGCCGTGTCCAAAATATATCTGGAGGGCATTGCCACCGAGCACGCCACCTTCCAGACCAACTGCCCGCCCTACACCGCCTGGGACGCATCCCATACCCGGGAATGCCGCCTGGTGGTGCTGGACGATGGGGTCGTGGCCGGCTGGGCAGCCCTGCATCGGGTAGACCCCCGCTGGTGCTACCGCGGCGTGGCCGAGGTGAGCATCTATGTCGGGGAGAAATTCCGGGGCAAGGGGCTGGGCTATCACCTGCTCACGGCGCTCTGCCGCGAGGCTGAACAGGCCGGGTACTGGACGCTGCAGTCCACGGTGCTGCAGGACAACGCCCCCTCCCGGGGCCTGCACCTGAAATGCGGCTTCCGCGTGGTGGGCCGCCGGGAGCGCATTGCCCGGGACTGCCACGGCCGCTGGCTGGACACCTACCTGATGGAGCGGCGGTGTGCAGCGGACGAACCGTCGGGCTATAAAAAGCTGTAAGGCGCTTTTTGCGGGAAAGATTTACAGTTTTTTCAAAAAGCGGCCTTGAAAATCCACAAAAATATGATATACTAACGTAACGATACCAAAACGAGAGAGGAGGCGCGCGGAATGGCACCGACCAAAGAGCGTCCGGCAACCAAGACGATTGCCACAAACCGGGAAGCGCGCCACGAGTATTTCGTTCTGGAAGCGCTGGAGACCGGCGTTGTGGCGTTACGCGTTCAGGCGTTAATGCATGGGAAATGGGAATCTCGGTTCCGTCAACACATTATATTGTTGAGATTGCAAAATATTTTAATGTCTCAACCGATTACCTTCTTGGTATTGAAAAGTCGTCTACCATAAGCACAGAAGGACTTACAGAAGATGATATCCAGCTGGTGTGCCAGCTAGTAGAACATTTAAGAAACAAGAACATAGCAGATAATTCTATCTATAAATAAAGGCACCTTACCAATCACATGACTAGTAAAGCACCGTTTTAATTTTATTCTTTATGCATTTGTTAATCCCATTGCCTGAGATACTCTTTTATCATAAATGCGCAGAAATTTTACACATTTCTGGTATCGTCTTAATATTTTTCACATTTCATGAGTTTTATAGCAAAAGGTGGCTTGTATTCTCCCATATAAACATCTCCATCATCTTGCATATTATCTTCTCTCTATTATTCAATTTTTATGAAGAAATTCAATGTAATAATGTATAGCAGGATACTACCTGTGCATAACACGATAACAGCTACGCTCTGCGCCTCAGTTTTATATATATGAGTTGCAATATTATTGCACACGCAATGCC
>OGXD01002433.1_pt1 | contig 11522 bp, 10 predicted proteins | sample 1576211 | NCBI WGS metagenome assembly OGXD01 (sample SAMEA3541470, study PRJEB24748) | human gut metagenome | biome: human gut; feature: human-associated habitat; material: faeces | place: China | collected 2012
ACAATGGTAGATTTGAAATTGATTTTACCGATGTTTCAAAAGAAGAGATGATAGCTGCCAGTGTCAGATCGGCAAATGCGAGTAATGATATGCTGGAAAAATTGATTAAGAGTTGTCTTGTTGAACACAAAAAATAATTTTAGAGAAGAATTGTAGGTTTGCTTTTGGATGTAAAAATGAATTTCTGAACTGACGATAGGTTAACGATAGACTAACAGCGGACTAACAAAAAACTAACGACAGCGTTGCCAATGTATGTTACATACTCTGACTTAATTCAGAAAGGGATATTCATTTGCGACCTTGTTGGATTGTGTTACACGATTTTCAAGGGAAAACAAAAATAGCCGCTATTACTGCGAATCATCTTTCCACAGACGTTGGAAGACCAAATTTTTTTCGGAGTTTATCAACAAACCTTTGAAGATTATAGAATAAATCCACACCATGTCTTATAACGCTAAATGGGGCGGTACAATTTCTTGCATAATGTAAAAATACACATTAATACATATGAAAAAATGCAATATAGTACATTAAAACGCACAAAACCATTCTAAGGGGAAGGGAATGCATACTCATGAAACGTAAAATAACGACAAAGCTATGTGAGTGGAAAAATATGCCACGGCTTATTCAATTCGGATTTCGGCAAGAGATGAAAAGAGGTAGTGGATATGGAAAAAGACCCGTTTAAGGAATATTTGAGGGAGTCTGAACCGGATAAAGCTCATAAGGGGTATGCTTGGAGTACGGCAATCGGACTTCAGACAGTGGACGGACTCAAACCTTCTAAATATCTGATTGATACCGCCATTCAGAACATTGAAGGTAAAATCACGATGAAAGAAGCACAGAGTCTTATTGATAGCTATTATGAAGAAAGACCAGTGCATTTGTCTGATGATGAGCGTACCGAAGAAGCAGATAAGGTTTCGTCCCGTATCGCAGAAATTCTTTCAGAAACAGCGTTTTCGTTTTCTCCAAATGAGTATATTTCTATCCACCGCAAACTATTTCAGGGGATTTATAAACACGCAGGAAAGATTCGAGACTACAACATCACAAAGAAAGAATGGGTGCTTGATGGGGCAACCGTTATGTATGGTAGTGCTTCTGAACTGAGAGCCACACTGGAATATGATTTTTCGCAGGAAAAAGATTTTAGCTATAAAGGGCTTTCAATGGATGAGATTATTCATCATCTTGCGGTATTCGTTTCAAGGTTATGGCAAATCCATATTTTTGGAGAAGGCAATACAAGAACGACAGCGGTGTTCTTCATCAAATATTTGAGAACACTGGGCTTTTCTGTAACCAATGATATATTTGCTGAAAATGCGTGGTATTTTAGAAATGCACTTGTCCGTGCAAACTATACGAATCTGCAAAAAGGTATTCATGAAACAACAGAATATCTGGAAATGTTCCTTGGAAACCTGCTGTTGAACGAGCAAAATGAACTCAAAAATCGAAACCTTCACATAAGTGGACTTCTGAATGAAGAAAAAGTGGACATTCAAAGTGAAAAAGTGGACATTGAAAATGAAAAAGTGGACATTCAAAGTGAAAAAGTGGATATTGAAAGCATGATTTCCGCAAAAGACAACGAGTTCTCTGTAAAAACGATGGTTCATATCCATAGACTTTTTGATGGATTTGGTTTTGATGGGATCTTTGGAAGAAGTGCAGTTATGGAACTTCTTGAGTTGAAAAGTTCAGGTGCTTCGAAACTTCTTTCCAATTTGGTGCAGGCAGACATTATTGAACCAGTAACTGGTCACGGAAAAGGAAGATACAAATTCAAGAAATAAATAAGCTTTGTGGCATTGCAATCGTTATGTATAGAATGGTACTTAAAAACGGTAATATCCCTTTGTGAAGAAGGTTGAATAAAAGCTGAGTATATTTTCAATATAGTTGTGGAATTTGTTTCTCATGGAAGTTCATCTCCTTTCTGTTTACGATGCCATTATAAAATGAGAAAGAGCGTATTTCGTGCCAAAATGAAAAAATAAATAGACAAAAGTTGCAAAGGAGCGATCGGGAAATGGACAATTCTGAATAAAGTGAGTTATGTAGGGTTCGTGCGAATAACATGTATTGACAGTTTAGTCTTTTTATGCTATCATAAAATAAATTAATTAGAGATATTAATTAAATAAGAAAAGAGTAATTACCGTTATATGGAGTGCAGATGAGAATCTGCTTTTTAAATACATAATAAATTAATATTTCTAATTAATTAAAAGTCAGAGATAAATGTATTGGATGGGAATTGTATGCCGGATTTAAGGTTACATCTGGTATATGGGTCGTCAGTAAAAGGAGAGGAGACGATAAAAAAGACGATGGCTGAAAATGAAAAAATTGAAAGGGGAATGAAGTATGGAGCAGGAACTTAAGGAGCAGGTAAATCAAATATTGCAGAAAAATCTGGATGAAGTGTATTTTTCAGTCGCAGAAAAAATACTGAATGATCATCCAAAATCACGTTATCTGCCTTGGATGTTGGCGCACAAGATGTCACCGGAGGAGGCACGGGTGATTGACGCACTTCCGGATAAGGATTGGACACCGGAAGTTGGCGAGTTAAAAGTTTCGAAAAGCTTTGCAGAGAAGCTTGGAATGGACAAATATGAGATTGATGCACAGATTATGGATCGATTTTTTAGTGCAGATGTAATGTCAGATCCCGAACAGGGGCCGGTCATTCGTCCGGATCCGGTGCAGTGGATGGATTTACAGCACAGCCCGGTGTGGAGGGAGCGCAATGGACATGCGTATTATATTGTACTCCAGTTGTTTTTGGAAGATGAACTGGCTCCGCGGATGGAGGCTGAGACGAAAGCAGCCAAAGTCGGAAATCCTGACTGGGTAAATCCTTCAGGGGGAAGAATCGTTCCTCATTATGAATCTGTAAAGGATTTTCCGGAATTACTTCCAATTGAAAATTATAAGAAAATTTTACAGTCATGTGAGATGCTGACAGTTATGGAGTGTCCCTGCCGCTTCCGCCACCCTGAGACGGGAGATGATATGTTCGTATGCGTGGAAGCGGATGATGCGGCGAAGCTTTTGATTGATATGGGTCTTTCTCGTCAGTATTCATGGAAAGAAGTGTTTGAGGTTATACAGAAAGCTGCAAAGAAACAGGCATTTGTACATGTTGCACGTAATAACGATATGATGGATGAGACGAATACAAATATTGTATCGAGATCCAATGTTTTATGTAACTGCACTGTGACTGACTGCGGCGTTCTTTCCAATATGCATGATTACGGAAGCAGTTTGAAGCCCTGGGATTATTATACCAAATCCCGATTCAGAGCCCATATTGATGTTGAAAAATGCATTAATTGTGGATTGTGTTCTAAAAAGCGATGTATGTTCAATGCCATTCAGTTTAAATATTATATTGAGAAAGGTATCCATGGAAGATGGGTTAATGAGACGCAGTGTATGGGATGCGGAAGCTGCGTACTGACATGTCCGACCGGTGCGCTGTCTATGAAACTGGTTGATCCGCCGGAGAGTCTGCAGGGGTATCATCAGCAGCCTTTAGAAAATACGTGGAAGGAGGACCGATAAAATGCTGGATTATACAAATACAACACCGGAGCTACTCAATGAAGTTAATGCGATTTTTAACAAAGAAATAGATCCGATTTTTATGGATCTGGCCCGTAAAATCGAACCGCGCATTGAGAATCCGCGCTATATGCCGTGGCTTCTTGCACATAAGATGAGTGCGGAATGTGCCAAAATTCTTATGGCCCTTCCGGATCCTGACTGGACACCGGATCTTGGGGATCATATGGTGTCTGACACCTTTATCCGGAAGCTTGGTATGGACAAGGAGTATGTACAAAAACAGCTGGAGGAACGCTATTTCAGCGGAGATATTTTCTATAATAAAACTACGGGCGAGCCGATTGTGACGCCCGGCGGCGCTCTGTGGGCGGATCTGCAGAATAACCCCGACTGGATGGAGAAAAATGGTTTCGCCTATTATAAAGGCGTGGCCATGTTCCACGAGTATGATTTTGCTCCCTGTATCGAGGAAACCATGCATGATCTTATGAAAGAGGGTATTCATGGATTGAGTCAGATTTGTCCGAGATATGATTCGGTAAAGGATTGTCCGGAACTTCTTCCGGTAGAGAATTACAAAGAAATTCTCAAAAGCAAGAAAAAGCTTACACAAAACCAGTGTGCCTGCCGGACTCGTTATCCTGAATACGGACAGGACGATCATGTATGCATTTCCGCAGATGAAACAGCAGATTTTATGATAGCACATAATTTGGGAAAAGAAATATCCTTTGAGGAAATGTTCGATTACATACAGAAAGCAGGAAAGAAGATTCCATCTATGCATATAGTCGCTCATACTTTGGATTTGAAAGATATTGGCACTATATTATGCAACTGTAATGTCAACACCTGCTCTGGCCTGCGCCATATCACAGCAACCGGGGGAAAATATCATTATCGGGAAATATACAACAAATCCAGATTCCGTGCAGTTTTGAATCCGGAGAAATGTATTGACTGCGGTTTGTGTTATAAAAAGCGATGTATGTTTGATGCCATTCACAAAAAATTCATCCGTGATTATGGTGATGAAGCTTTGTTTGTTAATGAATCTACGTGTATGGGATGCGGATGCTGTGTGGAAACATGTCCAACCGGTGCATTGAAGATGAAACTGGTGGATCCGCCGGAAGCGCTTCTGGGATGGAATGTTGTAGATGGGAAAGCGATTGATCCGAAAGATATTCATCAGAAAGAAGAGGAAAAACCGGATATCGCATTTTATTGAGAATATGATTTTGATAAGACACGAAAGGAGAATTAAGAATGAAAAAGATTTTATCTATAATGCTGACGCTGGTATTGATTTTTTCGCTTGCAGCCTGTGGCGGTTCCGATCAATCAGGTGGAGACACAACTGCTGAAAATGCAGAGAAATCCGAGGAAAGCGGCGATAGCAGTTCAGAAGATGGTACTGTGGAAATTACTTATGCTACATGGGGTATGGAAACAGAAATGCAGGAAATGGTTGACCTGTATAATGCTTCCCAAAATCAGGTACACGTTACCCTTCAGGTGACTCCGTTGTCGGAATACGGCACATTAATGAATGAAGTTCTTGGTACTGAGGAAGGACCGGATGTCCTTTGGGCCGGATTGCAGACACGCCTCTGGGGAAATGCCGGCATGTTGGCAGAATTGCAGGATAAGGTTACCGAGGATCAGATGGATTTGAGCGTATTTATGGAGTATCCGTTGAAACAAAACTATGTGGGGGATACACTTTACGGAATTCCATGTTATACGGATTCCTATGCGATCTGCTACAATAAGGCTGTTTTTGATAAATACGGAGTGGAATATCCGAAAGAAGGCTGGAACTGGAATGATTATGAAGCCCTTGCTGAAGAATTAAATTCTAAAATCAAGGCAGAAGGAGGCAATGAGTTTGCATCCGCACTTGCTATCAATGAACCGGCTCATGGTACGCTTCTGCTGTTGACATGTAATGGCGCAAAACTTTATAACGAAGATGTTACTGCATGTGCGCTGAATGTTCCGGAATCTGTTGAGATGCTTGAGATGGTACAGCGGATGGTGGAAAGCGGGGCCCAGGCCGATTATGATACGCTTGTGGAAACCAATGCCGCATCACTTTTCCTGTCTGGTCTGGCAGGAATGATTATTATTTGTCCTGACCCAGGAGCAAACGGCCTTTTTGAGGGAACTTCTGTAAAAGAGACTCTTGATTATATTGCTTTTCCAAACGGACCGACATCTGGCACCAATTATATTGATACTGTTACTATGAATAATATTGTAATTAACAGTGGCACAACGAAATTCGATGCAGCGTGGGATTTTGTAAAATGGTATACAACGAATCAGGAAGCCCTTGATGCTTATGCAAAAATTGAATGGCATTTACCGACGAATGTCAACGCCTTTGATGCATGGGAAGCTTCGCATGACTATGCAGAAGTTTATGTAGAGGAGGCAGATAAAGTTGTAACAGTATGGGATGTTCCGCTGTGTAACTATTCCTGTCTCGGACAGATCAGTCCTAACCTGATTCCGGTATTCAACGGTGAGATCAGTGCGGAGGAGGGACTTGCAAATCTGGAAAGCGCAATTAATGAATTGATTACTGCGGAACTCAATAAATAATTTCAGGACTGCTAAGGCGAAAGCCACCCGCTCGCTCAGGCGGCTTTCGCTTATAATATATTGACGGAGATTCAGACAGGAGATACGGATGGGTGATAAGATAGTTATACACACCGGTAAAAGTTCCGGCTTTACGAATACGCATCAAAATTCAAAAGCTGTGTCTAACCGTCTGTCCAGAGCGATTGGACATCTGGAATCCATTCGTCGCATGGTAGAAGACGGTCGTGACTGCACGGAGGTTTTGGTCCAACTCTCAGCGGTCAAATCAGCGGTCAACAATGCAGGAAAAGTGATTCTTCAGGATCATATTGAACACTGTATTGCAGATGCGGTTCGTAATGGAGATATGCAGGTACTGGAAGAATTGAATAAGGTCATTGAAGGTTTTATGAAATAATATCTATATAAAAAGGAAGGAGGATACTGTGAAAGAAAGTAGAGGACAGCCAATAGATGGCGCACTTTAACAAGCTGACTGATGGCAGTCTTTGAAAAAATATTGTTTTGAAATGTTAAGAAGCTAGCTGCGATTCGGAAATGATTCCTTCACGGGTAAGTAGTTTCTTAGCCTGTTTGATAGCCTGTTCTTTCTGTTTTTCTTTCAGAGGTTCAGGCATATCAATCTTGTATAAATCGGTCGGATTCCATACTTCATCAGTACGTAGATGGCAGTGAGAATCATCCGTGCGATAGCAATAATGGCTCGTTTTTTACCAGAAGATTCATTGTTGCAGGGAGTTAATCCCGCCCAACAGTATAAGCGTTTAGAATTAGAAAACGGAGTCATATCGGTGCCAATTTCGGAGATAACAGTGATTGCACTGTTGCGGTCAACACCCGGAATGGTACACAGTAACTGGACAGCATTTTCGTAAGGAGTAATCAAAGAATCAAGCATAGTGTCTATATCATTTCTTGTAGATGTGATATAATCCATATGTGCGCGGACAAGGCGCATACGATATTTTTGGGAATCAGTCATCTGATAGCCTTCGATGGATTCAATGACACTGTCCGACTTCTTCTTAAGGGAACGGAGAAGTCTGGAATCTATTTCTTCGTGGTTGACGGAATTGGTGAATTGTTCGAGCAGGTAATTAATAACAGACGTAGCTGATTTCCCAAAGATATCGGAAACAACCGAATCTAATGCAACATTACAGACAGTGAGCGCATTCTGATATCTGTTCTTTTCGATGGAGCGGCAGGAAGTTAACTTGTAGCGGTATCTTGTGAACTCACGCAAGATACGTATTGGTTTACAGGGAATATAACTTCCTAGAACCAATCCTAATCGAAATAAATCCCCAATCCACTTGAAATCTTTTGTATCGTCCTTGTTACCTTTAACAGCTTTTACCCATTTAGGATTAGCGATGGTGACATTGATTTCATCCTCCAAAAGGTTAAAAACAGGAACCTAGTATTTACCGGTAGATTCCATACAGACATCACAACATTGGTTTTTGATAAGCCATTGACTGTTTCATCACACATTTAGCAGAGAAGTCAAAACAATTCTTACTGTGTGGTCTTGTAGAGCCACTTATTTGTGCTTGAAAAGATGAAACTTACATTGATTATTATGCTGTCTAAAACCGAAGAAAGTCTTTACAACTCACCTCCCCGTGCTTTGTAGTATAGCTTCTTTAAAAACTATTTTATCAATAACGTGGAGATTTGGATGACTTTCATTACTATTTGTGCCGCCAACTAAAAGGCGGCGGAATGGAGATTTCTATGAAAAAACTTAATCTGAGCCAGAAGCGGAAAAGAGAGATTGCAACAGGATATTTATTTATTTTTCCGTTATTTCTTGGTTTGGGGATATTCCATTTTTATGCGTTTTTTAACAATATCTGGATCAGCTTTACCAATAAGAAAGCACTGAAAGACGGAATATTTGTGGGGCTGGAAAATTATGCGAAAGTTATGCAGGATAATAATTTCTGGCAGTCCCTTGGCAATACAGTATGGTATGTTGTGATCTGTGTACCCTGTGTTATTGTGATTTCAACAATACTGGCGGTTATGCTCAACAGCCAGATTCGCGGAAAAGGTATTTTTCGAACCTTGATTTTCTTTCCCCTGGTAACAGCTCCTTCCGCTATTGCTATGACTTGGCGGTGGCTGCTCAATACCCGGTACGGAATGGTTAATAATATTTTACAGTCGTTGGGGCTTGAAACAGTGGCCTGGCTGACTGACGAGAAGTATACACTGATTTCCTGTGCGGTGGTTATTATATGGGGAGCAATCGGATACCAGGTGATTGTCATTCTTGCCGGGCTTCAGAATATCTCAACAACCTATTATGAAGCGGCAAGAATTGACGGTGCAAATAGCTTCAAACAATTTTTTTATATTACACTGCCATTGCTGACACCAACTTTGTATTTTGTCTTAACGCTAGCTGTAATTTCGATGTTTAAAGAATTTGAAATTGTGTATATGCTGATTCCGTCAACAACATATAATACAGCGTCGCCTGCAATTGATGCATCAAGAACAGTAGTGCGCTATTATTATGACCTGACTTTTCGCGGTGAGTTTAATGAAGGATATGGATCGGCAATTTCGGTATGTCTGTTTTTAGTTATCATGGTTGTAACTCTGATTCAGAACAAACTGCAGAAAAAGTGGGTATTTTACGGAGGTTGAGTGAATGAAAAAAGGTAAATGGTTGATTTATTTTGTGCTGATTCTTGCAGTAGCAGTGATGACGATCCCGTTTTTATGGATGCTGCTGACCTCCTTTAAGACATTCGAGGATTCAACAAAAATTCCGCTGCAGATTCTTCCGGAACAATGGATTTTGACAAATTACACGGAAATTTTGGAAGTGTTTCCTATAGCAAAATGGTTTATGAATTCTATTTTAGCGGTTGTTATTTCACTGCTCGCACAGGTGTTTCTGGGCTCGCTCGCTGCGTATGCATTTGCAAGACTTCGTTTTCCGGGAAAAAAATTTCTGTTTATGCTGATGCTTTCGATCATGATGATTCCGGAACAGATTTTTATCATTCCGCGTTATAATACGCTTGCTGCGGTGGGGCTGACGAATACACGGGTGGCTTTATGGATTGTGAGGCTTTTTTCCGTATTTGCAGTATTTATGATGAGACAGTTTATTCTTTCCGTGCCGAGAGAACTGGATGAGGCTGCTATGATTGACGGCTGCGGATATTTTCGGATTTATGCTACGATTATACTCCCGGTATTGAGGGCTCCGATCGTTTCACTTGCGATACTTTCCGGTCTGTCGACCTGGAAAGATATGATGTGGCCGCTGATCGTTATTCGTGACAGGGATAAAATGCCGGTGGTATCCGGGCTTTCCACCCTTGCCGACTATTTCGCAAATAAGTATCCTCAGTTGATGGCAGGCGGCGTACTTTGTTCCATACCGGTAATTATATTTTTCTTTGTTCTCCAGAAATATTTTGTTGCAGGAATAGCTTCTCAGGGAATTAAAGAATAGGGGAATAGCATTGACAATTTCTGGAAGTTTTTTATATACTTAAATGGTATGGTGCAATTTATGCGATGAATTAATATGGGTAATATGCAAAGAAAGAGGAATTAAAGAGCATGCTGTGTGGAACAAATATGACTGACATTAAGATATCTAATCGAAGCGCCATTTTGCGGCTGTTGCATGAAGCAGGCGCGATGTCGCGCAAACAAATTGCCGCACGTTTGAAACTGACACCGGCAACTATTACGGTTATTATCAATGAATTGATGAACGAATCTATTCTTGTGGAAGGAAACAGTGTTCCGAATGCCGGCGCAGTGGGAAGAAGAGAGGTAATGGTTGAAATCAGCCGTGAAAAATATGTGGCTTTGGGTCTTGCTCTTAGCCAGGGACTGGTAAAATTTACAGTGGTTAATCTGCATGGTGAGATAATCCATGAAGAGACTTTTAAACTCCCGGAAATTCTGACACCTGAGTATTTTGCGGAGACAATAGGCAGACAGATTCAGTTGAAGATTGCTTCTTATGGTTATTCGGAGAATTTTATTATTGGGATGGGCATTACAGTCTGCGGAGTTGTTGATTTCGCAAATGGGATTATTCTTGATAGTGATGGAATATGGGAAGAGAAAAATGTTCCAATTGTAAAGATGTTTCGGAAGCAGTTCTCTTTTCCGGTTATTGCGGCAAATAATGTACGCAGCTATGCCAATGCTTATGCTTTTTTGCATGCCTGCTTCGACAATTTGATTATAGTTGAAGGGCTATGGTTTGAAAAATACACCTTTTTTATCGCCGCATGAATTTTGGTTATGCCTAAAATAATGTTGCTGTTTTTTGAACTTTAGCCCCGTTTTATTGGAAATTATCCTATATTATAGTCTGTTTTTTCTCTCTGGCTAGTGGCCCGGCACTCTTTGCCGCATCCCGTGTTCCGAAAAGAAATTTGCGAAAAGGCGTCATGTACTTTATAATAAAAATACAATTCGCTCGACTGTTCGAATGGTTTTTTGTGTAGGAGGAATCATGGCTTTGCGGCATCACGGCCTGCGGCGGCTGAGGGAGTATGTATGAAACGAATGCAGCTAGAATATTTTGTGCGTATTGTGGAGGAGAAAAGCTTTACAAAGGCCGCAGAAAAGCTCTTTATCAGCCAGCCTGCACTGAGCAAATCGATCCGCGCCCTTGAGGCGGAGCTTGGTGTAACGCTGTTCAAGCGCGATCCCCGCGAGCTGAGCCTGACCAGCGAAGGGGAAAACGTCTACTGTTATGCGGTGGATATTTTGAATTACTGGCAAAGCCGTACCGCCGAGCTGTTTTCTTTGCTGGAACAGGTAAAGGGTTCTCTGCGGTTTGGGCTTCCACCGTCGGTTGGGAGCGTTTTTTTTTCAAAGATTCTGTTTGAATACGGCTGTAAATATCCGCAGGTTGATTTGCAGATTGTAGAGGGAACCTCCAAAAAGATTGAAGCACTGGTCATGAATGATCAGGTAGACCTGGGCGTGGTGATTGAGCCATACGAAAATCCGCATATGAGGTTAAAGACCGTCTACCGTTCTGATGTGGTGCTGGCAGTGGCGCGGAATCACCGGCTTGCAGAGCGGACAGAAGTGGAGATTGCCGAGCTTAGGGATGAGCCGATGCTGATGGTCTCGAAGGACTATATGTTTCACGACCAGGTGCTTGCCCATTGCCGGCAGGCGGGGTTTACGCCAAATATCACGTTTACCACATCCCAGTGGGACCTTTTGCTGGAAATGACGGCTGAAAACCAGGGTGTGACCCTAATTGGGCGGCCTTTGGTGGAAAAGCTGTACAGCGGCAGGATCAAGTG
>OGXD01002448.1_pt1 | contig 11459 bp, 13 predicted proteins | sample 1576211 | NCBI WGS metagenome assembly OGXD01 (sample SAMEA3541470, study PRJEB24748) | human gut metagenome | biome: human gut; feature: human-associated habitat; material: faeces | place: China | collected 2012
TAAAAAGACCCCTGCGGGTGTCTTTTTGTTTTGTTGTGAAAGCAGAAGGACTTGAACCACGAAATTCAAAAGTGCTTGCACTTTTGACAGTAAACAGTCCGGTGGACTGTTTACGCATTGAGTTGATTATAAAGCCCCTGCCAAATAAATATCAGATGGTTCAGCAATTTGACCATTTCTGCCCCATGTGGTCTATTGTCATCTTTTAAGCAGAATGTTATAATACGATTATAAGTATGTAGGTACAAGAGTCGCCATGATTGAAAGGCTTTTTGAGGTGGTCGATTTGGAACGCAATACATTTAAGTTGATACATAGCGAACTCATACAACAAGTTCAGTGTGTGGAATTTAATCTGAAAAGGATTTACGCAGCGATGTGTCAGGGAGATTTTGACGATAATTTCCATTCTTTAGATAATGCTAATTTGGGAAAAATCGTTCGGGAATTAAAGCGACTGGATCATAGTGATGGCTGCCCAGAATTGACGGACATGAATTATAAAACCATTGATGAGATCAGAATGATCAGGAATTATTGGTGCCATCAATGTTATTTGGATTTTGCATATATTCAAAACGACTCTGAGCGAGAACGCGCGTTTCAAAGAATTGCTGAGCGTTTGCACTATGATGAATTCAGAACTTATGAACTGATGCAAAAAACACAGGCGATTTATACCTATATTATGGACAAATATAGGCGATGAGTTTTTGGCAATGCGTATGGTTGAACGCTGGCGAGACTGATTTGTTTGAAGAATATGAAACTTGATGAAGATTTAATTTACGAGATTTTGTCCGCGGTGGGCGAGATACCTTATGGGCGGGTGGCTACATATGGCCAGATCGCGCGGCTGATCGGGCGGGATAAAAACGCGCGCTTGGTGGGCCGCGTGCTGAGCAGGGCCGAATACTATGGCGACTACCCATGCCACCGAGTGGTCAATCATCAGGGCCGCACCGCACCCGGCTGGCCGGAGCAAAGAGCGCTGCTGTATATGCGCCTGGCAGATGGTGAAAGCAAATGAAAAAATCTGATTTTGATAAAATAGAAAAGTATATGCTGGCATATTGCGGTGAGGCGGTGCATGATCAGCAGCACATATATCGAGTGCTCTTCCACGCACTGGAGATCAACCGGCAAGAGGGCGGTGACCGAGATGTGGTCATTGCTGCCTGTTTGCTGCACGATATTGCCCGAGAGGACCAGCGAATGAATTGCACCATAGACCATGCGCAGCTGGGTGCAGAGCGGGCGCTGGCGTGGCTACATGAGAATGGCTTTGACACGGATTTTGCGAAAAGGGTGGCGGATTGTATTCGTTGCCATCGGTACAGAGGGGACAATGTGCCCCGTACCACGGAAGCCAAGATCCTTTATGACGCGGACAAGATCGATGCTGCCGGGCTGATCGGCATTGCCCGCACGCTGGAATATAAGGGCCTGCTGGGTCAGCCGATCTATACGGTGCAAGACGGCAAGGTGGCGGACGGCACTGGCGGAGCGGCCAGTTTCTTTACAGAATACCGCTATAAGCTGCAAAAAGTCTATGACAAAATGCTCACCGATACCGGGCGCGCCATTGCCGTGCGGTATCGTGCGGAGGCGGAAGATTTTTATGATCGGCTGCTGGGTGATTTGCGGACGCTGTACGCAGACGGAGAACGGCGATTGAACGATAGCTTAACGGAGTGAATAATAAGGAGAAAAGGGTGCCATTTGCAGGGCTGATTGCAAATGGTGCTTTCTTTTTTGCGCGGTTTTTGTTGTTGCTTTTGTGTGACGGGTTTTGTATAATGTAGATACAATGTGCTGCTGTCACCGCAAAAATGCTGGTGATTGTGCACAACATGAAGGGGAAAAAGAAAATGAACATACAGTGGGGTACACTATATTTGATGAACTGTGTAGATATTACTTTGTTGTGCGTTTTCAAAAAATCTTTGAGTAATATCTATGTAACCTTTTTCTTCGAGTGACTTTAACGTGTTTCTGCAAGTGGTCGGACACATATTACACTTCTTCGCCATCTTCGGAACAGACCAAAAACTTACACCTTTGCTGTCGCCAACCGAAACAAGAAAACAGTAAATCATAAATTCGTGCGGCGAAAAGTTTTCATCAAAGATTTTGTTTGGCATATAGTAAACCTTGCCGTCGGTTTTGTAATTTTTATTTGCGTACATAATTTTTATCCTTTCTTAATTTGTTTTTGAATCCACAACTTGAATTCATCTTTCGGTACAACAATTCTTGCGCCGATTTTTATTTTTGGAAAACCTTTTTCATTGACAAGTTCGTACGACCTTGTGCGAGATATTCCAAGCACCTTTGCAACCTGCGACACCGATAACATCATCGGTAGCTCATCAAAACTTTTGTAGCTTTCTTTCATTGTGCTGCCTCCTTTCGTATTATTCGAGAGATACTTTTTCAAAAAAAGAGAGTAAAACCAAATTTGAAAACAAAAATTCACCCCACGAAAAAAATCCCTCTACTATACGGAGAAAAACTCCCATTTTGTTCGGGTGTTTTTCAAAATTCTTTACACCTTGTTTACATTTAATTTCACCACTGCAAAAAAATATCCCTATATAATACGGAGAATAATTCAAGTTTTGTTGATGTGTTTTGAAAGAGAATTTACAAATTATTTTATAAAAACAAAAATCCTCACCGTTTTTATAGATGAGGATTCATTACCTGTACCATTATTTGTACCGTTATCAAAAATATTTGTATTTGTTCTGTAAATATGGTATATTTGATTTATAATAATATTCAATCAGGAGAATGAAAATGGACACTAAAAAGGACAAGAGCGTGACGAGCTTCACCGTGCTATATGGGCAATCGCAGATGACTTGCGTGGTTCTGTTGACGGATGGGATTTCAAGTCTTATGTGTTAGGATTTATGTTCTATCGCTATATAAGTGAAAATCTTACGAACTATATCAATAAAGGCGAGCATGCTGCAGGCAATACCGATTTTGATTATACCGCTTTGTCGGATGAAGAAGCCGAGTTTGCAAGAGAAGACCTTGTAAATGAAAAAGGCTTTTTCATCAAACCGTCGGAACTTTTTTGCAATATCAGAAAGAAAGCACCTAACGTTGATAACCTTAACGAAACACTTGAAAAGGTGTTCCGTCATATCGAGGAATCTGCGCAGGGTGCTGACAGTGAAGATGATTTTGCAGGCTTGTTTGATGATATTGATGTGAATAGCAATAAACTCGGCGGTACTGTTATCAAGCGTAATGAAAGGCTTGTTAAAATCATTAACGGTGTTGGTGATTTGCAACTTGGCGATTATCTGGATAATACTATTGATGCATTTGGTGACGCTTATGAGTTCCTTATGGGTATGTATGCCTCTAATGCCGGTAAAAGCGGTGGCGAATACTTTACTCCTCAAGAGGTCAGCGAACTTCTTACCCGTATCGCAGTTGCAGGCAAAATCGAGGTTAATAAGGTTTATGATGAAGCCGTTGCGTTATTGATACAAGGATTTCCGCCCGCTTTTGTTAGGGCGTTTGCTAATATATCAGAATTACCGCCTTTTTACGCCGAGGGGTGTGCAGAAAGGTTATTTTTTTTGTCAGCATTTTGAGATTATGGGAATCAAGAGTCTATATAATGGTCGTTAGATAATAGAAAATGCACACGCCCATAACGATTGTTGTATCCCGTAACGAACAGGAATTATTAACGTTATGAGTGTGTGCATTTATATCCGACTTATTGTTCAGGGCAGATTTCCCATTCGCCTCGCTTTACATTTCGGATAAAGCCTTTCTGCTTTAATTCAGTTCTGGCCCAGCGCATTCGGTAACTGTATTCTGTGCCTGAACAGTTGGCGTCCTCGATTTCAAGTAAGTCCTTTGGAATATTTAATTGCTTTGCTACGAGGTCATTAATAGTAGCGGTATTCATGGCACCATTGGCATTTTTCATCACTATTAAAATGGCATCCATGAGTACCCGTTTTTGAGGTAACTGATTCATAATGGATACCTCCGTTACTTTAATTTTGAGCGGTGGTCAGCTAAATATGGCTTCATACCCGGAGTGACCGTAATCGGAGGTATTGCGGCAATTTGAAGTTCTGCTCGCTCACTGGCGCTTAGCGTTGTTGAGACAATAAGGTCTCCGTTATCCTCAAATGATATTAAGTGTTTATCAAACAAGGCATCGTGATGTGCACACAGTAAGAGACCGTTGTTCTCATCCAGTTTCTCCGCATCAGAACTGTCTTTCCATGATTTTATATGACTACCGATAAGCATCTGCTCAGTTTGAATTCCGCATAAAGCGCACTTACCGTGATACTTGTTTATTAACAGGTCTTTGAAAAGTCCTTGTCCCACTCGCTGTTTGGTAATGACTTCCTTTTCTGTGGAAGATAGATTCTGAATTTGTTGTAAAACCTTCTGCGTAGATTTAATGGTGCGCTTTTTCCTGGTGGGAAGTGTGGCTGCTTTGACTTTTGCGACAAGTGTACCAGTAGTACCAGCAGGGAATACAAAAGTATTTCCTGCGGAAACAAGATCAATATAATCTCCGAGAGAATCGGGCAAGAAAGTATAAATGATGTTGCCTCGGCTGTCAGTGCATTGGTGTATATTTTCTGTTATTGCTGCTTGTAAATTTTCAACTTGTACCTGGCACGATTTTTGGGTATGAGCGGCATTGGCAGCTGCATCCCATGCGGCGAAGATAGGAGTTCCGGAAGGACTATCGTACACACCCAATAAAAGTGTTTTGTTAGTTGGGGTTATGGAACGGAGAAATCCAACATTATCTACGCCTTGTTGAATTTGAATACGTTTTTCAGAAGGCAAATTTGCGCGTCCCCCGTTTCCGATTCGCCACGCATAAATATATAGGTTGATAATAGAAGCCCCGGTATCGAGTGTTCCTTCGTAAGGCTGATGTCTCCGTGCTGACCAGGAAAATGTAAAGCCATCAGAGTTTAGTGTGGTTTCAATGAGGTCTCTGATTTCTTTGCCAGTAGGGCCCACAGGATCAGGACCAGGAGCGATAGTTCCGGCTGCTGTTATTTGATTATAAGGCATGGGTATACCCTCCATTCGTTAATTATATGATTCCAGTATATCACACTCCTACTAAAATGTACATATTTACCTTTATTTTTTTAAATCTTTTAAATCTGAAGAAATGCAAGGCTTCACGCTTATTCATATTAAAACACGTTAAAATGGAACTAACTCTTGCTTATTCCAGCCGAAACGAGTATAATAGGTGAAGATCAATAAGGAGGTACATCATGGAACAATTGATGAATGAACCTTGGGCAAGCTTGGAAGAGGTTGCGATATATTTGGGCGTAAATAAGGATACCGTCAGAAACTGGATAAAGAAAACAGATATTCCAGCACACAAAATTGGCCGGCAGTGGAAATTCAAACTATCCGAGATAGATGAATGGGTCAAAAGCGGGAAAAGCGCAATGTGATGTAAAAAATAACGAAACAGGAGTAACTTATGAACAATGACATTATTGCCGTCAGCCTATTTTCTGGGGCGGGCGGATTGGATATAGCAAGTTTTATGGCTGGAATCCCTGTGGTATCCAGTACAGATTTTGATGCAGACTGCATTCAGACTCTGAGATCCAATGAGGATTTGTTTGGACAGACGCAAATTCTTGAGGGAGACCTTCATCAGATTGACAGCAGTGTATTCATGGATATTGTTAATCAGCATGAACACAAAAAGTTTATCGTGATTGGTGGTGCGCCGTGTCAACCATTTTCTAAAGCAGGCTATTGGGTTGGAAATAATACGCGAAAGGGCATAAATGATCCGAGAGCAACGCTTGTTGACGAATATCTGCGTGTGGTTACAGATATCCAACCAGATGGTTTTGTTTTTGAGAATGTCGAAAGCTTGATGCATCCAACAAACAAATCGATTGTTGACAAGTTCATCGAGATTATTGAAGAAAACGGATACAAATATAAAATCGTTAGAGCCAATGCGCTCGATTATGGGGTGCCACAAAAGAGAAAGCGCCTGTTTATTATAGGGACAAAGGGCGAGTTCAAGCGGGATGAACCAATCAAAACACATGGCGATCCAGAGACATGTGCGGTGACGGGATTAAAACCATATGCAGCTGTAGGTCCGTTCCTTGAGGGGTTTGAAGGCGTTGAGTATTTCGAGGAATATGAAGTCACTAAAGGTGGCACCTACTATGAAGATCTGTGTGAAGTTCCACCGGGACAGAATTATAAAGCATTAACTGCATGGGCAGGATATCCTAATCCAAAATTTGTGGCCGACAAGCGCTTTTGGAGTTTTTTGCTTAAGTTATCTCCAGATAAGCCTTCCTGGACGATAACTGCTCAACCAGGACCTTGGGTTGGGCCTTTCCATTGGGACAACCGTAGACTGAGGGCGCCGGAAGCTGCTGCTATTCAGACTTTCCCTCGCGGATATAAGTTTTATGGAAATCGTCGATCTGTGCAAAAGCAGATAGGCAATGCAGTTCCCTGCCTTATGGGAAAGGCTATGATAGAATTCGTAAAGGAGAGTTTAGAATAATGCCAAATGTAGTAAGTATTTTTTCTGGCGGTGGTGGCTTAGACTGTGGATTTAAAAAAGCGGGCTTTGATATTTGTTTATCAACGGATTTTTGGAAGCCTGCGTGTGATACGCTTGAAAAAAACAAAGTTGGAAAAATGGTTGTGTGTGATGATATACGCAACATCGATTATGATGCTTGCCTCGCTGAAATAGGTATGAAAAAGTCTGATATTGATGTTTTGGTAGGGGGACCTCCTTGCCCGGCGTATTCAAAGTCGAGATTCTATCGTACTGATAAGAAGCGGGCTTTGGAGGACGAAAACTCCTTCACACTATATGAATACTTTCGTGCCCTTGACGAAATAAGGCCTAAAGTTTTCTTTTTTGAAAATGTCTTTGGCTTTGTGTATAAGCCACATCAAGCAGCTTTTGACTTGCTGAAAGAACGAGCAGATGAATATGGGTATGATATCACATACAAGGTCGTAAATACGGCGAACTACGGTGTTCCCCAAATGCGGGAACGTTTTATCTGCGTTGGCATAAAACGTGGTGAAGGAGAGCGATTTGTTTTCCCAGAAGAGACGCACTACGATCCAGAGAAAGTTGCCGAAGTTGACCAGGGGAATAAAAAACCGTGGGTGACTTGTGGTGAAGCCATTGGTGATCTTGACTACGATCTCCCAGAAGATGCGGAAATGCAAGCAGGATCGAAACATAAAGATTTGTTGAAACTTGTACCTCCTGGTGATAATTATCTCTATTTTACCGCTGAGAGGGGGTATCCGAATCCCATTTTCAAGTGGCGGTCAAGATACTGGTCTTTTTTATTGAAGCTTTCACCAGATCGTCCATCATGGACTATTCAGGCCAGCTTTTCAAATAATATGGGACCATTCCATTGGAAGAATCGATTTCTTCGCATAAATGAGATTAAAAGGATTCAGACATTTGATGATAATTATGAGTTGTGTGGAGACTTTAGGGATCAATGGAGACAGGTCGGAAATGCTGTTCCCGTAAAAATGGCTCAGATAGTAGCAAATGAAATACGTAGACAGTATTTTACGGATGAAGAAAAGTAAGGAGGCGGAATAAATGCCAGAATATCAGTTTGCAAATAGAGATGGTTCAATCGTAGCCGAAGATTACGATAGAAACACATACTTCTCTGCAAAACAAGTTCTGAAAAGCTTAAAGGATGCTTTTCAGCTTTTTCCGTACACGGTTGAAATCAATCAAGTGGATAATTTTGAAGACATATTCCATGTCACATATCCGGATGGAAATGGATTCGGAGACATTTATATTTGCGGAAAAGGGACTACTCCTGGAGGACGACAGGGTCTCAAAGACGAGCAAAGAATTCAGCCTAAAGCCAAGTACTTAAACTTTGTTTATGACAGGCAGGAAGAAGGCAAAAAAGGCGTTTTCCTTGGAGTATATTCCAGAGATGAGCAGACTGTTTTTTGTACATGGAAAGTAATGCAGTCAAATGCGGCATCTCCAGAAACACCGATTTCAAAGCAAATTAAGATAGACAGTATTGCTAAAGCAATGCAGGAGGGATTTGTTCAGCAGGATAAAGGTCGTGGTGAATATGCGTGCGCTTTTAAGCCGGAATTCTTGTACTTTTACCTAAAAAACAGCGAGTGGTTACATACTGGCGCGGTGAACGGACTTGCAGAACATACTCCTCCGGAAAAAGAAGATGACGAGTTGAATGATGTCTCGACAGAACTTGTGTTTAATACTGGATTGCAATCCAAGTATTCTCGAAATAGGATTATTTTTGGTGCTCCCGGAACAGGTAAAAGCTTTACAATTAATCAGCAACGCATGGATTTACTTGGTAAGCACAACGAGAGTGATTATGAACGTGTGACTTTTCACCCCGATTATTCATATGCAAATTTTGTTGGAACATATAAACCTGTAATGGTTACACACCCCAGTTCACAACAAGCGGATAAAGATACACAGTATGTCCTATCAGTTCTTACAGATCCAAGCAAATCTGCTCAGGAAAAGTATGATTTATTATTTGATAAATTTAAGGAAGACGGGTTGACAAGACTTCCTATCCTGTTGGGGCTTTATACGGATGAGACATTCAAGACCCGGAAACAGGATGGAAGCGACGCTGTTGGTGATAATAGCGTGGAAAGAAACCACGGAAAAGCAATAAGAAAATATGTAAGTTTACTTACTGGTCAGGAAAGAACCAGCGATATTGCTTATGAATATGTGCCGGGTCCTTTTATGCGTGTATATGTAGACGCATTGAAAAATGCTCGGACAGGAAATCCGAAACCGCATTTATTAATAATCGAAGAAATTAATCGTGCCAATGTTGCTGCGGTTTTTGGTGATGTGTTTCAGCTCCTTGACCGAGGCGATGATGAAATAAGTGAATATCCAATCCAGGCATCAGAAGACATTAAGAATTACCTTGCCAAAGAACTTGGCGGCAATCCGGAGGATTACTCAAAAATTCGTATTCCTGATAATATGTTCATATGGGCTACTATGAACAGCGCTGACCAGGGCGTTTTTCCAATGGATACGGCATTTAAAAGGAGATGGAACTTCACATATCTCGGAATTGATGACAGCGATATGGATATCAGAGGAAAATATGTCGTGATGGGGAGTAAGAAAAAACAACGCATTGAGTGGAATGACCTTCGCAAAGCCATAAACGAATTTCTTGCCAACGAGAAAATTAACGAGGATAAGCAACTTGGACCTTATTTCATAGCCAGAAGTATCGTTGTCCCCGCTGATGGTGGCTCAGATATTGACAGTGCGAAGTTTTGCGATGTTTTTAAGCACAAAGTGCTTATGTATCTCTTTGATGATGCTGCCAAGCAGAAGCGAGGGAAACTCTTTGAGGGTAGCGCAAAAGGGCAAAACCGTTATTCTAAAATATGCGAGGCCTTTGATGAGCAGGGTATTGGCATTTTTAATGCTGATATACAGAACCGCGTTACAGTACAAGATCTTGTGGCAAATGACCATGAGTTAGATGAGAACGGTATGGTGAAAACTGAATCAGAAGAGTAAGGAGGTCTTGATGTATGATCTCAAAGTTTTTACGAGAGCAAAAAAGATATACTCAAAAAGACCTTTGCGATATATTTGAATGTTCTGAAGAAAAGGTTGTACCTGTTATCAGGAAACTTAAGGAATTCGGTGTTCTAAAATCTGTAAAGGCATCTGATCTGCAACGGGATCTGTCAAATCTTATAGAAGAAGACATTGAAATTGCGGATGTTGAGGTTGGAGAAAGTGAGTATCTTTATGTATTTACCTTTGTCGGGGTTATTGTAGTCTCTGGACGTGCTTTGAAGTGTTATCCCAAGTATCTTCTTAATGTGGACGAACCCAAAGAGGAACTACGCCAAGTCCTCAAGGTGCTTGAGAAATACAATTCAAAAGAACAGATAATTCGGATGTTCAATGACAGCAGCGAGAGCAGTTCCTTTAACCTTCTGGCGGTATTACTGTTCCTGATCCAGGATTATTTTGAGAACGGAGTATATAGCAATACAGAGGATATTATTGAGAGTAATGGGTCTGGTGAAATTCTATGGGATAAGACCATCAATGAAACTTTTACATTGCTTTCACATAACCGTCCTTATTATATCAACCTACAAACAAAAAAACGGATCACAAATGACTTCGATTATTTTCAGCGGCTACATGAGTGTATTCTGACGAAAGCCTCAAGGGAAATGAAAGATGCAGACCTGCTGGATTTATTTGAAATTACTGAGGTAGATCTGACAGATGAGGGTCTGGATGAGTTTGGAGAAAAAGAATACATTCTCTACCGCATAGAGAACGAATTAAGCACACAGTTTAACACAAGGAAGCAGTTGGTTCTGAAAACCTTGTATGCATATGTTGATCACAGCGGTAGCCTTTACGATACAGATTGTCTTTCCATGTTTGGAACAAACAGCTTTAATCTCGTGTGGGAAAGTGTCTGTGCAGATATTATGAATAATCAGCTTGACAAACCGTTAGGAACTTTGTCGCTTCCGGTGCCGTTAAAGCCTGAATATGATAAAAGCAAGAAGTTGATTGACATAATAGAAAAGCCGATCTGGACAGTAACTGGAAAGACTGCAAATGATACACTAATTCCGGATTTAGTTACCATTGTTGTGGATCAATTTTTTATTTTTGATGCGAAATACTATAATGCGCAGCTTGCACCTGGAGTTGCTCCGAAGGGGCAGCCTGGTATTGAGTCGATTACAAAGCAATATTTGTACCAGTTGGCGTATCAAAAATTTATAACTGACCACGAATTTAAATCGGTCAAAAATTGTTTTCTAATGCCAACAGAAAATCAAGATGTTGAAGATCACGGCGAAGCATCTATGGAAATGCTAACGTCTCTTGGTCTGCAAAATATTAAAGTACGTTTTCTGCCCGCTAAGATGGTATACGAATACTACTTATTGGGCAAGAAAATGGAGATGGGGATTCTGGATTTGTAGGAGGGGTGGCACTTGAAAATATCGATAAAATGACTAAAACAACTTTCAAGGTTGAAGAATTATAAAATTCATACTGAAAGGGTTTTACTATTATTTGTCACTACCTCTTGCAGTGGGGTGCATTATATTTGCGTTCTAAATACAGTTCATTTTTCAAGAGCATCAAAAAAGCATCAATTTTCATGAGAAATTAAAAAGGCAAAAAGTAACAGCACTTTCAAATCCTGAAAGTGCTGTTTTTATGCGGAATTTTAGGGGGACTGCATTTTAACACGCGGCTTAACTGAAAGCGTGCTTTTCGCTCCAAAACCGCGTGCCGAGGGTTCAAGTCCTTCTGCCCCTGCCAAAACAAAAAGACACCTGCGGGTGTCTTTTTGTTTTATTGTTAA
>OGXD01002451.1_pt1 | contig 11430 bp, 8 predicted proteins | sample 1576211 | NCBI WGS metagenome assembly OGXD01 (sample SAMEA3541470, study PRJEB24748) | human gut metagenome | biome: human gut; feature: human-associated habitat; material: faeces | place: China | collected 2012
CTACGGCAACGGCGAGAGCGACGGCGAGTTCGAGGATATGAGCTTTGACGGCCTGTACACCGATGCACAGGACATCTTTGCATGGGCCGCTGAACAGCCCTATGTGGACAGCGAAAAGCTGTTCCTCTCCGGCCAGAGCATGGGCGGCTACATTGCCGCCTCCTGCGCACCGGTCATCCAGCCCCACGGCCTGATTTTGCTGTGCCCGGGCGCCGGGATGTGGTTCGGCTGCGCCCAGCGCGCCGACGGCATTATGCAGACCGGCAAGGACTACGCCGACATGGAGGGTCTGTGCTACAAGATGGCCTTTAACTACGAGATGGCAAAGCACCCCGACCCCTTTACCGAGGCCAAGGGCTACAACGGCCCGGTGCTGCTGCTGCGCGCCGACGATGACCGTCTGGTGGACGAGGGCACCTGCAACCGTTACGCACAGGTGTACACCGCACCCGATGTGGACACCATTGCAGGCGGCGGCCACAACTTTGCCACGCTGGCAGCCCGTGCCGCCGTGGAGGAAAAGACCGCAGCATTCATCAAAGCAAATCTGTAAAGCAAAGCGTATCTGCAAGGAGGCTTTCGTATGCAAAACGTGATTCTGCAGCCCATCGAGGTGGGCGGACAGACCTTTAAAAACCGCATCATGTTCCCCCCGCTGACCACCGGCTACGAGAAAAACGGCATGATCAGCGAGCAGGACATGGGCTTCTACACCCGTCTGGCAAAGGGCGGTGTGGGTTACATCGTTCTGGGCGATGTGGCACCCATCAACAGCTTTTCTCCCACCCCCAAGCTGTTTGACGACAGCCAGATCCCTGCCTTCAAGGCACTGGCCGACAGCGTACACGCCTACGGCACCAAGCTGGGCGTCCAGCTCTTCTACCCGGAGTACGACGTAGACGCCATCAACAGTCTGTTTATGCAGAAAAAGTTTGATGAGATGCGTCAGCGCCTGCATCACGACATGATGTTCTTCACCGATGAGGTCAGTGAGGAGATGCTGATGGCCATCATCGATAAGATGTGCGCCTGCGCAGTGCGTGCACAGAAGGCCGGTGTGGACGTCATCCAGATCCACGGCGACCGCCTGAACGGTTGCCTGTGCTCCACCCGCATGAACCACCGCACCGATAAGTTCGGCGGCAGTCTGGAGAACCGCGTCCGCTTTGCCCGCATGCTGACCCGCGCCATCCGCAAGGCTGTGCCGGATATGGTCATCGACTACAAGCTGTCCATCGTCACCCCGCAGCGCGGCAAGGGCGGCATTGACGAAGCCGACGCCGTGCAGTTTGCCCAGTGGCTGGTAGAGGACGGCGTGGATATGCTCCACGTTGCGCAGGCCAACCACACCGGCAACATGGCCGACACCATTCCTCCCATGGGCGTACAGCCCTACGGCTTCTTCGTCAAAATCGCCGGGGACATCAAAAAGGCCGTCAATGTGCCGGTCAGCGCCGTGGGTCGTATCGTGGATGCCGAAATGGCTGCGCGTGTCATTGAGAGCGGCATGGCCGACATGGTTGCCATGGGTCGCCCGCTGCTGGCAGACCCCGACTGGGGCACCAAGATCGCTGCCGGGAAGGCCTGCGATATCCGCCGCTGCATCAGCTGCAACAAGGGCTGCACCGATGCCATCCAGAACCGTCAGTTCCTCTCCTGCGTGCTGAACGCGGAGAACGGCTACGAGAACACCCGCAGCATCCAGCCCGCAGCGCAGAAAAAGAAGATCGCCGTCCTCGGCGGCGGCCCTGCCGGTCTGGAAGCCGCCCGTGTGGCAGCGCTGCGCGGCCATGACGTGACCCTGTTTGAAAAGACCACCACTCTGGGCGGCCAGCTGAACATTGCCTGCGTACCTCCCCGCAAGGAGGAGATGCGCCGCGCCGCACAGGACCTGATCCACGCGGTCTGCAACGCCGGTGTGCACCTGTGCATGGGTCAGACCCGCACCGCAGAGCAGCTGAAGGATGCCGGTTTCGAGGCCGTCATCAACGCTGTGGGCGCACACAGCGCCGCACCCCGCATCCCCGGCATCGACAGCGTGAACGTGGCCGATGCATGGAAGGTTCTGGCCGGTGAGCAGCAGGTGTACGGCACGGTTGCCGTCATCGGCGGCGGCATGGTGGGCTGCGAGACCGCAGAGTATCTGGCTGCCCGCGGCTGCAAGGTGTCCGTTATCGAGATGATGGACAAGATCGCCGCAGGCGAGAGCACCACCATTCTGCCCACCCTGCTGGAAAACTATAAGACCTACGGCGTGGAGCAGTACCCCAGCCACAAGGTCAAGGAGTTCCGCATAGACGCCGTCGTCTGCGAGAACAAGGACGGCGCAGAGGTGACCATCCCCTGCGATTACATCGTGCTGGCTATGGGCGCACGTTCCAACGAATTTGATGCTGCTGCGCTGGAAGCTGCCAGCATCCCGGTGTATTCCATTGGCGATGCTGCCGGCAAGGCTGCGGATATCTCCAACGCCATCCGCACCGGCTACGATACCGCCTGCCAGCTGTAAAACAAAAATATCGTTCTATTTGTGGGTCAGAAACGCCTGTGGGCGCTTCTGACCCACTTTTTTATTGGGGAAGAAAGTAATTTGCAGCGAGGTTGCAAACGCTGCCATAAACCTGTAGACGATGTGTAGGGGACGATGCTTGACCGTTCCGAAACCGTAAGACAATATATCATTATAAAATTTGTGATGCTCAATGATGTAAAAGCTCCGGCGTGGTCAGGCAGCAACGCCCTGCGGCACAGGGATGAAGTACAACAAAAACAGCCCGGTCCAAACGGACCGGGCATTGTGGGTTCCTGTTTACTTTTTCTCGTTCTTCAGCTGGTTGCGCAGCATGATATCGCCAAAGGTCAGGGCGTTGAACAAACCGCCGGCCTTGTTGGCCTGGCGCACAATGCGCGCCGGCAGAGGCTTGCTTTCATCGGTGGAAAGCAATACAATGTGAACCTTATCGGCCACGTCGGCATTGCCTTCCTTTTTGGTGGTCAGTACCTGCAGGTACACAACATAGGGGTCATGCATAGAACCATAGTAAATATCGTTGCCGCAGCGCACCAGCGGGCGGCCCTTATAGGTCAGACTGGGGGTAAAAGCCATCTCTTACAACCTTCTTTCGCTGTTGTTGTATCCGAAAAGCCGAAAATATAGCCTGTTTCTACAAACACAGCCGGATTTTGCGTTAAAAGTCCTTGGAATCCACAAAGGATTCCGGCGGCTTTTGCCTTAAATCCGTCTTGCGTTTGCGAAATATGCGTCATTTTCTTTGTTTTCAGCTACACCTTAATCAATAAAAAATATTATACCATACAAGATAGGGGATTACAAATCTAATTTTTCGCGTTCGATCTTTTCTTCGTTCAAGGCAACGCGCTGGGTCAAAATGCGCACCTTGCTGTCCAGCTGACTGAGCCGGATGGACATAAAAAACTGTTTGGCCAGCAGCAAAAAGATGATGACGATATAAACAAAATTGATGGGGCTCTGGAACCCAAGCAGATACGCCGCCCAGTAGGCAATGCCGGGAAAGATGGCCAAAATCAGCAGAATGCCGCTGAACAGAAGCCAGAAAATGGTATCTTCGATCTGCACCTTAGCCAAACGCACGCGGCGCAGAATATAGGTTGCGGTGATCAGGCTGCCCAACACAAGGCATATACGGATAATTGGCTGATCAAACATGGCTTACAGGCTCCTTTCCGGGTAAGGCGTTTCGGTGTCCCGCTTGCGGAACCACTGAATCAGCAAAATGGAGATGGACATTTTGACCATATATTCAATGCTGCGCCAAAAGGTCAGGTAGCTTTGACCGGCCTCGCGCTCGCCCATCGTAACTTGTACTTCGCGTACCACAGCGCCGTTTTTGATCAGGTAACTGATGGTATCTGGCTCCGGGCCATAGTTCAAATTTTGGGCAAATTCTTCCACCATGGCGCGGTTGAACAGCCGCATGCCGCTGGTGGGGTCGCAGATTGCACGGCCGGTGGTCAGCCGGATGGACCAGCTGATGATGTAGCTGCCCAGCATGCGCAGGCTTTTGGGCTTTTTTACCGTCAAAAAGCGGCTGCCAATCACGATGTCGGCCCCGCTTTCCAGCTCTTCCAGCATGGCGGCGATATATTCCGGTCGGTGCTGGCCGTCAGCATCCAGCTGCATGGCGCAGTCATACCCGTTTTCGGCGGCATAGCGCAGCCCGGTCTGGAATGCACCTGCCAGCCCCAGGTTGACCGGCAGATCAATCAAGCGGAACCCATGTTCCCGGCAGATGGCCGCGGTTTTATCACGGCTGCCATCGTTGACTACAACATAGTCATACTGCGGGTAGTTCTTGACAATGCCGTTGACGACCTTGACAATATTGGCTTCCTCATTATATGCAGGAATAATAATCAGCAATTTTGACATAACAAATGTTCCTTATCCACTTGCCCGGCAAACACCGGGCAGATGTCAGCTTTGGTTTATGATCCCCATCATTTTATCAAATACGGCATCCCATGTAAAGTGCGCGTACACATTGCGGTACGCCGCCTCGGCACAGGCATGGGCGCGGGCGGGATCATCCAGCAGGGTCTGCAGCCCGGCGCGGATGGTTTCCACCGTGGCGTCCTGTGGCTGGCCGGGCAGCACGATGCCGTGGGTATCGTCCGGCAGCAGCTCCTCGGTTCCAGCGGTACGGGTGCACACGATGGGGCAGCGGCAGGCCGCGGCTTCCAGCAAGGTGGTGGGAAAGCCCTCGGCATACCGGGTGGGCAGACAGTATACATCTGCCTGCCGCAGCAGCTGAACCACCGCATCATGCGGCAGGGCACCGGGGGTAACGGCCCCAAGGTCCGCCAGTTCCTGTTGCTGCGGACCGCTGCCAGCCGCCACCAGAACAACGCCCGGCAGCTGGGCCACGGCCTGGGCTAATAATCCGGCGCCCTTTTCGGGAATCAGGCGGCCCACAAACAGCACGATCTTACGGTCGCCAAGGTTCAGCTTGGCGCGCCAGTCTGGCGCGTGGGCGGCTTCCTGTTCCAAAGCAGCGGGGTCGATGGCGTTGGGCATGGTTCCTGCAGCCGTAATGCCAAAGGTGTGCAGCCAGCGGCAGGCAGCGGCGGAAACGCCATAGAACGGCGCGCCGGTGCCGTGCACCAGGCGGCAGGCAATCTGCTCATACAGCCGCCCGCAGGCCCCCAGCAGGCCGCTGCCCATCGGCATGTATCCGGTGGAATGGTCAATAACCAGCATGGGGATACCGCGGCGCTTGGCCGCGCGGGCAGCCCAGACGCTTTGGGTGTACATGCGGGTCTGCACCACGCAGAAATCGAGCTTTTGCGCCCAGATTTGCGCGGTCAGCGCGTGGAAGCGCGCCCCCGGCTTGATGACAGGAAAGCGCCCGTTCATGACAGGCCAGACGGGCAGGCGGTAAATTTCAATGCCGTCCCCGTCAATTTCGTGCTCCGGCAGGTTGGGCAGAGCACTGGTAACCACAATGGCGCGGTGCCCGGCGGCAACAGTGCAGCGGGCAAGGTTCCAGGTGTAGCGCTCCACACCACCCACCGTGGGCAGGTACTGCGCAGAAAAATAACAAATCGTCATCGGGCAATCACCGCAAGCATGGCGTTCAGCAATACCCCGACGTTGACTACGCACAGGCAGCAGACCAGGGTACAGGCGGACTGTTTGCCGCTGGCAACCTGGACCCGGCGGGGCAGGCAGGTAAGCAGGAACAACGGCAGCACGGGCAGAAGATACCGCCCCTGGAAGCCGTAAACGGTCTGGTAATAGGTCGGGGTCCACACAAGGCAGCCGGCAAAGGCCAACGCGGCGCACAGCAGCGCGGCCAGCGCACACCACACCCGGTAGCGCCCCTGGGGCAGCCCCGGCACGGGAACATCCTGCGCCGGAACGGCGGCATACCACAGCAGCAGGTAGAGCGCCAAGACCCAGAACCAGGCCAGGTCCAGCGAGCTGTAGCTTAAGCTGCCGCCCACAAGGCCGCGCATCCAATTGTCGGCATCCTGCACCACGCTGCGTACCAGCAGCATAGCCACGGCGGGCAGATTGTGCAGAATGTAACCGGGGGTAAAGGTGGTCTGGTCTTCCTCGCTGGGGGTGCTCTGGCTGTCCCGCACGGTACGGACAGCTTCGATCTCTTTGATCAGCACATTGCGGTCCAGCGGGTAGCGGTCATCCTCCACGCCGGGGTAGATCTGGCAGGCGGAAAGCAGCTCTGCACATTCATCACTGCTGAACATGGACTTGAAAAAGTCTCGGCGGTCAGCAGTGGCCAGCCGTTCCCGGCACATTTCGGCGTCGGTGGTCATCAGGTCGCGGTCCAGGTAAACCAGGGAAGCCGCACTCATGAATTCATCATCGGTCAGGCTGGAATGCTCCACTTCCTCCGGGCTGAAGAAAAAGCTCTGGCCCAGAACGGCGGCGGTCACATCGCCCTCCTGCAAGGCCTGCACCCAGAACTCCAGCTCCTTCTGCGGGATCTCGGTCACGCCCTCCACGCAGTAATACAGGCGGCGCACAAAGTTGGAAGCCGTGTTTTCGCGGTACTCGGCAGGCATGTTGGCAAACCGGTTGGAGGTTTTGCCGTCACCCGCGGCAGGGGCGGCATGCAGGGTACGATTGTCAGCTGCCTCTGTTGCTGTATAAGAAACCGCGGCAGCCGGGGTAGAACCCTGTGCGGAGGTGGTTTCCGCCTGGGTAGTCTGATTTTCAAACCCGGCAGAACCGGCCACCGAGGTGACCAGCACAGCGCGGTTGATGCTGAGCGCCAGCAGTACGCATCCGGCCAGATAAGCGGCTTTTTTGGTTGCGGCGCTCTGGCCAAAGCGGCTGTTGGGAATCAGCAGGAACAACGCTGCCAGCGGCAGGTAAACCAGTTTGGCCGGTGCCAGCAGGATGCCGAACACCGCCAGCGGCAGCCACAGCCGCACCGGCAGCACCGTGCCGTCCTTGCAGCCAAAAATCGCCTGCATACACAGCGCAGTAAAGGCAAACGCCAGCCCCAGCAGCAGGGAATCCCGGCTGAAAGAAGCCGCCAGATGCAGCGTCATGGGCAGCAGGGCCGCCGCAGCGAATACCCGCTTGCCAAACGGCGCGGCTTTAACGGCCAGCGCCGCTAACAAAGCGAACACAATTAAATTTGCTGTGCGCCCCAGCATCAGCGCCGGAACAAAGCCAAGGTGAAAAACATATGCCAGGAACACCGCCGCCGCGCTGAACAGGTACAGCGTGGGATTGCGGTCGGTCTGCAGTTCTTCCAGCGCCGTGTGGCTGTCAAAACTGTCAGGGGTGGTGGTGAACAGATTTTCGCTCAGTTCCTGCCAGCTGAACACGGTGGTCTTTTCGTTTTGCAGCAGGGGGGCAAAGTCGTGCTCGCGGCGGTAGGTCATATCCAGCGGCACATTGCCCATCCGCCATTCATCCGGCGAGAGCATGTTGGCCCATTTGCAGGCTAAAGTAAAGGACTGGTTGATGTGGTATTTTTCGTCCGGCGCGGCATAGGGCGGCAGCACAAAGCTGTACAGCATGCCAAAGCAGAGCACCAGCACAAACACCAGCCGGTGCAGCGGCATGCGGCCCTGCATGGCAAAATAAATGCCAAGGAACACCACAACGCTGGCCAGCAGCCCGACCAGCAAAAAGAACCGGGTCAAAAATCCGCCGATCTGTTTGTAAGTCACCAGCAGCGCCAGCGTGCCGTCCACGGCTTCGCCGTTTACGGTAAAGGTATCGTTCCACAGCACAGCGCCGTTGCTGCAGCCCACGGTCAACCGGCCGGAACCGGTATACTCCGGTTTCAGCGTCACGCGGTAGCGGCGGCCTGCGCTGCCGGTCACGGGGGTATCCAGCCCCATGCCGGTGTACTGCCCGGCCACAATGTTCGCCATATCGCCGGTGGAGCGGGCCAGCACCTCGCCGGTGTCGGCATCGGCAAGTTCCAGGTGCAGCTCACCGGTGGGCTGGCCGTTGCTGGTGCCAAACACAAAGGCCATGGCCAGCAGGTCATTGTCGGTATCAAAGGTCTGGGCAGCGCCGTTGGCTTCGTCCAGCTCGGCGCTGTACTGGCTGTAATCATCGCTGATGCGCTCCGACAGGCTCTTGTCATTGTTGGGGCGCACCGCGGCCAACCAAACCAGCACCACGGCCAGCAGGCAGGCAGCAGCGGCGCACAAGGCGGTGCCCAGCGGGCTTTTCAGAAAATCCTTTATTTTGCTCATACGGGCTCCTCCCGGTTTTGGTGGTTCAGCGTTCAGGGGGTGTCCAAAACAAACACCGGAATTTTTAACGTTTCAGCCGCACCCATCAAATCTCTGCGCCAAAGGCTTTTTTAACGGCGGCAGGCAGGCGGCCGTCCCGCAGCAGGATCTCTTCCACCGTGCCGCGCACAGCGCCCTCGCCGCCTTTTTGGCGGCAGATGAAATCCGCCCGCCCCAGCACAGGGCCGGCAGCGTCGGCCGGGCAGGCCACAAAGCCGCACAGGGCCATGGCGGTCAAATCGTTCAGGTCATCGCCGCAATAGGCAACATCCTGCTCGGTCAGGCTGTGCTCAGTCATAAACCTGCTCAAAAAGGCGGCTTTGTCGTGTACGTTCTGGAACAGATAGTCAATGTGCAGGTCCTGGGCACGGTGGCGCACGGCTTCACATTCGCGCCCGGTGCAGATCATAACCTGCATCCCTGCCGCGTGGGCCAGCACGATCCCGGCCCCATCCTTGATGGCAAACTTTTTCAGCTCGTTGCCGGTGGAATCATAGTACACGCCGCCGTCTGTCATGGTGCCGTCTACATCCAGAACCAAAAGTCGAATCATGGGCAAACCTCGTTATTTTGCGTATTCGCTTGGGGTGATAAAGGTCACATCCAGCCCGCAGGCTTTGATGGCACCTGCCATGGCGGTGTTGAACGCAGCTCCGCGCCCGGTGTGGGCGTGCAGCAGGCTGTCGGCATAGGCGGGGGTACCGGGCTTGTAGCCATCGGCCCCAGCCAGCAGCACGGCCTTGGCACCGCACAGCCGCAGCAGCCGCAGCAGCATCAGTACACTGTTGCTGCCAAGGGATGCGTTCTGCACATCCGGGGCAGCCAGCCGGTCATAATTGACCGCCAGCGCCCCCTGCGGCAGCGGCCGCAGGTTGGAGGTGAGCACAACAGGGCAGGGCAGGGCAGCAAGGTCCAGCTTTTCAAACCGCTTGCTGTTGGTAAAAAATGCATAATCCGGCTGGCAGAATTCCGGGCAGAAATTGGCCGAAACAATGCAGTCCGCCTTGGCGGCGGCCACAGCGCTGCGCCCGGTTTCCTCCGCCAGGCTGGCACCAGGGGCCAGCACCAGCACGGTCTTGCCGCCAAACGCGGTGCGCAGGGTATCCAGCGCGGCGGTGTCGTCAATGGCGCGGTTCTGGTATTCGCGGTACAGGCGGTCGGCATAGTCTTTATCGTATGCGGTGGCCTTGCTGCGGTCAAAACCGGCCAGAATATGGTTGATGTCCCGGTTGGTCAAATCGCCTTTGTCCAGATAATGCTCGGCGTAATCGCGGTGCAGGTTGTACCGTGCGCTCAGGAAGTAAGCCGGGGTGTAACCCCAGGCTGTCTCGCCTTTCAGCGGGGCGATATGGTCCTGGATGGCGTCCATCATCTCGTCAATGTCATAATGGCAGCCAAGGGTCTCGTTCATATAGTCGGCAATCAGCTCAATGGGCAGGTTGCCGGGAATGCGCCCCATGCCCATCAGGCTGCCGTCCACAGTGGTATCGCGGCCCAGGTGCTTGTCCAGAAATTCCTGCGCCAGGCAGAAAGAGAGCGCCATGTTCTCATGCAGGTGCAGCCCCACGCGGATATCCGGGGCCAGGTTGTGGTCCACCAGGCTGACGATGCGCTCTAAGTCACGCCGCCGCATGCTGCCGAAGGTATCCACAATGGAGAACTGGTACGGGTGAATCTCGTTTACCTGTTCTAAAATCCACAGCAAGTCTTTGTCGGCATAGCCCATAATGTTGATGGGGTTGATGGACAGCTTGTACCCGCGGGCCTTGACTTCGCGGGCAAAATCCATGCCTTCGCGGATATCGTAATCGTGGGCGGTAATGCGCAGCATCTCAATGCCGTGCCCCTCATAAGGGGACAGCTTGGCAATATCATAATTGGAGCGCATGGCCATGCCGCTGTACATGGTGCTGCCGGTGTGGGCAGGCAGCAGTCTGTTCAGCTCTTCGATGGTGTTGCAGACGGTCACATCGGGGTTGTAGCCATCCACATTGCGCAGAAAGCCCACTTCCACAATGTCAGTCCCGGCGCGGGTCAGCGAGGCGATAATATCTTTGGCTGCAGCAAAGCCCCAGTTCCAGCTGTTCACATAGCCGCCGTCACGCAGGGTGCAGTCCAACAGTTTAATATCGGGCATTTATTCTTTTCCTTTCAGGATTTCGCTCACAAGGGCAAGGTCCTTGGGGGTGTCAACGCTCACAGTCTTGTACGGGCTGACGATGGCATGTACCTTGTGGCCGTTTTCCACAAAGCGCATCATATCGTTCTCTTCGGCTTTTTCCAGAATGGACTTCGGTGTTTCGTGGTAGAACGCCAGCGCCCGGCGGGAGTACAGCTGGATGCCGGTCACCTTCTCGTATTCAAAATCCAGCGTGCCTTTGGGGTAGGGAATGGGGCTGCGGGAGATCATCAAAATTTCCCGTGCGGCGTTGGTCACGACCTTCTGGTTGGAAAAATCGATCACATCCGCGGGGTGCTCCATCCGGTTGGTCAGCACGGCGACATAATACGGGTCCTCCGGCAGGGTATCCGGCAGAATCAAATCAAACGCCTTTACGTTGATCAGCGGCTCGTCACCCATGATCTGCAGATACAGGTCGGCTTCTACCTTGGTGGAAACCTCCCAGATGCGCCCGGTGGGGGTGTCATGGTCGGGGCTGGTCATGCAGTATTCCATGCCGTAGGTGCGGCAGGCTTCGGCAATGCGCTCATCGTCGGTGGCGATAAACACATCATCGAGCTTTTTGCACTTTTTGGCTTCCTGGTACACCCACCAGATCATGGGCTTGCCCAAAATATCTGCCAGCGGCTTGCCCGGCATCCGCGTGCTGGCATAACGGGCGGGAATAACGCCGATAAGTTTCATATAGTAACCTTCTTTATATCAAAATTCAGTGTAAAACAGGTCATTCAACCATTTCTGGGGATTTTGTTGAATATAAAGCCAGATTTCCTCATAGTCAAAGTGGTTGCGAATAATATGGTCGTGGTAGGATTTTTGCCATACGGGGAACCCTGCTGCGCGAGACACCCCGGACTTATATTGCCCAATTATGGTTGGCAGTGTAGGGAACGGTCTCGACCGTTCCGAAAGCTCGTTACAGCCGATTGCTAAGGCAATACCGCATAATTCTAAGTGCCGATACGGCGAGCGAGGTGCGGCAG
>OGXD01002459.1_pt1 | contig 11397 bp, 8 predicted proteins | sample 1576211 | NCBI WGS metagenome assembly OGXD01 (sample SAMEA3541470, study PRJEB24748) | human gut metagenome | biome: human gut; feature: human-associated habitat; material: faeces | place: China | collected 2012
GCCGTGCCGCAGCCGCCGAAGCGGTGCTTAAGCCGTAAGGCGGGAATTGTGCGGTATTGCCTTTAGTGTTTTCCTTCTACTCCGCCTGACAGAATAACCAATACCCTGTGTAAAATTGCAACTCTTCCCTTTCGCAGCGTACAGTGTTGCATCTTTACACAGGGTATTACTATCCCTGTCGTATTATAAAAAGGTAATTCACCCTGCAGATTGTTGCCATTTACACAGGTTTCCCCTCTTTTTTGATTCCCCGCACCTGATTCACCCAAAATCCGCTTTATTTCGCAAACGCTGCATCGCGCTTTTCCTCATGTTTTGCTCTGTAAACCTGTGTAAAATTCCAACATATTTCTCCCTTTTTTCCTATTCTCATCTTCTATCCGTTTTGTTGTAACATCGCACAGGTTTATGTTTTGTAGTATTTTCAGGCTGCTTTGCATACAAAACGGCACCGCGTCTTTCAAAAAACGCGGTGCCGCCCTTGATTTATTCAAGATTTTGAAGTGCTTACCCTGCCGTGCTGTTCTGCTCTGTCAGCCCCGTAAACACCGGGTCGTTCAGCAGCATTCCGGGAACAACATATCGGTAGGTGATTGCCTGCCTGCCGTTGATCACACGCACACTATCGTTGGCCAGTGCCAGCTCTTTCAGGGTTTGCATATCCTCATCGTTCAGATAGATGGAGATCTGCTCCAGGCCAGATGTCTGTTTATATTTTGTCCCGTTTGTAACGGGAACATAGCGGCTGCTGACGGGGTTCAACTCGTAATTCTGCACCCCGCACAGGCGCGCTTTCGCAGCCTGTTCATGGATCAGCTCCGATGTCAGGGTGCCCAGCCGCGTGCCGCGCCAGTCCGCTTCGCTTTGCAGCACTGCCCGCACAGCCAGGTGCAGCCGGATGACAATTCGCTGTTTCATATCGTGGATTCCTGTATTCCTATTTGCATGGATTTTTGTTGTTTGCTGCTTTCGTGGATCTGGATTATTCCACAGCATCAATCAGTGCTTTCAGCTCCTGCGCTGCCGCAATCAGCTCCTGCATCTGGTCCGACATTGCTTTGCGGTCCTCTGCCGTATAACTGCGGATCTTAGCTTCAATATTTTTTGCCGCTGCAATTTTACGCAGTTTGCGGGCCGTGGTAGGCAGCTTGGCCGAAATAAAGTTGTGGTCTTTATCTACTGCCGCCGCCTTGTTTTCCTGCGTCTTGGCCTGACCGATTGCATCCTGTGCATTTTGCAGCGCTGCTGCAAATACGCTCTCGCGCTCCTGCATGCTGCGGCGTTCCACTGCTACATCCAACATGGCGGTGGTCAATGCGTCCTTAATGGCGCGGCGCTCATGGCTGCGTGGGTCAAGGGCTGCGATTTTCAAAAACACTGCGGCTGCACGGGCCTGTTCTTCCAGGGTCAAGCGGAGATAGGTTTCGCACTCGGCTCGGTTCAGGAATTCCTCATCCAGCAAGCGGCGCAGATCAGGGTTGAGATCATTCTGAATCGAAAGCGCCTTATCAATCGTGCGGGAATTCAGCGGGCTGACCTCTTTCAGCGCTTTTTTCGCTTCCGCTGCGCTCAGGTTATACGGTGCTTTTTGCAGGTTTTCCACAAAACGCGCCGCCGCCTGGCGCATCACACGTTCATTGCTGATGCCGCCGCGCACTTGCAGGTTTGCGCTGTCAATATACACAACTTTTTCGTTTTCCGTCAAGTTGCGCACCACTTTGCACTGCACTTTCTGCCATTCACTCATACGGTTGGGCAGCTGCTTTTCTTCCTGCTCGCGTTTATCCTGCTCCACCAACAGGCGCAGCGCACGCAGGCGGCGCTCGCCGGAAAGCAGCACATATTTTCCGCCAACACCGGTCTTAGGGAACACAACCAGGTTGTGCAGCAGCCCCGCGCGGCGAATATCATCGGCCAGCAGCGCAATATCTTCCTCGGTATCCAGCTCACGGTAAAGGGCATTATCCGGGTTTTCTTCAATATCATTGATATTGATCTCGCTGTATTCACCGCCCGGCTCCTGGTCGCCGCGTGCGATCTTACTTAACGCTGCTTCGTTTACTTTAAAGCCTTTCTTCTGCAGTCGGTCCAGTTTGCTTGCCATCACTCTGCCTCCTGTTCAACGCGCGTTTTCAGCTCGGCATACACCTTTGCATAATCCTTTGCCGGGTTGCTGCTGCGTGCACATAGCACAACCGGCGCACCAAGGCGGGTGCTATCCTTTACAGCCTGTCCCTTACGGATTTCGGCAGCAAACAGCTTGCTGCCCAGCTGGCTTTCCCGCAGTTCATTGCGGATCACTTCGGTCAGGGCAGTTTTTTCCACCATAGTCAGGATAATGCCCAAAACATCAATTTTTTCGCCCTCATCGTGCTCCAACTGCTGGCACATGGCCACAGTGCGGTACACACTGTCACGGCTGTAGTCATCGCACACGCAGGGGATCAGCACAAAGTCACTGGCCATCAGGGCGTTGGTCACCATTACATCGCGGGACGGCGGGGTATCGATCAAAATATAGTCGTATTCGCCGGCAACCTGTGCCAGGCACATGGCCAAAAACATATTGATACTGGTGCTTTCGGACTGTTCCAGGATTTGCAGCTGCTTGGCCGCCATTGGGGTGTTGCCATTTGCCGGAATTATATCAATATTATCAAACTGCGTGCGGGAAATATAGTTCTGCGTGCCGCTGATGCCATAGGCACGGAACATATCATACACGCCAGCGCGGTCAAAAGTATTATCGGTTACACGGGCGCCCGTCAGGGTATAGGTACAGTTGCCCTGGGCATCCATATCCACAACAAGCACCCGCTTGCCGTCCTGCGCCATCAGCGCCGCCAGGTTGCAGACGGTAACGGTTTTTCCCACGCCGCCTTTTTCAATGCAGACTGAGATACAATATCCCATTGTTTTCCTCCTTGCGAGCGCCTTTGTGTAGGCATCTCTTCGTTGCTGTTGGTTAATTTTTGCCTTTTGTTTGGTTCTTTTGCGGTACCGCACGCCGGTATCTTAATCTAACTGCGGGTTGCAAAAACGGGCACCCCATGCCGTGCGGCATCTCTTCGTTGCTGTTATAGTTTCTATTATATCATATGCTTCGCGTGTGTCAACGGATATTTTGACGAATATTATGCAGGCATCTCTTCGTTGCTGTTCACGCTTTTTCTCTGCCGCTTTTCCTTCCCATCCTTCTTCACTTCATCCAGGCATTCCCGCTCACGCACCTTCATTCTCACCTATTATTCCAAGGTCTATCTGAAATCAAAAAACGCCGGATATTTCCATTTCTCAGCTGCACCCCAACAAAAAGCAGCGGCCAGCAATCTGCCAGCCGCTGCTTACCTTATTATAATAGCGCTCCCGGATTATCCGCTCCGCTTCATCTCAATTACTCTTCGCTGTCATCCGGGATATCTTCCTCAAAAGCATCCATCCAGCTTTCGTTGTGCCACTTATCTTTTTCACCCTTTTCCTTGGCGGCAACCTTCTGCCGTTGTGCCTGGTCGTTCATTATGGTGCCGATCGGGTTCAGCGCGCGTTCTTCAATAATGTGGTAGAACAGCCCCATCGGGTTATTCACGTTGGGGTCCTTGGCGGCCTTTGCCCAGAACACATCAAAGTCCAGTTCATGCGCCATAGCTTCCATCAATGGGGTCAGGCTGCCATACTTTTCAATCACTTCATTCATGCAGGCCAGGTAATGCAGCCGCATTTCGTCTTTCAGCCCATTGCGCAGGCTGGAAGGCGAAGGCACGCACCGCGCTGCCAGGTGGCGGTAAATTTCGTGGTAAGCGCCGCGCTGGCCGCTCGTCAACGTCTTTTCCAGGTATCCATCATCTACAAACTTCGCAAACTCTTTTCGCATATCCTGCCGTTTTACAATCGTTTCGGGAATCAGCTCTACCTTGGGCGGCTCAGGCTCCGGCATCGTTTGCTGCACCGGCTCGTCCATCACATGGTACTCCGCTTCCAACAGCTCCTCTTTGGGTTCTGCTGCCGGCTTTGCCTTGCGGAAAATATAAATGCGATAGTTATCCATATCCTCGCGCAGCACCTTGTTCAGGTACCGCGCCGGGCTGCGCATCGTCTGCGACCGGGGAATGATCTCCTGTGCATAGCGGGGTGCCACACCGGCCAGCCAACTGGTCAGCCCGCCGCAATCCAGGATGATGGCATTCATCTTTCCAAACACCGTTTTGTTGCCGCCGTCCTGCTCGCCATCGCCTGCCTGGATGGTGCAGCAGGCATCTGCCAACACATCAATGATCACTTCCACCGCGTGCAGCTCTTCGGGCGTAATCTCCGCGCGCAGCTGATCCATGCGTGCTTTCACAACAATTTCCTCCCGCAGCTCGGTGCGGTGGCGTCCAAAGGAATAGGGGATCGTTGTTTCCGGTGCCGAAACATAATCAAAGGTGATCACGCTGGGGTCATCCAGCAGCGAATCCTCAATCGCCACGGTGGGGCGGCCCTTCTTTTTGCTCTTTTTGCGCACTGTGCTGTTGATGCTGTCCAGGTTGGCCTGTGCGGCGGCATCATCCACCGGGTCAATCGTTACCACCAGCGAAAGAACCTTCTGCCCTTTTTTTTCGTACACATCGTAATTAAAAATAATATCCGTCTTTTCGTTAATTTCCGCCTTTGCCTTTTCCAGTGCCAGGCGGCGGAAATCCGACCATCGGTTGGCCGTATACGAAAGCTGTTCATACAGCATGCTCAGGTTCCATACCAGCGGTTCCCCGGCCGCTTTCTTTTTCAGGTACAGGCTCTGGTAGCTCTTGCACAGCTCGTAAATGCGGATGGAATAGGTGGACCGCATCAGCATGGTGTAGGTCACATCCATGGTGGTATACAGGGTTTTCAGCTGCACCAGGTGCGGTTTCAGCACTGGATCCAGCGTGATGGTCATGCGCGCGCGGCCCTCATCAATGCGCACTTTATCGATCCAGCGGAATGTTTCCACCGTGGAAGTTCCGTTATTCTTGATCCACTGGATGGGCGCGTTGGCCAGCTCCTCAATATTTTTGCGCACCTGCTTGTACAGCGCCCCGCTGTGCGGGTCCATGCCGGTCATCTTGATAAAATCATAAATGCTCAGCTCATAAGAGGGCAGGTCCGTATCCTCCGGCTTAATCATCGAAAAAATATGCAGCATCAGGCGCTGCTGGCTCAGCGTCAGGTTGTTGCGCGTCATCTGTACAAGGTCATTGGATTTGCGAACGATGGTCTGGTCCCCGCGTTCTTCAAACGTAACGACAAACGGATCATCTTTTTTCTGTTTACTTGCCGCCATAAGCAGGGGCCTCCTATATCGGTTGCTGTATCCCGGGTAGTCACGCACATCATGCTAAACATTATAGCACATCCTGTTGTCCAGCGCAAGAATTGCAAATTTACACAGGGTTTCACCGCCATTACCCTGTGCAAAATGCAACACCCGCGTTGTGGTTTGCCATATATCCTGTGGGGGCTGCAGCCCGGGTGCAGGTTACACAGGGTTTTATTGTGCTTTTCTGTCCTGCTGTTTCAGGGTTCTGTAACCTGATGGAATGGCAACACCAATTTTTTTCCCGTTCTCCCCCATCTCCCGGCTTACCTCTGGTTGTTATTATGGCTTAGATGTTTAGTTCTATATTAGTAATAGGTAGAGCCTGTGTAATTTAACAACGCAAACCTGTGTGTTCAACCAACTGCAGCCTGTGCATTCCACCACCATTTTCCTGTGCGGAAAGCAACCTGCGTAAAGTTGCAAATAAACAAAAAACATCCAAACCTGTGTAAATTGCAACACGGGGAACGGGCCTATCCTGTGTGGTTTTCCAACAGGTACGCGGGTCACGGCGGGGCAGGGGAGCGGGAATACCCTGTGTAAAATGCAACTGTTCCGGGGCTAACCTGTGCGTTTTTCCAACGGTAAGCGGCATAGGGAAACAAGGCAATCCTGTGCGTTTTTCCAACACGTTTCGGGAATGTTCGGCACAGAATGCGGGCAATACCCTGTGCAAAATTGCAACAGCTCGCAGCTGCTTCAAATAGATCAGTTGCAAATTTACACAGGGCAGCACCACTATATTATAAGGTAAGTGCCGCACAGAATGGCGCGTGAGGGGTTGCAGTTTACACAGGATAGATTGAAAGCTGGGAGCTGGGATCTGTCTGAAACGTCAAAAAGCTCGTCTGTTTCAGGGCAATACCGCATAATTCTAAGTGCCGCAGCTGCCGGAGCGGTGCTTAAGCCGTCAGGCGGGAATTGTGCGGTGTTGCCTTAGGCATATAATTTGATATTACAAAAAGGTTGGTGCGTTCATGCGGAACATGCTGCGGTTTTTGAAAGGATACGAGAAAGAATCCATCCTTGCCCCGCTGTTCAAAATGCTGGAAGCCTGCTTTGAGCTGTTGGTTCCCCTTGTGGTGGCCAACATCATTGATGTGGGCATCAAAAACGGGGATTTGGCTTATATTGGCAAGCAGTGCGGCTTGATGGTGCTGCTTGCGGTTGTGGGTATGGCATCCAGCCTGACGGCGCAGTATTTTGCCGCCAAGGCCGCGCTGGGCTATGGCACGGCGCTGCGCGGGGCGCTGTTCCGCCACATTGATACCCTCTCTTACACGGAGCTGGACGGCATCGGCACGCCCACGCTGGTCACCCGCATGACCAGCGATGTGAACCAGCTGCAAAACGGCGTAAACATGACGCTGCGCCTTTTGCTGCGCTGCCCGTTTATTGTCATCGGCGCGCTGATTCTGGCGTTTGTCATCAGCCCCACCATGGGGTTCTGGTTCGTGCTGGTCACGCTGGCCATCTCGCTGGTGGTCTGGCTGATCATGCGGGTGACGGTGCCCCAGTACCGCGCCGCCCAGAATACCCTGGACAAAGTGACCCTGCTGACCCGCGAAAATTATGTGGGTGCCCGCGTGGTGCGCGCCTTTGCACGGCAGGATGACGAAATTGCGGATTTTACCGCTGTGAACGACAAACTGAAAACTTTCCAGCTGACCGCCGGGCGCATTTCCGCTTTGATGACCCCGCTGACCTATCTCATCGTCAACCTGGGCGTGATCGCCATCCTGATGCGCGGCGGGCTGCAGGTAAACAGCGGCGCGCTGACCCAGGGCGAGATCATTGCCCTAATCAACTATATGAACCAGATCCTTATCAACCTGCTGCGCATTGCCGATCTGGTGGTTTCTGTCACCCGCGCACTGGCCAGCGGCATCCGTGTTTCGGAGATTCTGAACACCAAATCCACGATGACCGACCCCGCCGCGCCCGCCCTTGCCCCGGCAGCGGGCGCCCCGGCCGTTGCATTTGACCATGTGGGCTTTACCTACCACGGTGCCGGTGCCCCCAGCCTGACGGACATCAGCTTTGCCGCCCAGAACGGCCAGACCATCGGCGTGATTGGCGGCACGGGCAGCGGCAAATCCACCCTGATCAACCTGATTTCCCGTTTTTATGACTGCACCAGCGGCAGCGTTGATCTGTTTGGCCATACTGTGCAGCAGTACGGTTTTGCCCAGCTGCGCCAGATGATCGGCATTGTGCCGCAGCGCGCCGTGCTGTTTACCGGCACCATCCGGGACAACATGCAATGGGCCTGCCCCGATGCCACCGATGAGCAGATCTGGCAAGCCCTGGAGATTGCCCAGGCGGCGGACTTTGTGCGCGGCAAGCCCAAAGGGCTGGATGAACCGGTGGAGACCGCCGGGCGCAATTTCAGCGGCGGCCAGCGCCAGCGCCTGACCATTGCCCGCGCGCTGGTGCCTCACCCCCAGGTGCTGATTTTGGACGACAGTTCCTCCGCACTTGACTTTGCCACGGACGCTGCTTTGCGCAAAGCGCTGAAAGAGCAGACCCATGGCATGACGGTATTTATTGTTTCCCAGCGTGCTTCCGCTGTGCAGCGTGCGGACCGCATTCTGGTGCTGGATGACGGCAATCTGGTTGGCAGCGGCACCCATACCAACCTGCTGAAAACCTGCGATGTTTACCGCGAGATCTGCCTGAGCCAGCTGAGCCGCGAGGAGGTGGAAAAGACCTTATGAGCAATGCAAAGAAAAAGCGTGTTTCCCTGCGGGGCAGTAAAGGCACCATTCAGCGCGTGTTAAAGCTGATCCAGCCGTACCACGGTTTGGTGCTGTTCACCCTGCTGCTTGCCGCTGTTACCGTTCTTACCACGCTGTACGCCCCCATTCTTTCGGGCCGCGGCGTGGACCTGATTGTGGGCCAGGGCAATGTCAACTTCCCTGCCCTGGGCAAGATTGCCATCCAGTTTGGCGTTACCGTGTGTGTCACCTCCATCTGCCAGTGGCTGATGAACATGGTGAACAACCGCATCACCTTCCAGGTGGTGCGCGACATCCGCGTGCAGGCGTTCCAGCACATGGAGATTTTACCCCTGAGCTATATGGATGCCCACAAGCCCGGCGACGCCATCAGCCGCATCAACACCGATGTGGAGCAGTTCAGTGACGGCCTGTTGATGGGCTTTACCCAGCTGTTCACCGGCATTCTGACCATTGTGGGCACTTTGGGCTTTATGCTTTCCATTGACTGGCGCATTACCCTGATCGTTGTGGTTCTCACCCCGCTTTCCATCTTTGTGGCAAAGTTCATTGCGGAGCATACCTATGATATGTTCCGCGTACAGAGCGAGACCCGCGCCGAGCTGACCGGTCTGGTGGACGAGCTGATCGGCAACGAGCATCTTGTCCGCGCCTTCGGTTACGAAAGCCGCGCCGAGGAGCGCTTTGACAAGATCAACGCCGATCTGCAGATCTGCGGCGTAAAGGCCACCTTCTTTTCCTCCATCACCAACCCTGCCACCCGCTTTGTCAACGCGCTGGTGTATGCGGCGGTCGGCGTGGTGGGCGCGCTGGTTGCCATTGGCGGCGGCATTACGGTCGGCGAGCTTTCGGTTCTGCTGAACTATGCCAACCAATACACCAAGCCGTTCAATGATATTTCCGGCGTTATGACCGAGCTGCAGAACGCCCTGGCCTGTGCGCAGCGTGTGTTCGACTTTATTGACGAAGACCCCATCCTGCCCGATGCCCCCGATGCCGTTACCCTGCCCCACGGTGCAGGCAGTGTGGAGTTTGAGCATGTCAAGTTCCGCTATGTGCCGGATGTGCCCTTGATTGAAGACATGAACCTGCGCGTTCAGCCCGGCCAGCGCATTGCCCTGGTCGGCCCCACCGGCTGCGGCAAAACCACCCTGGTCAACCTGCTGATGCGCTTTTACGAGATCAACGGCGGCACCCTGAAGGTGGACGGCCACCCCATTGGCACCGTAACGCGGGATTCGCTGCGCGGCAACCTGGGTATGGTCTTGCAGGAAACCTGGCTGAAAGCCGGTACTGTGGCAGATAACATTGCTTACGGCAAGCCGGACGCCACCCGCGAGGAGATCATCGACGCCGCCAAGCGTGCCCGCGCCCACAGCTTTATCTGCCGCCTGCCCCAGGGCTATGATACCGTAATTGCCGAGGACGGCGGCAACATCAGCCAGGGCCAGAAGCAGCTGCTTTGCATTGCCCGTGTTATGCTACGCAAGCCGCCCATCCTGATTCTGGACGAAGCAACCTCCAGCATTGATACCCGTACCGAAGTGCTGGTTCAGGATGCCTTTGAGGAACTGATGAAAGGCCGCACCAGCTTTATTGTGGCGCACCGCCTTTCCACCATCAAAAACGCCGATCAGATCCTTGTGATGAAAGCCGGCAACATTATTGAGCGCGGCACCCACGAGGAGTTGCTGGCCAGGGGCGGCTTTTACGCCAACCTGTATGCAAGCCAGTTTGCCAAAGCGTAACGCCTGCCCCGCTGCATAACCCTAACTAAGGCAACACCGCACAATTCCCGCCTGACGGCTTAAGCACCGTTCCGGCGGCTGCGGCACGGCATCTGCGTTGCCAAAATACTCGATAATACACAAAGTATTATCTGCGCTTTTGGCTTAGCAGCTGCCGCACCTCGCTCGCCGTATCGGCACTTAGAATTGTGCGGTGTTGCCCTAAATATCAAATGGCCCGGCTGCAAATGCAGTGCGGGCCATTATTTTTAGTTTTGCTGTATATCCTGTACGTCATCGGCGGATTTTGTTTGACGCAGACAGACGCAGGGATTATAATAAATGCGGTGTAATTTGCCGGAATTTGTCACAGCCTGGCGTTCCGGCTCAAGGTGCAGTCATACGCTGCCCTGCAAGTAGAGAGGAAAAGAGGAATATTTATGTCCAAAACGTCCATTCCCAAAAACTATCATGATCTTTTGGGCCTGTACGATACCCAGCGGGCCATCGGCATCATCAAAACCATCTTTCAGGAAAAGCTGTGTGCCGCCCTGCACCTGAAGCGCGTTACCGCCCCGCTGTTTGTTTTGAACGGCAGCGGCCTGAACGATGATCTGAATGGCGTGGAGCGCCCCGTCAGCTTTGATGTACCCTGCCTGGATGAGCGCGCTGAAGTTGTGCACAGCCTGGCCAAATGGAAGCGCTATGCCCTTGCTGAGTATGGGTTCCGCCCCGGCCAGGGCCTTGTGACCGACATGAACGCCATCCGCCGCGACGAAGAGCTTGACAACCTGCACAGCATTTATGTAGACCAGTGGGACTGGGAGAAGGTCATCACCGCGAAGGACCGCACCCTGCCCTTTTTGCAGGAAACCGTGCGCGATATTGTGGATGCCGTTTGCTCCACTGCGGACGAGCTGCGCTGGAAGTTCCCGGAACTGAAAGCCATCCGCCTGACCCGTGAGCCGACTTTTATCACCACCCAGGAGCTGGAAGACCTGTACCCCGACCTGACCCCCAAAGAGCGCGAAAACGCCTTTACCCGCGCCCATGGCACCGTCTGCATCATGCAGATCGGCGGCCAGCTGAAAAGCGGCATCCGCCACGATGGCCGTGCCCCTGACTATGATGACTGGACGCTGAACTGCGATATTCTGTTCTGGCACAAAGCGCTGGGCTGTGCACTGGAGCTTTCCAGCATGGGCATCCGTGTGGACCCGGCCGCCATGACCCGCCAGCTGGAAGCCGCAGGCTGCCCGGAACGTGCGGAACTGCCGTTCCACAAAATGCTGCTGGAAGGCAAGCTGCCCCTGACGATGGGCGGCGGCATTGGCCAGAGCCGCCTGTGCATGTTGCTGCTGGGCAAGGCCCACATCGGCGAAGTGCAGGTCAGCCTGTGGGATGCCGAGACCAAAGCCGTGTGCGAGCGCGCTGGTGTGCAGCTGCTGTAATATTTGCAGTGGACGACCTTCTTGATGCCCCGGACAAGCTGTTACGGCTTTGGGAGAATATATAAGGCAACACCGCACAATTCCCGCCTTACGGCTTAAGCACCGCTCCGGCAGCTGCGGCACGGCATCTGCGTTGCCAAAATGCT